>UEXN01000054.1_pt1 | contig 118132 bp, 113 predicted proteins | sample 1796711 | NCBI WGS metagenome assembly UEXN01 (sample SAMEA4772470, study PRJEB27181) | metagenome | reverse complement strand
TGTAGTGGTCAACTAATTCCGGACAGTGATTTAGGTTTTTCTTCGGCCACCGCAGGGGCTATTCCGCCGTTGTAGCTGTGTGGCCTGTGGTGATTGTAGTAACCCATCAGATAGTCACCGATATCTTTCTTTGCTTCAGGCAAGTTGCGGTAGCACATTGTCGGCACCCACTCTGACTTCAGGCTACGGAACAGCCTTTCCATAGGGGCGTTATCCCAGCAGTTACCCCGCCGGCTCATGCTTTGCCGCATTCGATAGCGCCACAACCGCTGCCGGAACATGCGGCTGGCATATTGGCTGCCCTGATCCGAGTGGAACATGAGTTTCTCAGGTTGACCCCGTTGCTCCCAGGCATGATCCAGGGCTTTCACCACCAGATCTGCATCCGGGTGGCTGGAGATGGCCCAGCCCACAACCCGCCGGGCGTAAAGATCCAGCACGACAGCCAGGTAACTCCAGCCTTTCCCCGTCCAGATGTAGGTGATGTCTCCGCACCACACCTGGTTCGGACTTGCCACCGTAAATTCTCGATCCAGATGGTTCGGTATATCTGGCCGCTCTACTGTCGCCTGCTTGTAAGCATGAGGCCCGGGCTGCTTGCAGATCAGCCCGAGTTCTCGCATCAGACTGCGCACCTTGAAGCGGCCGACTTCCTCTCCCTGCTCATTGAGGAGCCCTTGTATCGTGCGGCTTCCCGCAGAGCTGCGACTCTGATTAAACAAGCGGTTCACTTTGGCTTTCAAGGCCACTCGCTCCGCATCAATACGACGGCACCGCTTACGATGTTCGTAGTAACAGGAACGATGCACATCAAACGCTGAACAGACCAATTCCACAGGCTCTTGCTCACTTAACTGGTCAATCAGCGCGTACGATTCCAGTCGTCCGACATCAAGAGAGCAGTAGCCTTTTTTAGAATGTTCTTCTCCCGTTCCAGGCGCTCACAGCGAGCCTCAAGCTCCTGTATCCGGCGCTGCTCCGGAGTAAGAGCCTTGCCTTTCGGGGTAACTCCTTGGCGTTCAGCCTCAAGCTGCTTAACCCAGCGCCGCAGCGCGCTCTCGACTACACCAAGCGATGTGCTGGCTTGGGAAACTGTGTAGCCTTGATCCAGCACCAAGCTGGCGGCTTCCTGCTTGAATTCAGGAGTAAAGGAACGTCGTTTTCTGGTCATCTGGCACCTCGATTAAGGTGGTAACTTTACCACCTATGTTGGTGTCCGGATTCATTAGACCACTACAGTCGGGTTACGGCTACGCCTAACACGACCTACACATCGGCAGTACACATTGGCAGCGAGCATCAAGCCCTACTCCCGCGTCACTTCAATCCATTGGCCTTTGCTGCGGGCCTGGCGGGAGCCGTCGTACATGGCTTGTACGTTCCAGGCGGGCAGGTAGAAGCGGCCGGCGAAGGAGGCGTTGAGCGCCACGCGGACGGTGAGGCTGTGCTTGCTGCCGGGTTTCAGGTCGAAATAATGCATCACCCGGTCGTCGCGCAGGTCCTGATACGTCACCCGTTCCTGATCATCCGCGCTGCCATCCAGTCGGCTGCTGGTAATCTGCCAGCCGGAGGGAAGGATCTGGGTCAGGGCCAGATTTTCCAAGGTGCGGTTACCGGTGTTGGTGACGGTGACTTCGGCAACCAGATCCTGCCCCTGGGTCAGGCTGGCCGGGTTCACCGATTTACCGTCAACCAGGAAGCTCGCGGTAAGGCTGAGCCCTTCGCTGCTGGCCTGTTCGTTACCCGGCGGCGGCGTGCCGGTGTTGCTCAAGGTGACGAACAATTTGCGCTCGCTGTCGTTACGGACGCTGAAGGCTTGCGCGGATTCACTATCGCTCAGTGTCTGGCGGTAAACCGGCGAGGTGGCTGCTATTTCCTGCCAACCTTGTTTGCCTTCGCGCACCGCAAATTGATACCCCTGCTCATCGCTCCGGCTGCCCGCGTAGCGTGCCATGGCCATCAGCGACCAGGCAGTGGTCTGGGTGCTGTACCAGTTATCCGCAGATAGCTGGCTGGCGATATCTTGCGCCAGGGTCCAGGCTTCTGCGCTGTCGCCACGGGCATCGGCCACGGTGAGGCGAATAGCCTGATCGCGTAGCGAGGAGCCATAGGTGTAGCTGGCGCCATCGTATTCCAGATCGCTCGCGGCGGTGGCGGTGAGTTCCCCTGCCACATCACTCAGGCCCATTTGCTGGTAAGCCGCCGCCAGCAACCAGCGACCACTGTGGTAACTGGCACTGCGCGAGTAATCCGGCTTGGCCATCTGCAGCCGTTCGCGCAGCCGGTTCATGGCTCCAACTTGTGGTTTGCCGGCCAACGCCAGGGTGTACTGGCGATAGGCTTCCGCGCTCCACTGCCAGGGCCGGTCGCCGAGACTTTGGCTGCGGCGAATTTGATAACTTGTCCAATTTTCCAGCATGGCGGCAGGCACCGCGTAACCGAGCCGCTTGGCTTCCAGCAGGAAGTGGCCGGCGTAGCTGGTGCCCCAGTCGCTGGCATTGGCCAGGCCGGGCCAATAGCTGAAGCCGCCATCGGCCAGCTGGAAACGCTTGAGGCGTTCAATGCCTGCGGTCACGTTGTCCTGGACCTCCTGCTTTTGCTGCTCGTTCAGTTGCAACAGCTGATTCAGGTACAACTGCGGCAACACCGACGAAGTGGTCTGTTCGATGCAGCCGTGGGGATAGCGCAGCAGGTAGTCCAGCCGACGCTCCAGGCCCATGGCGGGCAAGGCGCTGACCACCACGGTGCTGCTGTTGGTCCCGGCCATACCGTGGGGCTGTGATTCCAGCGCCCAGATTTCACCGGCCGCCAGTACCTTGCGGGTATCGCGGGTGGTGGGCGGGTTCGCCGCGCGCACCGGCAGGTGCACGGTTTCCGAGGCGCGGTGTTTGCCGCCTTTCGCGGTGACGGTGATGTCGCCCGTGCCCACCTGTTCCTTGGCGGTGATTTTCAGCATGGCTATCTGATCGGACGGACCGGTAAAGGTCAGCGTGGCTTTGCCCTGCTCTACCTCGAACAGATCCTCATCGGCGTCGACCGTTAGAGTGACTTTTTTCAGGCTGTCGTCGGTGACGAACACGGTCACCGGCAGCGACACGCTTTCACCCGGACCCAGTACTCGCGGCAAGGTGCTCAGCACCGTAAGCGGCTGGGTGACGGTAATGTCCTGCTCGGCTTTGCCGTAGGCGCCGTTGTCACCGGCCACTACCATGGCCCGCACCTGCCCCATGTACGGCGGCAAGGTAATGTCGTGGTTGGCGGTTTCATTGGTATCCAGGGTGAACGGGCCCAGGAACTTCACCACCGGCGGGAAGCGCCGGCGCTGCTTTTCCCGACCATCGTCGGCGCCGTCGGAACCGCCCAGCGCCAGTAGCTGATCCAGTTCTGCCCCGTAGGCACCGACAACCATGTCGAACAGATCCCAGGTCAGTACGCCCAAAGCTTCGCGACGGTAGAAACTGTCGTGGGGGTCCGGGGTCTGGTAGTTGGTCAGGCCCAGCAGGCCTTCATCCACCAGCGCCAGGGTGTAAGTCATCGGTTTACCTTTCTGCTCGCTGACCTTCACGGTAAAGGTATCTTCCGGTTTCACCTTTTCCGGGGCGCTCACTTGTGGGCTGAGACGCGTGTTCGGGTCATCCACCAGCAGCGGTACCAGGCCATAAAGGCGGATGGGCCGATCGTTATTGCGGCCGCTGTGCGGTTGCAGCAGCGCCACGTGCACGTACACATTGGGCGCCATATTGGCGGTGATGGGGATATCCAGGGTCTGCGCTTCACCGTTGGCGGGTAACCAGTAGTGATCCAGTACCCGCGAGCCGGTTTCCAGGCTCACCAACAGGCGGCCTTTGGCCACCGCCGGCAGTTGAATATGGGCGGTGTCGCCAACGGCGTAGCGATCCTGATCCGCCGACAGCGACAAGCGTGTGGCCGCATCCTGGCTGCCACTGGCTTGTTCCCAACTCCAGCCCAGATACACGGTTTGTGCGGTGCAGTGGTCACTTTGTCGATCACAGATGCGGATCAGATGACGGCCCCAATCGTAGTCTTCACCGTTCAGGTTCCACTGGGCGCGGCCCTCTGCGTCGGTGGTGATCTGTGCCTCGGCCACGCGTTTGGTGTTGGGGTCACTGATGTAGTTGCTCAGGTCGTCACCGGCCCGGTCCCACCACCATCGCCAATCAATCTGATAGACGCTGATATCCAAAGGCCGGCTGGCGTCGGGCTTGCCGTCGCTGTCCAGGCTAATCAGGTCGATGGCGTGCAGGCCCTCACGGGACAGTGCCCCGCCCCAGCCACTGCCTTCGGGAACACGCATGCCGACCCAATGCTTGAACGGGTACACCGGCACGCTGCGAATCTGGGTGCTGTAATCGCCACTGTTTTCAAACACGCGCGTGGTCAGGGTGGCGCGCAACATGCCTGGGGTCTGCTCCACATTCACGGTGAGCGGCACGGTGGCGTTGCCCTTCGCATCCACATTGCCATCGAAGGCAGTGAAGGGTTCGCTGCTGAGCTTTCGGGTGGGGTCGTCGAAGTGATAAGCGTCGTAACCACTGAAACGGGTGGTGCGCGCACTCACCCGCACTTTCATGTCGGCGTTCAAATTAGCGGCGGTGGCGCCGTTAAGCCATTGGGTGAATAGCCCGATGTCGGTGGCTTCGTTGGTGTACAGCGTCTCTGGCAGGTCCAGTTCGATTTTTAATCGGTTGGGTTTGATCGCTTCCACCCGGATTGGGGTATCGAAATAACGCTGGCCCAACCGAGCCACGGCGCGCCAGTTACCAGTGGGCGCGTCTTCTTCCGTGTGTAGCGTAAAGGCATAAAAATCGCCCACGGGTTTGTCCAGCGTATAGCTTTTCACCTTGTTTCCACGGGGGTCGAACCAGTCCAGCGTCAGTGGATGGCCCTCGGGGATGCTGTTGTCTTGGTCTTCCAGAATAAAGGTCAGGTGAATGTCATCACCCGGGCGCCACACATCCCGCTCGCCGTAGAAGAACCCTTTCAACCCATCGCGTACTTGCTGGCCACCGGTGTTGAACTGGTTGGTGGGCAGGGCCCGGTTGCGGGCCAGTTTCAGGTAACCGTTGTCCCGGTCCTTGACCGCTTCCAGGTAATAGGCGGAACCATCCAGTGTCAGGCTCGCCATGCCTTCGGCATCGGTGAGCCCCATGCCAACCTGCTGCAACTGGTAGTTGTAGGCCTTGAGCACCACGTCTTCGGCGGGGGTGTTGCTGTCCAGCTCGGTGGCCACCACCAGCAAAGTATCGTTCTGGCCACGCTTGGCGATCAGACCAAGGTTGGAAGCCAGGAACGCGCGGGTGCTGCTGGCCAGGTCGTTGTACTCATAATAGCTGTCGGAACAGGGGTTCTCTTTTTCGTACCAACTCAGGTAGCCCCCATCGATGTAATAGTTCTCGTAGATATCGTTATGGCCGTCGTCTTGGCCCGGGCCTTCGTAACTGTCCGGCAATGTCGTTTTATTCTTGAGAGCACCATCCGGGCAGCTGTAGCTAATGTCATCGCCATCAATAGCCAACGTTAAATGCACCAGACCGTTGGGGTGTTTGGCCATCAACTCAGTGAGGTCCAGCTGATAACGCTGCCAGCCATCGCCATTGCCCGGCAGGGTCAGGGTTTTCTGCCACAAATAACGCCCACTTCGAGAATCCATGTCGGCTTCATTCAGCTCGCTACCCTGCAGATAACGGCCGATGTTGTCATCGAATACTCGGAACGCCTGCACTTTCACCGAGCGTACACCCACGGCTTCAAACGGCACGCTGAGCTGTTTGCCATCGGGCAAAATGGTGCCATCACCCACAAAGCGCACGCCGGGCTTGTTGGTCATCAGGGTGATGGTTTTTTCCAGTTTCTCGGTCAGGCGGCCCTGGCTGGCAGAGCGCAGGCTCCCGTCGATCACCAGCTCCACGTCGTCGTCCAGGTCATCCTGCGGATAAATGCGCAGGGTGCTGCCATCCACTTCCACTCGCGGCGCGTTGCCATTCAACGTGACCAGGCCTTTCAGATTCTGGGTGGCTTGCAGAGCTTCGGAGAAATTCACCTGAACGTGGGGTTGCGGGTAACTGACCGCCCGCACATTGGTCACCGCGAAGTTTTTCAGGGCCGGCACGGTGTAGTGGCGGATGCCGTTATTATTCACACCGAGTGACTTTGCATCCCAACGCAGCGACACATCACTGGCCTGTTGTTCGCGCGCAATCCCGGTGACGGAGAAAGCATGGCGCAGACCGGCGCTGTCATGCTGCCAGGCAATGGTCAGCGCATTGTCGTTTTGGCTGGCCGCCAGTACCGCCTCAATCTTTGCGTTATCCGCCAGATCGCGCGTTTCCAGGCTGCCGCTGAGCACCATCTCACTGCCATCGTCTGTGGGCAGCAGGGACTCCACCGTCAGGCTCAGTTGCTGGCGTAACACCTGCAGAGAGAACTCAGCAGGCGCTAACGCGTCATCCACATTGGCCAGGCCCTGGGCGTACAGCACCAAGGTCAGCGGTTCTCCGCCGGGCAACGGTTCTGATGGGCGAATTTCCAGCCGATCTTCTGCGGTGAATACCGCGGTGATAGTTCGCTCTGGCAACAGCCGGGCGACCCCGGACTGGGGTTTATCCAGCTGGTCGGGAGTGGCCACCGGGTGGTTAAAGCGAACCACCAGCGGCGCGCGGGCACTGATGGTACCTGTCGGCAGAGCTGCCAGGTGAGTCTGCCAACGCTCATCCAGAGGGGCGACATCAGGAGCATTTCGCTCTGCGGCGGTACCGCTACTCGCTTCCTCTCCCACGCGAGTGGTGTCATCCGTATCATCACAGGCTGCAACCAGCAGCACGGACCACAACATCAAGAGACGAAAAACCGACAAACCCCGACTTGGCATGACACCCTTCCCTGGCAAAATAGTTAACGTGGAAAACATACCACAGACGTGGGACATTCGTTCGGCGATAGTCGCAACTATCCAGCCGCGCCCCGACATTCTGCGTTGGCAGCTGACGGCAAGGCTGGAATGTCGGGTTACGGCTGCGCCTAACTCGACCTACGAAAGCTGGGGAAGCTGGGTGCAACAGGCCCTGGCCGACGCACAACGCCAGCACCGGTAACTGGCCAGTGCCTTGGCACAAAATAGAACAATGACTCACCCCAAAACCACCTGTTTTCGCTCAGTGGCAAGCCCATTATTTTGCTAATAGCGGACTGCAAACCCAGCTAAACCGGGCGCTCAAGCTGCACGTCTCGCTCTGGCAGGAACGCCTGCGGCAATGCAATCTGATGCCTGGCGGCGGGCAAAAGCTGGACGATGGTGCAAATATTGGCCTAGAAGGCTAAACAAAAAGTCTACAAAGCGAATGCTTGCGAGAACAGTTGTCCACATAATTCGGGGCGTCGGTGAGTCCCATTCACCGGCCGCGGAGTTTTCTCCGTGATAGCTCTCCCGAGCCAAAACTATTCACGGCGCCTTTTGGCGCCGTTTTTTTTGCCGCTCTGCGGCCGCGACACGCTTCACGCAGCATGCAACACGCTTTCCATAAAACCGCTGTAGGCGTACCTCTTGAGGTACGAACCCAAAACCGGTCAGTCCGGTGGGTCGAATTAGCCTGAAAGGCGTAATCCGACATTGACCGTTTACCCCTACCAATAAAGCCAGATGTCGGGTTACGGCTACGCCTAACACGACCTACAGACTCTTGAGGTACGAACCCAAAACCGGTCAGCCCGGTAGGTCGAATTAGCCTGAAAGGCGTAATCCGACATTGACCGTTTACCCCTACCAACAAAGCCAGATGTCGGGTTACGGCTACGCCTAACACGACCTACAGACTCTTGAGGTACGAACCCAAAACCAGTCAGTCCGGTGGGTCGAATTAGCCTGAAAGGCGTAATCCGACATTGACCGTTTACCGCTACCAACAAAGCCAGATGTCGGGTTACGGCTGCGCCTAACACGACCTACAGACTCTTGAGGTACGAACCCAAACCGGTCAGCCCGGTAGGTCGAATTAGCCTGAAAGGCGTAATGCGACATTGACCGTTTACCCCTACCAACAAGGCCAGGTGTCGGGTTACGGCTGCGCCTAACTCGACCTACAAACATGGAATTTAGCCAAGGGCATATCCCGCCTATCAGTTAAGCATAAAGGTGGAATATTCCAGCTCTGCCATTTTGCGGCTGACCAGCCACAGGCCCAGCAGCACACACCGCCAACGCCAGCAGGAAGCCAAAACCGAAGAACTGGGGCCCTAAGTACAGGCTGATGCCGGTAAAGATCACGTTGAGCACAAAGAACAGCCCCGTTAGCAAGACCAGCATGCGACGCTGATCCAGGTAACAGAACACGTTGATGATGGCGAGGAACACCACCTGCAGGGCCGTCGCAACCAACTGCACTTTGAGCAACGGCAAGTACAGTTCTGAAATCCCCAGGGCGTTAAAGATCTGCGCGCCCGCTACCATGATAACCAGCGCCGAGATCGCCTGAATCTTGAGGATCTGGAAGATGCCCTGACGAATGACAAAGACCATCTGGTTACGCATGTCTTCGATATAAGACAGCGAGCCCCCTTCACGAACGGCATCATAGAAGTTGGAATAATATTCGACGAAATCCGTTTCCATACGCACCAGAAACACGGCCATGCCGGGGATCAGCGACAGATAGGACAGAAATACCGGAATATCGTAGATCAGCGACGCTCGCAGCGGCCCGACCACATCGCTACCGGTACCGTCGTAAAACCAGAACATGGCTTTGTCGGCCCATACCCCGGCGTTATAGAAAAAACCCACCAGCATCAGGCTGGGATACAGGTATTTTTTGCCGAACATATCAAACGAGACGATGCTCTCGGCCGGGTAGCCCCGCACAATCAGTACCAGCATGCCCGCCAGCAGTGTGACTTGCCCAAGAAGAAAGCCCAACAACAGACCATCCAGGTCCAGAAACCGCAACATCAGGGCACCCATCACGGTGATGGTGTAGCCCAGCGCGTAGAGCAGCAAAATCGCCTTGTACTGCTTCATACCAGACAGAAAAACCGTGGCAATCCAGATGTTACTGAGCACCACAAAACAGGCAATCAGCAGCACCCGGAACAGCACACTCTGCCCGGGAAACAGGAACATGGCCGCCGGTAACGCCAGTACACCGGCGATAATCGTCACCAGTACAGTGACGCCACCAAAGTTGGGCAAGATCAGATCTTCACGATTTTCAAACGAGCGGTCCGCACAGAAGCGGGTAAACGCCAGTTGCACGATGCCGGTCAGGATCAGGCTGATGGCAATCAGATAGGTCACCGTCACCTGGAACTGTGTGACCGAGGCATCCGGCACCACCATACCCAGGCTGAAGATACCGATTATCAGGATACCGATGATCGACAACACCCAAGGGCCGGAACTGATAACGCCGGCATAAGCATAGGCCCGGATTAGCCCAAGCAAGGTGTCCTTGCGCAGCAGTCGACGCAGTTCAAAACCAATGCCGGCCATTAGTGGCGACCCTCCCGGCGATGATCATTGCTTGCTTTGTGGCTGCCTGTAGCCGTGTCACTCACCAGCGATTGATACAAGTCGCGGTACGCGCCAAACATCATTTCCTGGGTGTACAGGTTCTCCACACGTCGAATGCCCGCCTGCTGCGCCTGCAGCCAGGCGCCCTTGTCTTTCAATAGCGCGGCCACGGCATTGCCCAACGCTTCCGGATCGGCAATACCCACCACTTCACCGGCTTTTCCATAGGCCTGATCATCTTCACCCAGGCCTTCAATCAACTGACGGCAGGAGCCCACATCGGTAGAAACCGCCGGCACACCAGCAGCAAAGCCCTCCAACAACACCAGCGGTAACGCCTCACTGATGGAGCTGAGCACGATCACGCCAACTTTGGGTAACAACTCATCAATTTTCTGGAAACCCAGAAACTTCACATTTTTTTCCAGCCCCAGGCTGGCCACCAGGCCGTGGCATTCCTTGGCGTATTCCTTGTCCTCGTCTTCCGGGCCGGCGATCCAGCCTTCAGCTTCCGGCAATACGTTGACCAGGGTGCGCATGGCGCGCAGGAAGGTTTTCACATCCTTGATGGGCACCACCCGGCCAATCAGGCAGGCCACCGGCGGAATCGCCTCACCGCGGGCGGCGCGGACTTTTTGCATCCGTGGCAGGTCGATGCCATTGGGGATATTCAGAGTGCGGTCCGGCGGCGCGCCATCTTCCATCTGCCGTTCGCGGTTGCGCTCGTAGAGCGCCACGATGCGGTCCGACGCCTGATAGCACTCACGGCCCAGCTCGGTGAAAAAATTCACCCATTTCTCGCGGAAATACGCCATTTCAGAATTGTTTTTTTCCACCAGGCCACGGTTATCGCTGATCCATTCGCTCTGGAACAGGTCGATCTTGCGCTCCTTGGTATAAATACCATGCTCGGACAGCAGCAACGGCTTGCCGGTACGGCGCTTGAGCATGGCACCGAGAAAACCCGCATAGCCGGTGGAGATGGTGTGATACATCTTTGCCGGCAGCAGATTGTCGGCAATATCATTAAGCACCCAGATGGGCGAATGCATGATGCGAATGGTCCAGAAATAATCCACAAAGGACGGATCCCGGCTGAAGTCGCGATACGCTTCAGCGATGTAATCCCAGCTGGCCCGGCTGTGCAGGAAGGACTGTTCGGAATAATCCTCACCTTCCCCCAGATGGGTAACGATGCGGCTAAACAACTCGCTACGTTCTCTGGAGTGAATGCCTTCTTTCACCATTTCATGGAAACGGCGCAGGTCGGCATAGGCCTTGCGATTGCCCTTTAAGGAACGTTTTTGCTCCCCACGCTGAAAGTTGTGCAGGTAATGCACCTCCAGGTGCACCACGTTATCCGGCAGCTCGTACTTCATCTCGCCGTAGTCTTCCGGGCGACTACCCACAAAACAGCAGGCAAAGGTATATTCGGGAAAACCCCGAATGATCTGGTTTACCCAACTGGACACGCCGCCACTCACATAGGGGAAAGTGCCTTCCAGTAATAAACAGATATCGGCGCTATCCGCCCGTGGCAGGCTCATAGGCCCTCCAGAATTCAACGGATTTATTGAGTTGGGTGAACTGGCTGTCATCGGTAATTTCGCGCATCAACAGCCGCACCAACGGTATTTGCCGGCGCTGCAGGGCAATCTCGGCAAGCCAGGGGTTCACTTTCGCTGCAGACAACCCCAGGCGACGGGCAAAGGTCATGGATTGGTGTGCTTCTCCCATTTCTCCCTGAGTTAGCTGAATGCGACCGCGCAACAACCACAAACCCGCATCTTCCGGCGCTTCCATCAAGCCCATATCGGCATAGAATGCCGCCCGTTCCAAGGTCAGGGTACGGATATCCCCGCGTACCAGATCCTGATAGTTGAGCTCCCAATACAGTTCGGACAGGCGACGGGCCAAACGGTAACGGCGCGATTCCTTGGCCCGCTCCAACAAGTGCAAGGCCCGTTCGATACCCCGGGTGATTTCCTTTTCTTTCTGATCGAGAATCCCGTAAGCCAGCAGCCGCAAGTCTTCAAAGGAATCGCCCAACGTATGGCGCAACAGGTTGCCGGTTACCTTGGCGGGCATATCCTTGAGCACCAGCATCCCCTGCACTCGCAAGGCATTAGGCGCCTTTGACGTGGTCAGCAGGCTTTTCAGGTCGATTTGTCGAAAGCCGGCCGTGCTGTTGACCTGGACCGGGGTAAAATAAGGCTGATCCACCAGCCCGAAAGGCTTGTCTCGAAACAACGCCGGCAGCCAGATACCCAAGGCGACCCCACCCAGAATGGTGATTAGCCCCACCGCCGGAATAAAAAACGCAAAGGAAAAAATCAGCACCCAGGAAAGAATTTTTGGTGTTCTGAAACGTGGCGGCAACAGCCCCCAGGCCACAACAGACAACAGCGCCGACGCTAGCCCGTGAGAGAGCAGATACAGCACGAACAGGGACAGGTCTGCCTGTCTGCTCAACAGCAACAGCAGGGAGGCGATCTCCGCACTGATCGCATAGATAAGCAGCTTGAGGCTAGACACTCGACGCCTCCAGAAGCTCGGCCACCTGCTCCATCCCTTCACGTTGATCCAGGTGACGATAATAAAACTGCACCCCGGCTTGACGCAGGCTCATGAATGCATACTCCTCTGCCAGCCATTTCTCGGTGCGCAGCACAAAGCCTTCCAGGCTAGATTCCCCGGTCATCGGCATCATGATCATCAACACGTTATCGTTGACCCACCAGGCCAAATCCAGGCTGCGCAAGCCGCGGGCCAGCGCGTCCAGAATCAGGCCTGCCTGCTCACTGTCGTCAGCGACAAACAGCGTCAGCGATGTGTCCACCCGGCCACCCTCTCGCAAGCGCACCAGTGCCGCCAGTTCACTGGCGATCCGGAACGGCATGGTCGGCCAACGATCCAGCATGTCATCGACTTCATCGCCGGCGTGCACCACGTCCGCATAGAAGTTGAGCAGCACGGACAGCAATTGCAGGTTTTCATAATTGATGGACAGAAACGGCAAGCGTTCAATCACCATCACCCCGATGAGCGCGCCGCCGCTGTTGATAATAGGTGCCGCAACCAGGTATTGGCCGTGGTAATTACTGTCATGGTCGTGTTGCTGGATATGGGCCAGCAGCTGGTTCTCCAGTGCGTACTGGAGCAAAGCATTGTTGCGCTCCAGTGGACGCATTTCACCCAGTTGGGCAGCGGGCTCATCGTCTATTTGGCCATCCACCACCCGATAAAGCGCGGCACGCTGCAGCTGGCAATATTCGGCCAACATGTGAATCAGATCATCCGCCGCTGGCAGCCGAACCTTGTCGCTTTCATCCAAGGTCAGGTCACGCAACCGCACCAGCGCATCGCGCACGGTATACGGCTTGATCAGCAGGTTCTCTTCCAACCGGTCATGGGAGAGGCGCAGCAGCACATAGCGCTGCGTCAGGTTCTGCAAGCGCTCCAGTGCATAACTGGCCGCACTCTCCGCCCGCATCAACTTCACGCGCCACATATCTGCGAACTCGCCGCAGACAAGAATAATCACGAAACCACCGAGCATGGTGGCCTCAGGAAAGCTCAGCCCGGCATAAAAACCGAAAAACTTGAGAGCAAACCAGCTGCCCACCAGGCACAGCATGCCGAACACCCCAAGCAAACTGCCATAACGCAGCGCCAGCAATATAGGCACCAGCAACACCCACCGGAACGTACCGACAAGGGTCAACGGATCCTCATGACGCAACCAAAGGCCGATACCTACAGCCAGGGCCATCAGGATTACTGCTTCGCACATCGACCACAGCACCCTTGGCTGGGGCATAAATAGCGGCGCCAGCTTGCCGTTGCTGATCCGCTCAAGCATTACTGCACCACCGGGGCGAGCAATTTGTCGATGACCTTCTGGCCGGTTTCACTCAGTGAGTCACGCGCCCAGCCCGCCCGGGAACCGGTGCCACTGTAAACAATGCGGCCTTCCGGCAATTCGCGGATTTCAATCATGACACCCACCGCGGGCTCACCATCGACACCGGTTTTATAGCGCCACTCGTGAACCACTCCGCTGACCACATATTGGGCTGATTGTGACGCAACCCACTGGTTCATTTTCTTGCGATTGGCCGCCGAGGTGCCTTCAAACAACACCCCTTCGTTATCGCTTTCCGGGTAGCGAGTTACGGTGTCCACGCCATGGCGGTACAGCACGGATTCCACAATCGCCGCCGCTCGCAAACCCGCCTGGGGGGTCGCGGTACGGTTAACCATCGGCAGAACCAGCCAGTTGCCCTCGCCGGACAATTCCACATCCTGGCTGCTGCGAACATGGGTACACCCGGCCAGCACGGTGGCTAACAGCAAGGATCCCAGTAGCGGAATGCTCAGTCTCATTGGATTCACTCCTAGTAATAAACTCTATATTGCAGCCCGAAGCGGTAGCTGTCTTCACCACTACCCCCACTATTGAGCTGTTGTTCTGCATACAGCTTCCATTCATCCCGGCCGATCAGCGGCCCCTCCACCCCGAAGCGGCCGGTAAAACCCGCGCCCGAGAGGCTGTTATGGCTGTAACCGATTTCTGCCCAACCCTGTAAACGGTGCGGGCGAATATGCACATCCGGCTGGCCCAGCAAGAGCACCACTTCTGACTCGTGGTAATCCTCCGGGAGTGGCAAGGTCTGTGCACCGGGCGGCAGCAAGGCACGCACTTCCGCCATACTGTCTTCACCGGCAGTAAAGTCCGCCTGGGTATGCCTCACCCGTACCCCGGGAGAGAAGCGTGACAACCAGGGACGCCAAGTGCTCTGGGCATTGATAATGCTACCGCTACCCAGATCACTATCATTGAGATCCTGATAATCATAGTTAGCCCAATCCACACTGCTTTGCCAGGTCGAGGATGGCGTCCAGTTCAGCAACCACTGGCTGCCCGTGCGCGACGCACCGAGAATCAGCAGGGACGACTCATCCGCCGGCATCCGCCATTGGTAATTCAGGCTACCGGACCAGTACCGGGTCCAGTTGGCTCCCAGTTCCAGATCCGCCATGGTTTCGCTGTTGCCCAACAGGTCGCGCTGACCCAGCTCCAGGCGGCTACGGAACCGTTCGCGCTGGTAAGCCAACGCCATCGACAGGCGCTGCTCGTCATCACTAATCTGCAGCAGTTCATCATCATTGCTGCTGAAATTGCGCTGACGGGCCTCCACCGACAATTGGGTAAAGTCACTGAGCGGCTGGTACTGCACAAACTGCAGGTCCTGAATATCCAGCGCCCCCAGACGGCGCTGCTCAATATGGACCTGTGAGGAACGGGCCGTGGGCAACAGCAGACTTTCCTGCAAGTTATTGCTGCCGGCCAGTTCCGGTGACCCAGACTGGATGGCCATAAAAGTATTGGCGGCGCGACGCGGCTCATCCAAGCGCACCTGAGCTTCCAGCTGCTCGGACAACGTAAGCTGGCCCTGATACTGCTCACGGATCTGCGCCACCGCGTCCAGGTCATCCTGCACCAATGCAAAAGCCAGTGCCGAACCGGCTTTGAGCGCCCCTTCCGCCTGCTGTTTACGCAAATACCAGCTCTGGGCCAGTAAAGGCTCTGACTGCCCGATCGCCCATTGCGCCAACCACTCGGCCCGGGCCACCGGGTCACTGTCCATGCCTTGGGTTTGCGCACGGGCCAGCTTCAGCGACGTATCGCCATCGTCAAATAGCAGACTCAGCGTCAATTGCATATCCCGGTAAATGGCCTGCTTTTGCGGCTCGACCGTCAAGGGCAATTGCTCCTTCAGGTGCCGCAGCACCGGCCAGGCCTGACCGTTGCGGCCGGTGGCAATCAGCGCTTGGGCGTAATACCACTGGCGCTCCCAGTTCTGAGGCGCGGTTTTCAACAATTCGGTTTCATAGCGCAGCGCCTGCTGCGCATTACCCAGCGCCATATGCGACGCCGACAGCACTTCCCAGTAGCGCCGATCCGAACGGGTTGCGCCTTCCCAGGTAACCAAAGCCTGTCGCAGCTCCCGGTCCTGGCCGGTGGCAATCAGCAGCCACATCCAGCTGATCCGGGTTTCCCGATCAGTGGAATTCAGGGCCAGCGCTTTCTGCAACCAGCGCTGCGCGGCTTGCGGGTCGCCGCGACGCAATTGCAGATTGGCATAGAAGCGCAGAAATTCCGGAGTCTGTATCAGCGTTTGCCACTGCTCTTCACTTAACCCTGCCAGGAAAGCATCAATGGCCTCCTCATCGCTGCGATCGTTCAGCTGATAGAGCGCCCCCAGAGCAAATTGCGGATTACGGTTCTTTTGCCAGACCCGCTCCATCAGTGACGCCATACGATCCGGCCGGTAATAACGGGCCAGCGTGATGTAATGGTACAAATCGGTAATCTGGTCGTCGTTGTGGTCCACCAGCTGCTGGTAACGGTCTAGGGCCAGGTCCCACTCACCCAACTCTCCGGCCATCACCGCGATGCGGCGGGACAACGCCGGCGAATATGGCAAACCACTGGCGTCGCGGTTCAGATCCTGCAGGGCTTTCTCGCGCTGGCCATCCAACCAGAACAGGTCCGCCGCCTGGGCGGCCATGGCTTCTTCCGGACCAAAGCGGTCCATGTACTCGCGGGAATAACGCGCGGCCCGCACATCGTCGCCCTGGTTCAAGGCGAGCCGCTGCATTTCTCGCAATGCCGCTTTACTGGGGTAACGCCGGCGCCAGTCTGCGAAGAAACGCAGGCCCTCATCCGGCTGGCCTAACAGCTCATACTGCTCACTGATGGTGGCAATAATATCCGCATCGTAGGGGGATGCGCTCAACAGCGCTTTGTTGGCGCGCAGCGCCAGGCGATTGCTGTAGGTCAGCGGCGCCAACACCAGAACCTGCTTCCAGGCTTCCGTATCATTACTGCGCAGGGCCACCTGTCGCCAGGCTTTCAGGGACGTTTCCGGATCGCCCTGCCAGCGAGAGACCTGTGCCAGGCGACGCCACCAGCGTTCATCATCCGGGCGCCAGTAAAGCGCGTTTTCTGCCACCTGGCGGGCGCGAATCAAATTACCCGAGCCTACGAACACTTGATAGCTACGGTCGTAGTATCGCTCTACATAGGGTGACGGCGTATCCGCATGGGCGAGCGGCACCGCAGACAGCGCGAGCGAGAAAATGGCTATATGGAGCCATCGTCGCATTAGTGGACGGCAGCTCATCGGCTTCCCTCCAGTGCCGGCAGGTCCAGCAACAACACCGCATAGTGCTCGGCCAGGGGCATGTTGCCGCCGGCCTGCGCCAGGGCCATCAAGCGGTACAACACGTCCTTATCGTTATAGAAGGCGCGCTCGCGGTTCTGAGCCAGACGCAATGCCTTACGATGCAGGCTACCTGATTGCAGTGCATTGAGTGCAGCGAGGAAATAGCGTTTACGCACCGTGTAGTTTCCACGCGAATCCATAGCCGCAATGTACGCATCCGCAGATTCAGAATAACGCCCATGGGCAAGCAACACTTTCGCCGCTTTTACGTGCCACTGGCTGGGGTTAGCCGCACTGTTTGCCAACCGGCGATACGCTTGCACCGCCAGGTCCACGCTGCCCATAGCCAACGCCATTTCGGCGAAACGAATACGTTCTTCACTGTTCAGGGCGGCCCAGTCAATCGCCCGTAAACGGGTCAGGGTTTCATGCTCAAGCATGGTGCCGCCGCGATTATCCGGCTCAATGGCCATCAAACGGGTAAAATCCCGGCGCAATTCCAGCCAGGCAATCTGGGTGTCATAGCGACCATTGCTGTCGCGGGTTACCACGCTCAGCTGTTCATCCGCGGCCACAAAGTTACCTTGCAGAATCAGTTCCCGCGCCATCAACAGACGCAGCTCGTAATCATCCGGCTTGGCTTTCAGCCAGGCTTGCATATAACTGAACGTCACCGCGTCCAGCCGCGCGCTGCGCAGTGACGAGGACAGATCCCGCGGGAATACCATCCAGCAGACCACGCCGATGAGAATCAGAAAGGCAAATAATTCCGGTAGACCGACAACCCGCAACCGTTCAGTGCGGACATTGTAGCCGTAGCTCGTTGAGCTCACGCGCCGCACTCCTGTAGTGATATAGCCGGCCTTCCCTGCCGACGGGTTTCAGTGTTTGTCCCTGATGAGACAGCGTACACCCGCGAGCATTGCCCAAGGTAAACTCCAGCGGCGCCATGGCCGCCAGGGAAAAACGCAGCCGGCGCCCATCGCGGGAAAAAGCCGTCAGCCGGCCATTCGCCTGCTGCAAATAGGGCACCCGGTTGTCCTTATCGCTGGATGCCTGGCCTCGCCAATGGGCGCCAGCACCGCTCAAATGCACATAGCGCCCCGGTTTGTCTTCGCGGTATCCAGCGACACCGGCACTGTCTGGTAACGCAGGAAAGGCCAACTCGTCCGGCAAGCGTAACGTACGTAGCTGGCCATTGCCCTGAATCCACCATTGATCGCCCCGGCGGGCAATCACCATGTCATTGAAGTCCAGCACCTTGCGGCTATAGTCCGACGCAAACAGCGGGAAATACGGCTGATCACTGGCCCATTGATATACCCGCCGCAGGGACTCCAGTGACGCATTCTTGCTGGCGATATAGGTGTGGTAGTAAATATCCACGGGCTTGAAGCGATGAGGGCTTTCGGTCAGCTTGAAGGTTTCGATGACTCGCTCAAAACCATAGAAAGGGCCGGTCCATTCATTGGTATAGATATTTTCATTTTGGTTAGGCGCATAGACCTGATATTCATCGCCTTTCGGGATACCAATACCTTTCACCAGCGTCCAGGTGGGCTGGCTGTTGGTGATGGTCGTATCGCTCCCGTTCATGTTCAACAGGCCGCCTTCGCGGGCCGCTTTCAGCGCTTCGGGCGTAGGAATGGTGTCACCGCTCCACAGCACCATGCGGGTCTTCTTGCCCGGCGGCAACAGCTCGCGCTCAATATAGTTTGCCGAGCCCACCACTTCCCGCACCGGGTCCATGCGGTAATCCGGTATCGGCAACCGCAGCTGGCCCTCCGGCCCGTACAGCTCGCCCGGATTTTCCTGAGCGTCATACCAGAAGAAAGGGTGTGAATAGGTGTGCGTCGCGGCTTCCACATGGGGCAGTGCAAACATGGCCCGGGCAATGCGCTGCAGCTCCGGGGCCATTTTCGGGTACAACCCATCGCTAGCCACTTCCCCTTCGATCACGGAAATGGTGGTAGGAATATCAAATTTCTCGAGAATTTCATCCAGCAGAACCAAGGCATCCGCCTGCCCCCGGTACCCTTCTACTTCGGCCAAACTGGGGAAGCCATCGCCATCCATGTGCGCAAACAGCAGCCGGCGTCCGTTCTCGGTGGTCACGTCTGGAATAGGCATGACCGGCAATTGCAGTGCTTCGCGGGTGAAACTGAGCGGGTTCAACACCCAACGGTCCATGCCATCGCCCTCTACACCGGGCAACACGGAGCGAATCAGAAAAGGCTGGAAGGCATAACCGCCCCAGGGGGTTGTCGCCGCGGGGGTAAACGTCTGGTTCTCGCTGCGTAATTTCAGCCAGGGCGTCGCGTTGTCGTTATCCAGCGGCGAAGATAACTCCAGCAGTTTCGGCAGCGGGACCTCAAAGCCCATATCCGGGTGCTGAGACACAATCTGCGGGGGGCTCGCTGGGGTATTACGTGATTCAAAACCGAAATCTTGAGCATGAGGGCCCTGAGGATCCACAGCGGGATAACCCAGCATCAAAATAGGCACGCCAGCCTCTTTCTGCTGAGTCAGCCAATCCTCGAAACCATCGCTGGCCACTTCCGAATCTTCCAGCCAAATCACAATGCCCGCATAACGACCGGCCAACGTGCCGGCCGGCATGGGCGCATCAATCGCACGGATATCCGGCACCAGGCCCTGAAACTGCAGTGGCATCAGCCCGTAGCGCACCGCATCGGTCAACTCCCAGGTGCGTTCCTCGCTGCCGCCATACACCAGCAACACCTCACGCGGCATGATTTCCAGTTCACCCACGCCCATCATGTCCAGCGCCGGATTAGTGACCCAGGGAATCACGTTGTGCCGGGCAATGTCGCTGGCTATTTTGCGCGCCTGATCCCGTTCCGCAGGCGGCGCATAATCGATAGCGATAGTGCTGACGCCATAACGCTCACGGACCTGCTTGAATTGATTCAGCAGCCATTCCCGGTCCGACTCAGGGACCGCCGTATATTGGTCTTTACCCGGCAGCCAGCGCTGATAGAGAGATTCTGCCGCAACCGCGTCCACCCGCGCCTGCACCAGTGGCATCAGTTCGAAACCACGGTTAAAGATAAAGCCCGCTTGCGGATGACGCTCGGCAATGGCGTTAATCAATGCGGCCAGCCCCTCGCGCTGACGCTTTCTCGCGGTCTCGTCTTCCGCCACCAGCTGATAGCTGTCCAGCGTGTCGAGGAAAAACCCCCGGTAACCCTGCTTCCACAGCGGCTCAATCACCGCATCAATAAAATAACGGCGCAACTCAGCGGACGATTGGTCAAGAATGAACGAGCCCCAATCCGGGTTTTTGCCCAACAACCAGGCTTTGTCCAGGCCGGCAAAATAGTGCCGCTGAGCAAGCACTTCACCCAAACTCACATAGGCATAGAACGAATCGTCCCGATTAGCCTCCGGCACGCCGCTGGCCTGGTCTGGCTCCACCACAGGAAAGTCGTACACGGCTAAAGAAGACCACGGAATATCAGGGCCGTAGTAAAAGGCGGCGGTTTTGGATTCAGATCGACTCTCTACCGCGGCCGCAGCGGCGGTAGCAATAAAAAAGCAGAGCAAAAAGATAATGTAGCGAATGGACTGTCCCCTGGGCGATAACGTGCTTGATCCCAGTCTATCTGAATCTATATCAAGGCAAAGTGAAAAATAGTGAATGCAACTTGTGCGAGATCAATAAACCCAATTTAGCCCTGCGCATTTTTACATTCTGTTTTACAAAAGCCGGCTTTCTTTACCAAACTGGCTACGCAGGAACGCCATTTGGTCGCCGCGAATACGGTGGCTATTAATCAGGGCCAAGTATTCGGCCATGTTGGGCACATACGGCAGCGCCAGCAATTCCATCTCGATATCATCCAGGCTATGGCTGCCCTTGCGCTGATTGCAGCGCCGGCAGGCCGATACCACATTCAGCCAGCGGTCCCTGCCACCGCGCGAGGTAGGCACGATGTGGTCGCGGGTGAGCACGTTTTCAGGGAACGGCTTGCCGCAATACAGGCACAGGTGCTGGTCGCGCCGGAACAACGCCCGGTTCGTCAATGGCGGGGCCAGGCGTTTGTGGTTGTGGGTCATGCCATCGCAGGCAATGATCGAATGCAGCGACAGGCAAGAACGGGTGCCGGTGAGGCGGCTGGTGCCACCGTGCAGCCGGTAAACCACATCCCCCAGCGTCCAGGTCACTAACCCTCGCGCATAAAGGGTGGCAGCCATTTGCCAGTCGAGCCACTCGACCGGTGTACCGGCTTTATCCAATCGCAAAATACGTTCACTCATGGGCAACCTCAGCAATGTGATCAGGCCAGATATAAACGGAAGTAGTGACGATTCTGCGACACAAGAGTCGACAGCAAGGGAAGGAACAGGGAGAGGCAGGGGCACCGTCCGGTAGATACCGGCGGAGAAAAGTGAATGGCCTGTGGCTGTGCATGAACACGATGGCAGCGCCTTTATCCGGTTATCTCTGATTAACCCTGCCTCGACAGGCTAATCACAGACACCGGATTGAATAAATAATAAACAGCTCGCGGTGATTGCCGCAACTGTCTTTACACTCCTTTATCCACCTTTGTTTGTCGTTTATCCGTTTCTTCACTCTCGCTGATCCGGCGCATCGGCTCGAAACACGGGCAAACGATAACAGCTCGACACCCGGGTGCCGGTATTATCGCCATCCGTCATGATGGCCACAGCATCCACTGTATCCACCTCAATGCCATGGAAGCGCTTAAAGTCTGCCTGCACATTGCGCGTGAATCGGTGCCAGGCGCCGGTGCCACCCGGCCCCTGCACCACCACCATCTCGGCCTGGCTGGCGAACGGGTTGGGCCAATGGGCGCCGGGCTCAGCATCACGGGACCAGACATAGTTGATGGCCCGCGTCCGCCAAGGCAGCCCGCCTTTTTTCACCACGTACACGCGCGCCTGAAAATCGTCCCCCCCTTTACTTTGCTCCGGGGAATCAGACCAGCGCGGCGTGACCTCGCCCCGCCATTGCCAGGTAAGCCATGGTGTCTGATTAAGGTCCACCTCTTGTTCGCGCACTAGCCCGGAAGCCGTACCCTGCGCAAGAGCATGCCAGCAACCATCCACTTGCCGGTACTTTGTATGCCCCTCGAATACCACTTCCCGCCAACCCTGCGGCGCTGCCGAAACGGCCAGAGCAGGCATTAGAACCAAAGACAGCATCAGCCAAGGTGGTATACATTGGACTCGCCGGTCACAAACAAACCTCGTTTTCATGGCCCGAATTCCTAAAATACGCTGTTTACTGTGCCATTAGCCGAAGGCAGACACCATGCAGTTTGATTACATCATTGTCGGCGCCGGTTCTGCCGGCTGCGTACTCGCCAACCGCCTTTCCGAGAATCCGAATAATCGCGTATGCCTGCTCGAAGCCGGCCCCGCCGATAACAGCCTGTTCATTCGGCTTCCTGCGGGCATCATTCTGATGATGCGTTCCAACGCGCGTAACTGGCGCTACTACACCGTACCGCAGAAGGCCCTGAATAATCGCCAGCTCTATATTCCTCGCGGGAAGACCCTGGGCGGCTCCTCCGCCGTCAACGCCATGTGCTATACCCGTGGCCACCAATCGGACTACGACCACTGGGCGGCCCTGGGCAACAAGGGCTGGGGCTTTGACGACGTACTCCCTGTTTTCAAACGCTCTGAGCATTATGAAGGTGGCGAAGGCCCCTTCCATGGCACCGGCGGCAAGCTGAACATTGCCGACCTGCGTTTCACCCACCCGGTGAGCAGTGCGTTCATCAAGGCCGGTGTGGAAGCCGGCCACCCCGCCACTGACGACTTCAACAATGATGTCCAGGAAGGCGTGGGCATGTACAAGGTTAACCAGAAGGACGGTGAGCGCTGCGGGGTGTCAAAGGCCTATCTGCACCCGGTGATGGACCGCCCCAACCTGACCGTATTCACCAATGCGCTGGTCAATCGCATCCTGTTCGAAGGCAAGCGTGCCATCGGTGTGGAAGTAGAACACAACGGCCAGATTCGCACCCTGAAAGCCGATAACGAAGTCATTCTGTCCGGTGGCGCCATCAATTCGCCGCAAGTGCTGAAGCTGTCCGGCGTGGGCCCGGCTGCCGAGCTGGCCGAACACAACATCCCGCTGGTTCATGACCTGCCCGGTGTCGGCGAAAACCTGCAGGATCACCCGGATGCCCTAGTGGTACACAAGAGCCTGCGCAAGGACACCCTTAGCCTGGCGCCCGGTGCGCTACTCACCACCGGCTTGAAAGGCATCTTCAATTTCTTCTACCGCCGTAATGGTCAGCTCACCTCCAATGTGGCGGAAGCAGGCGGCTTTATTAAATCCCGCCCGGAAGAAACGATTCCTGACCTGCAACTGCACCTGACTGCTGCCAAGCTGGACAACCACGGCCTGAATACCCTGTTCAGCATGGGCTATGGCTACTCCGGTCACGTTTGTATCCTGCGCCCAAAAAGCCGCGGCAACATCACCCTGCGTGATGCCAACCCACGCTCACCGGCCCTGATCGATCCCCACTTCCTGGAGCACCCGGACGACATGGAAGGCATGGTTCGTGGCGTGAAGGCACTGCGCACGATCATGGCCCAACAAGCTCTGAATGACTGGCGCGGTGAAGAAATCTTCCCGGGCAAGGACACGCAGAGTGATGAAGAAATCCGCGATTTCCTGCGCCAAAAGTGCGACAACATCTATCACCCCGTGGGCACCTGCAAAATGGGCAGTGATGACATGGCGGTAGTAGACGCGGAACTGCGCGTACACGGCCTGGAAGGCCTGCGGGTTATCGATGCCTCCATCATGCCGACCTTGATTGGCGGCAACACCAATGCACCAACGGTGATGATTGCCGAGAAAGGGGCGGACGCCATTTTGGGGAAATAAAAGCAGCTGCAAGCAGCAAGCCTCAAGCTACAACGCGGGTTGGAAGCGGTGCCACACGGTGACCGCCCGGCCCGCGAAAAACCAGTTCAAAGTGAAAAGTTGAAAAGGAAAACCCGGGAACGTTCCCCGCGTCCCTATCCAAGCTTGTAGCTTGTTTCACCCTACTGTCATATTTATTTTACACACTGCCCCCCTTCTGGTGATTGCGTGATATCCGTTTGGGGGGATGTATGGTCGATGCAGTTTCATCACCGCGTGCACAATTGGTCGAATTGTTGTGGCAGCTTAAACAAAACTTTGATCAGGAAAATGACAGCAGTCTGCGGTTTGTTCATTTCAACACGCTGTTGAACGACCCGGTCTACCGAGCGGAAATCATTACCCGCGCCATTCAAAGTGACAACCGAAAAATCCGGGCACTGGGGCTGAAACTCCAGGAGGCCAACCGGGACGGTGTGTTGCTCCACAAACGCCCCTCTGCCAGCTTGCCGACCACACTCACCAACCCGGATATTGCGGAAACCCTGGGCAGCCGACACACAACCACCGGCCAACCGTCAGGCATGTATGCCTGGCTGGGACTGGCCCTCGCGGTACTGTGCATCACGGGATATTTTGCCTATAACCCGGTACGCCAGTTAATTGCCGGTCAGCAGACCATCAAAGGCTCTCTGTTTGGGCAGAACACCTGGCATGCCGGCACCACCTGGGTACTGGATGGCATTGTCTATGTGGAAGCCGGCGGCAGCCTGACCATCGAGCCAGGCACTCGTATTGAAGGCAAACCCGGATCCGCCCTGGTCATTACCCGCGACGCGACCCTGTTCTCCCGTGGCCAAGAAACCGCTCCCATTGTCTTCACCAGCACCCAGCCTGAGGGCACCCGTACCGCCGGTGACTGGGGTGGAGTGGTGATGCTCGGCAGCGCACCGGTCAACGTGGCCAACGCACACATTGAAGGCATCCCCGACGGCGATACCCGCGGCGCGTTCGGTGGCAGCGATGCGGACAGCTCCTGCGGTGTGATGGAATACACCCGTGTCGAATTTGCTGGCTTCGAGGTCTACGCCAACAATGAGCTGAACGGCCTGACCCTGGGCGGCTGTGGCAGCAGCACTATTGTTCGCAATGTGCAGGTACACCGTGCGCTGGACGATGGCATCGAAGTGTTCGGGGGCACAGTGGATCTCAAACACATCATTATCACCGGTGCGGCGGATGACTCACTGGACTGGGATATGGGATGGCGCGGGCGGGTACAGTTCCTGGTGGTGCAGCAGCATGCCAACGTGGGTGACAACGCGTTTGAAGGCGACAACCTTAAGGCCAACCCGGATGCCACGCCCATTTCTGCACCAGTCATGTATAACGTGACCCTGATCAGCCCGCGCAGCCATGAAAAATACCACCGTGCGATGACCCTCAAAGTCGGCACTGGTGGGCATTTCAATAACATGATTATTGATGGTTTCTCCGGCGAGACCATCGACCTGAAAGGCAGCGAGACCGTGCGCCGTATTGAGGAAGGCGAACTCACGTTCAACAGCCTGATGGTGCACAAAATTGGCAGCCGGGGCCTGACGTTCTTCGACGCAGAAAACATGGACAATGATGATGACAACGGTTTCGACGAGCGTCGTTATTTCCAGAACCGTTCCGTGGGCGCCCAATTTGGCACCGACCCGCTGCTTACCCGCGATGCCACCAGCACCAGCCACCCGGATTTTGCGCCCACCTCACGCTCTCCGGCCCGCAATGGCGCCACGGCCATTCCGCAGGGAGAGTTCTGGGATGAAGCAGCGGATTACCTCGGCGCCATGCGCCCAGGCAGCGCGCAAACCTGGGCAGACAACTGGGCGGCGTTTCCGCTTAATTAGTACATCAGTTGAATGTCGGCTTACGGCTACGCCTAAGCCGACCTACGGCACCAAGGAGATAAAAGCAGCGACAAGCTTCAAGCCACACGCTGCAACGCGGGTTGGCGGCGCGGCCACACGGCGACCGCCCTGCCCGCGAAAGATCCGTTGAAAGTTCAAAGTGAAAAGTTGAAAAGGGAAACCGAGGAACTTTCCTGGTTTTCCTTTTCAAGCTTGTAGCTCAGACTCGCACCTCGGTCTGCACTTTTTTCGCGGCGCGGCCCATCATGTCTATGACCTTTTCACGATCCCGCTTTTTCAGGGTGTCGCTTTTCACATGCAGGCTAAAGCCTTCCGCTTCATAATCTACGGCCACCGGCTTATCCTGTTTCAGGTCCGTGGCCGAGCGAGCCAAGGTGCGTAAAATCGTGTTCTTGTCGAAATTACGGATGCGCTCCAGATCAATGTGGATGCCAAAGCCATCGGTTTGCGCTGACACATAACGGTTCTTTGCCCCCGCATCCCGTTTGGCACCCAACGCCTCGAACACCGGTATCGGCCGGTTAAATCCCTTCACCTGAATATCGCCCATGCTGCGGCATTGAATCCGATTATTCACCAACGCCTGGGTCGCCTCCGAGATCAGCACCCCGCCCGGTCGGCAGGCAGACTCCAGTCGGCTGGCCAGGTTCACATCCGTGCCCAGAATGGTGTAATCCATGCGCGAATCGGTGCCGAAGTTCCCCACCGTGGCATAACCTGTGTTGATGCCAATACGGATTTCCAGCTTGTGGTCGATACCTTCGCGCTGCCAGCGCTGGCGCAACAGTTTCATTTGTTCCTGCATCTCGATGGCCATCAACACACACCGGTACGCATCTTCCTGGGCGCCTTCACTTTTCGGGTCACCAAAAAACACCATGACCGCATCGCCAATAAATTTGTCGATGGTGCCGCCGTGGCGCAGGGCAATACGGGTCATCTCGCTCAGGTAGGTGTTGAGCATCTTGGTAAGCGTGGCCAACGACAACTCTTCGGAAATGGCGCTAAAACCCTTGATGTCGGAAAAGAATACCGTCAGCCGTTTGCGCCGGGTTTCCAGTTTGGCGTCGCGCTTGCCGGAAAAAAGGGACCCCCACACCTGGGGCGGCAGGTACTTGGCCAGTTTGCGGGACATGTCCACCGCCTGCTTCTGCTGGCGCCTCACCAGCTCCTGGGCCTGTTTCAAATAGCGCGCCTGTAGGTGAGCAAACGCAGACGAAGCGCCCACATAAATGCCCAACCCAAGCATGGAAATAACCGACAACAGCACCGGCGTCTGTTCCGGCTCCAGCACCTGGAAGCCCAGCGCCCAGCCCATCAGCAGGGCACCAACCCCGGTCATCAACACATTCAGCAGCCAGGGTTTGAGCCCCCCACTGCTAACGGAATTGGCATGCACGATAATCAGCAGCACCATGGCCGGAACCAGCGAAAAATGCAGCAAGGCGCAGACCAGCCCAATCACCATGGCGTCAGCCTGCATCAACAACTGGTGAACGGTTTTGGTCGGCCGGTCCTGCTTTTCGAACAGGAACAACACCCCCTGGGCGGACATGGGATAGATGAGCAGTCCCGCCACCCCCAGCATGTATAGCTCGGGAAACAGGTTCAGCTTCAGGCCCGCCATCAAAATCATGGCGGCCACCAGAAAAGCCAATAGCCGGATATAGTTTGCCTGACGGCGCGCCCGCTCCATGGGGCCCAGCTGGGGGCGGCGAGCTTTCTTTTTCGTCATGGAAGTCATGTGAACGGTTTCACGCGATTTCTGCGAAGCTTAGCGGTTTCCCTTCTAAGAAAAAAGACTGGGATGACTAAAGGTCCACTATTCCCTGCCACCGGAAAACCGTACACCCGCAACTGGGACTCATCTGCAATTCGGGCTACCATGGCGCCGTTGTAATAGGAGCCCTGAATGGACACCCTCACCGCCCTGACCACCCGTGTATCTGCACCACGCCTGCAAGCCCCGGGCCCCAGCGACGAGCAGATCGATATACTGCTGCGTGCCGCCATCCGCGCTCCGGATCACGGCCTGCTGCGGCCCTGGCGTTTTATCGTGCTGCAGGATCGCCAGCTTGAACAACTGGGTGACATCATGGTGGCCAATTTGCTGGAACAGCAGCCCGACGCTGACCGCCGCAGCCAAGACAAGGCCCGCAGCAAAGCCCTGCGTGCGCCCACCATTATCGTTGCGGTGGCAGAAGTCACCGAAGATCACAAGGTTCCCGTCTGGGAACAGGTACTGGCAGTGGGCGCCGCCGTTCAAAACATGATGCTAGCGGCCTACGAACTGGGCATCGGCGCCATGTGGCGCACCGGTGCACTGGCCAACTCTAATCTGGCAAAACAACAGCTGGGCTTCGCCGACAAGGACCAGGTGGTCGCCTATCTGTACCTTGGCACGCCGGCCAGTGGCCTTAAATCCCTGCCAGACGACAGCCCGGCCGATTTCATCCGCGAATTGCCATGATGGATCTGGCCGCGCTTGCAGACCAGGTACGTGATGCCATTCCCCTCACCCGGCATCTGGATTTTCAGCTTGAGGCATTCGATGGTCAGGCGCTGACGGTGAGCGCCCCACTCGCCCCGAACCACAACGACAAGGGCACCTTTTTTGCCGGCAGCCAATCGGCCCTGCTAACCCTGGCCGGCTGGAGCCTTACCACCTTGCTGGCGCGGCAGGCAGGTGCAACGGCCGATGTGGTTGCCGTTGAAACCGGGCTGAAATACCTGTTGCCTCTGGATAGCGGCATGCATATCACCGCCACCGCCAGTGCCGACGACATCAACCGCTTCGAGCAACGCCTGCAGCGCCGGGGAAAAGCCACCCTTGCGATTTTGGCTCAGGGAGCCAGTGCCAATGGCACTCTGGTCTGCGAGTATCGAGGTCTTTATCTTGCGAGGATCGGACTTCCATGACTGCTGACATCACCATTATTAACACTCACCTTTACTTGCTTGCCTACGCGGGCTGGGCATTGTTTCTGCTGATCCTGCTGATCAGCGCCCGCTCTCTGGCCGTATTGAGCGGCAAAAGCAAAGCCGACGGGTTTCCGCCTTACCACTACAACCCGGCTTGCCCCCTCAACCGGCTGCACCGCGCTTACCTGAACACCCTGGAATTGCTTGGCGTTATCCTTGTCGTGGTGGCCACCGCACTGTGGCTCGGCAACACCGCACTCAGCGATACCCTCCTGCCCTGGATCGTCGCCGCCCGCGTAGCTCAAAGCATCATCCATCTGGTTGGCGTAAACCATTGGCTGGTACAGATCCGCTTCGGCTTCTTCCTGGTTCAGGTGGCTCTGGTCAGCTGGTTGGCCGTGGATCAGGCTTGCTCCCTGCTTTCACTGCTCAAACCCTGAGCAACCGGCGGCGGGACGCTTGCCTCCCGCCGCGCCCTCCGGTACTCTACGCGCCCTCAAGAGTTGCCCAGTGCGCTGTTGACGACAATCTGGTGAGGTGTCCGAGTGGCCGAAGGAGCACGCCTGGAAAGTGTGTATACCGCAAGGTATCGAGGGTTCGAATCCCTCCCTCACCGCCAAATATAAAAGCCCCGCAAACGCGGGGCTTTTTTGTGCCGCTTTTGCTGCCTCTATGTCTGCTACACGGATCACGCGACAAATAACACGCTACAAAGCTTGCCCCCAACCCTGCGGCTCAAGACCCAGGTGGTAGCTCCCGGATGATAATGTCAGGCGCCGGGCATCAAGCGCCTGGCTTTCCACCACCACTTGCCCGGGATTGATCCCAATCGCTAAAGTAGAGGGTTCATTCTGAGGGGGATACATCCATGACCCGTACCCATGGCTGGCTGGCTCGACTGGAGCAACTGGGCAATCGACTACCCCACCCCACTTTGCTGTTTGTCTGGTTCTGCTTGCTGCTGATCCCCCTCACTGCCGCGCTGGGGGCGCTGGGCGTAACCGCGGTTCACCCACTCACCGATGAAACCATTACCGCCCGCTCATTACTGGATGCGGACGGGCTGCGTTATCTCTTCACCACCCTGGTAGGCAACTTCACCAGCTTTGCGCCACTGGGTGTGGTACTGGTCGCCATGCTGGGCTTAGGTGTGGCAGAACAATCCGGGCTACTTTCCGTGAGCCTGGCCAGCTTGGTTCGGCGCGCCTCCGGTAGCACCCTGGTGTTCACGGTTGCCTTTGCCGGGGTACTCTCCAGCCTGACCGTGGACGCCGGCTATGTGGTACTCATACCGTTGGCTGGATTGGTCTTTCAACTGGCTGGGCGCTCTCCTATCGCCGGCATCGCCACCGCCTTTGCGGCCGTCTCCGGCGGTTTCAGCGCCAACCTGTTGGTCGGCCCGGTGGACGCCACCCTGGCCGGGCTGTCCACTGAGGCAGCACAGATCATCGCCCCGGAGCGCACTGTAGATGCCACCGGCAATTACTGGTTTATCATCGCCTCCACTTTTCTGGTCACCGGGCTGGTGACGCTGGTTACCCGTAAGCTGACCGAACCCCGGCTGGCGCATTCAGCGATGCCTGCAAGCACCTCACTGGACGCGCCCCAAACTCACACCCGCGCCATGCGGTGGACCGGCCTCACGCTGGTGGTGCTACTCGCCGGCCTGGCGCTACTGGTACTGCCAGGCAATGCGCCGTTGCGCCACCCGGATACCGGCAGCGTGCTGGGTTCGCCATTCATTCATGGCCTGGTGGTCATCGTGGCCTTGATTGCGGGGATCTGCGGGGCGGTGTACGGCCGGGTCAGCGGGCAATTTCGCAACAGTGGTGACATCATTACTGCTATGGAAACCACCATGGCCTCCATGGCCGGGTACCTGGTGCTGATGTTCTTCGCCGCCCAATTTGTCGCCTGGTTCAACTACAGCCAACTGGGCCTGCTGCTGGCAGTGAAAGGCGCAGCCTGGCTTGGCGCCCTGACGGTACCGAAAGTGGTGTTGTTGCTGCTGTTTGTCGTGCTTACCGCGTTAATCAACCTGATGATCGGCAGCGCCTCGGCCAAGTGGTCGATCCTGGCACCGGTCTTCATTCCCATGCTGATGCTGCTGGGCATTTCCCCCGAAGCCAGCCAAGCGGCCTACCGGGTCGGCGATTCCAGCACCAATATCATCACGCCGCTGATGCCCTACTTCGTACTGGTACTGGGCTTCGCCAGGCGCTATCAACCGGAAACGGGCATCGGCACATTGATTGCCCTAATGCTGCCCTACAGCCTGACACTGCTGCTGGGCTGGTCGGTGCTGTTAGGCGTGTGGATAGGGTTTGGCTGGCCACTGGGACCGTAAAAGCAGCCACGAGCTTCGAGCTACTAGCCGCAACGCGAAGAAACGCTAGCGACAGACTTCAAATTGAGTGCCCGCGCAGCAATTCCAAAAAAACGCGCCAAAAGGCGCGTTTTTTACTCGTAGCTAGCAGCTAAAAGCTTCTAGCTATTATTTGATCAACCGAATCGTCAGCGGGTAACGGTAGTATTCACCGCCGTTGGCTTTTACCGCCGCCACAATGGTCATTACCAGCCAAAAGATCCCGATGACAGGCAACAGGAAAGCGCCGATCACCACGAAGGTGAGCAGAAAGGCGACAAAGCCGGCGATGGAGATGGTGATATTGAAGTTCACGGCTTCCTTGCCCTGGTCATCCACAAAGGCGCTGTCGTCTTTCTTGATCAGCCACATTACCAGCGGGCCAAGAATGTTGCCGAACGGCAGCGCCATACCCACAAACGCCAACAGGTGGCATGCCAGGCCCAGGCTGCGCTCTTCCTGTTTCGCCAGACCATTGCTGTTGTTCTCTTCACTCATTCAGACATTCCTTTTTCAAAAATAAAAACCGGTGGCATACGTTTCACAACGCACTTACTGGCGAATGGTACGGCGGTTGGGCAGGGCTTGTTCGCTGTTGGAGCGGAACGGGTTGATATCGATGCCCCCCCGACGGGTAAAGCGGCCGTACACACTCAGGTGACGGGGCGAACACTGGGCCATCAGATCCACAAAAATCTGTTCGATGATCTGTTCGTGAAACCCCTGGTGATTACGCAGCGACACCACATAACGCAAAAAGCTGGCCGGGCTAATGGCGCGGCCGGTGTAGCGAATCACCACGGTGGCCCAGTCGGGCTGATCCGTGACCGGACAATGACTGCGCAGCAGGTGAGAATAGAGCTGGCCGGTTTGCTCTGAGCCCTGATCGCACAGCAGCAGCTCCGGGCGGTACTGATAATGCTCGAAGGACAGGTCGATGTTGTCCACGCAATCACCGCGATCTTCCCACACGGGAAAACCGGCGGACTCTTGCAGTGAATGCAACAGCACTTCGATATCGCCACCCACAGTGTGAGCCACATCTTTCTCAATGGCGGCGCGCACCGCATCGCGGCTTTCAAAGCGGGTATTGGCAAACGAATTCAGGTAAAGCTTGAGCGATTTCGACTCGACAATATTGGGGGTGGTACAGGGGACGCGCAGTTCGCACATGGCCACGATGGGCTTGCCCTTCTCGTTGAGCCAGGACAATTCATACGCATTCCAGATATCGGTACCGTGGAAAGGCAGCGTGGTGTCTTCCAGCTCCAGGGACTCGCGGGCATCCCAGCGCGGTACCGGACACAACAGCGAAGGCATGTACTCGTCAACATACTCGCTGGAACGACCCAGCGGCGTTTCCTTCAGATAGCTCATGATAACCTCTTGGCACTCCCGTCCATGGGACTGACTTTAATCATAGCCGGATTTAACCGGTTTCGTTAGTGCCGAATACCGGTACCGCGGTGCAGCAACCACAGCGCAAATAAGTAGAAAGCGATCACAAACGCCAGAATGACGCCCAACGAGGCGTACACATTCACATCGCTCACGCCCAGCACGCCGTACCGGAAGGCATTCACCATATACACAATGGGGTTCGCCAGGCTCACGGTGCGCCAGAACTCCGGCAACAGATCAATGGAATAAAACACCCCGCCCAAGTAGGTCAGCGGCGTCAGGATAAAAGTGGGCACAATGGCGATGTCATCAAACTTGGTGGCAAAGGTGGCGTTGATGAAGCCGCCCAGCGCAAATAACGCCGCCGTGAGCACCACCACCGTGACAGTGATTACCACGTGCTGCATGGACAAGTGCGTAAAGAACAGGCTTAGCAAGCTGACGATCAGCCCCACCAGCATGCCGCGCACCATACCACCAACAATGTAGCCATTGAGAATCACGTGAGACGGCATCGGCGAGACCAGCATTTCCTCGATGGAATGCTGGAACTTGGTGGAAAAGAACGAGCTGACCACGTTGCCATAGCTGTTCTGGATCACACTCATCATGATCAGCCCCGGCACGATGTACTGCATGTAATCGAAGCCGCCCATTTCACCGATGCGGCTGCCGATAAGGTTGCCGAAAATCACGAAATACAGCGTCATGGTAATCGCCGGCGGCAACAGGGTCTGCGGCCAGATACGGGTAAAGCGGCGGATTTCCTTTGTCACCAGAGTCAGAAACGCCACCCATTGCTCGCGTGCACTCATGATGCCTGCTCCCCCGGCAAATTCTGCTCGACCAGTCGCACAAACAATTCCTCCAGCCGGTTCGCCTTGTTGCGCATGCTCATCACTTCAAAATTCAACCGCGCCAGTTCCGCAAACAAGGTATTGAGGCTTTCGCTTTTCGGCACCGCCACTTCCAGGGTCTTGGCATCGCGAAGCCATACCTCGAAACCTTCCAGCTGCGGTGCTTCCGTCACTGGCCGAGCCAGATCAAGAATGAAGGTCTCCACCTGCAGCTGTTCCAGCAGGGATTTCATGTCGGTATTTTCCGCGATCATGCCGTGATCAATAATGGCGATATGCCGACACAGGGACTCCGCCTCTTCCAGATAGTGAGTGGTCAAAATGATGGTTATGCCCTGCTCATTCAGGTTGGTGAGAAAATCCCACATGGAGCGACGCAGCTCGATGTCCACACCCGCGGTAGGCTCATCCAGAATCAGCAATTCAGGTTCATGGACCAGGGCACGGGCGATCATTAATCGGCGTTTCATGCCCCCGGACAAGGTCCGCGACTGCTGATCCCGCTTGTCCCACAGGCCCAGCTGGCGCAGGTATTTCTCCGCCCGTTCGCGGGCCAGCGGTGCGGGAATACCGTAGAAGCCGGCCTGGGTCACCACGATATCGAACACTTTCTCGAACTGGTTGAAATTGAATTCCTGGGGCACCACACCAATCTGCTTCTTGGCCAGAGACCGCTGGGTATCCAGGGAATAGCCAAAAATGCTGACATCCCCGCCCGTCTTGTTTACCAGCGAACTGATCACGCCAATGGTGGTGGATTTGCCGGCGCCGTTGGGGCCCAGCAAGGCAAAGAAGTCGCCCTTCTTTACCTCCAGATCAATGCCACGCAGCGCCTGCACGCCATTGGCATAGGTTTTGGTCAGATTGCGAATTGTCAGCGCGGACAAGGCACACCTCGTCTTAAGTCGGTAAACGGAGAAAAAAGGCAGTCAGGGCGTTCAATCGCCCAAGGTACGGTGGCCATGATCGCCCCGCCATATCCAGTGAAGCTGGCCACCACTGAACCACAGCCACAGCCCCTCCATCATCCAGGGCCAGTCATCCTCGGTAATCCGCCGGTGCCCATGGAGTTCGGCCACCAACACGGCAAGGATGGTGTCGTGGGTCACGTGCACATTCAGGTGGCCCGGCGCCGGTTCACGCTCGCTCAGGTAGCGCGCCAGCTTGGCGCGGCCTTCAGCCGGCGACAGCATCCCGTCAAAGGGTTGCTGCAAATGTTGATTGAGAAATTTGAACGCGCCCATTTTCAAAAACGTGGGCCCGACTTCGTTCAGGTCTTCTACGTAACAGCCGGGCTCCACCAGGGTGGTGTCGGTGGTAATCTCGGGAATCGTCTTAAGCAAACCGGCTTTGCAGGCGCCTTCGGCCATGGCCTTGGCGGTATTCACACAACGCCCCACCGGGCTGGAGAAAAAAGCATCCACCGGACGCGCCAGCTGACCACCCCATTCTCTGGCCATATCGATGCCTTCCGGCGTCAGGGGCAGGCGGTAATCCGCAAAACCGTTTTTGGCTAGTTCGCGCACGGAGTGCCGCGTCAGCAAATGAACGGGTTTATCCTGCGGTAACAGGTTGAGGGCTTCCAGCAATCGCGGGTGTAGGCGCGCCATAGTCTCTTCACTTTGGGTCAAGCCTTAGTGTACGGAGCACCGAAGCGAAAGCAAACTGTGGGCGGAATTTCGGACGACGAAGGGTCAAGCGTGCCGCGTGTTGCCTGTTGCGGCCGCAAAACCGCAATAAAAAAGGGACCCGATTGGGTCCCTTTCTTATTTGGAGCGGGAAACGAGATTCGAACTCGCGACCCCGACCTTGGCAAGGTCGTGCTCTACCAGCTGAGCTATTCCCGCTTAACTACTTGCCAGCTAATCGCTAGCGAATTAGTGGCGTCCCCTAGGGGAGTCGAACCCCTGTTACCGCCGTGAAAGGGCGGTGTCCTGGGCCACTAGACGAAGGGGACCCGGGCTTGACTTGGTACGTCAAAGCGGCGCGTAGAATAGGTATCTGAGGGGCTATCGTCAAGGAAAAATTTTGTCGCAGACCGCCATTGACCCGAAAAAGTCATGCTGCTCTAGTAATGACGCGCTATAACCATGCCGATTCCATCAAATCGGCGAAAAAACACTCACCTATCGGGAGAAACGCATGTCCATCAAGCTGTACGGGGCCGCCCTGTCACCTTTCGTCCGCAAGACCCGGGTTGCCCTGGCACTGAAAGGCATTGAATTCGAATCCGTTCATGTCGACCCCAACAATCCGCCAGAAGACTACGACAAAATCAGCCCCATGAAGCGCATCCCCGCGCTGGAAGTGAATGGGCAATTCCTGGCTGACTCAGCGGCGATTTGTGCCTGGATGGAAAAGACCCACCCGGAACCGGCTCTCTACCCCAGCGACGCCATGGAAATGGGCCAGACCATCTGGTTTGAGCGTTTCATCGATTACGATCTGGCCATGCGCTGCACCTTTGCAGTGTTCCGTAACCGCGTGGTCATGCGCCTGCTCGGCAAGGAATGTGATGAAGAGAAAGTCCAGCATGCCCTGACTACCACTATCCCGCCGCTATTCGCTTATCTGGAAAAGACCCTGGACGGTCGCGAATTTTTGGTCGGCGACAGCATGACCATTGCCGATATTGCTCTGGCCAGCCAGATGGTGAACTTCCGCCATGGCGACGAACAGGTAGACGCAGCCACCTACCCGAATCTGGCCGCACACATTGAGCGAATGCACGCCTTGGCACCCTTCGCCCAAACCATCGAAAAAGAATCCGGCTTTATCCAGAAGGTCATGAGCGGACAGTAACAGCGCCAGTGATATACCTGCATGGGCAGCCAGGCAGGAGGCATTAACAAAGAGGCCGCACCCAGATATTGGGTGCGGCCTCTTTGCTTTTAAACGACTATGTGCGGATGCGCGTAGCTGTCCACTTTCAACTGTCAGTTATCAACGGCCTTTGCCTCCACCGTCACCAAGGCCGCTTTGCCGTTGGGTGCCACACGCACCACTGCGACCGCGTTATCGCGCAGCTGTCTTTCCAGCGCCAGAGCTTTCTCTTTAGGCGCGAACAACGCCTCGATGCCATACTTCACGGTATTGCCTGCGCTCCAAGGCTGGCCCGACACTCGGCCACGCAGGTACAACCCAATTTCCGGCTCAGAGGCCTGGGGCTCACCGCCCCGCCACAGCGCTTCGTCCGGCTGCTTTTCCAGAGGCAAATACACCACATCGCCCGGCCGCAAACCGGGTATTTCCACGTTATTGAAAGCATAACCCAGGCGGGCATAATTGCCGCGAAACAGATCTCGCGGATCCACCGGCTGGGTTTCCAGTCGAATTTCTTCACCGAACCACAGCGGGTAGACCCCACCGAGGAACACCCCCGCCATCACCGCAACCTGTAATCCAAGGGCCACCATCAGCCCCATCACATGACAGCGCTTCATGATTGCCCCTCCCCGGTGATAGTTGCCTTGCTTGCCGCCTGCTGGTTCTGTTGTCGGCGCCAGAAGCGGGCAGCGCCGTATAGCACAGCTGCGGCCACCAGAAACATGGCCGCGGCCCCCAGATAGTCCCCGAACAGATCCAGATAACGCATCAACGCCAGCAGCAACATCAACACAATGCCGCTATAGAAGTATTGGGTCAGCCCGCGCTTGAGACCTTCCTGAATCAACACAATCGCGGACAACAACGCCAGCAGATTCACCGCCACCACAAACAGCCATGCCGCATCCCCACGCGCCGCTTCAGTCCCCCCAAAGGCATGAATACCCAGCAGCAAAAAGGGCAACAGCATCACCAGCAGGCGGGGGCCACTGGACCCCAAACGACGAACGACCACCCACACAGACGCCAACAGTGCCGCCAGCAACCCGGCCCACAACCCCGGATCCGCCAGCCCCACCAGCTCATGCAGATACCCTTCGGAAAATTCCCTGAATGAGAACATCAGCAGCAACAGTAAATAGCCACGCAGTGACCACAACCCCACCAGGCTGCCTGAACGTCGCAGATAATGAGCCTCGCTTTGCGACGCCCGGTGACTGAATGCATACAGTAACGCCAGCAAGCCCATATTCAGGGACAGGTGGCCGGCTTCAAAATCCGGGCCCCAGCCGTCACCGTACACCCAACCGAGCAGCAAGTTCAGCCAGCTCACCAATACCGCAATGACGACCAGCAACAAGCCTCCGGAATGCGCCCGCAGGGCAATGGCTCCCGCCACGCCCAGAAACAGCACCATGGCCCAGGGCGGCGTGTATTGACCTTGCGCTCCCATCCACAGAAACGCCACGGCCAACATCAACAGCGCCAACAACCGGCTGCGTACCAGCCAGGCCATGGGCGCTACCCCCAACGCCCAGTAGAACAGGCCATCGGGAAAGTGTTCGCCCAAGTGATAAATCTGCGCGATCAACATGATGGAGGCGCCGTAGCTGATCCCGCCAAGAAACAACCAACCGCTACCCTCCCCCTGCTTCAGATAACCCCGGATGCCGATCAGGTTCAGCGTAATGGTGGTGGCGATCAGTCCCAGCATGCGTACCGCACGGGGAATTTCTTCCCAATTGGCGGACACCAACAACAGTATCGCCAGGCCCACGAACAACATCGCCACGGTGACCAGCACCTTGTAAGCCAGCGAGCTATCCGCATCGTCGTCCAGGCGGGTGTCATAGCGAGCCAGAATCCGGTTACCCTGTTCCTCGCTGATATCCCCGTCGGCCACCCACTGGCGGCATTCGCTGCGCAGCTCGCGCCGTAATAAACCAAGAAGTTGCATGCAGAATCCCTGTGCTTTTTCCCGATCAGACAGCAAGGCGGACGCAAAGGCAATTCATGCGGGTAACCGGGGATGTCACGGAGTGTTCAACAAGAAAGCGCCGGACGAGCCTCAAAGGGACGGCGAGTCACGAAAATCGCTAACCAAATGGACTTTTCGCGACTCGTACCTCGCTTCTCGTCACTGACTCTCACACCGGCAGCCCGATGCGCTTGGCTTCCAGACGTCGCAGGAATTCCAGCATCACCTGGCGATACAGATCTTCGCCCAGCCAGGCATCTTCCACCCCGGCATCGATATTGGGGTTGTCGTTCACTTCAATGACGACCACATCGTCGCCGGATTGCTTCAGGTCCACGCCATACAAACCGTTGCCCATCAGCCGGGCGGCTTTCAAGGCAGCTTTCAGCACCTTGGGCGGCACCTCTTGCACTGGCAACGTCCGGCTATTGCCGGATGCCGTTTTACCGCTGCTCTGATGATGGTAAATCTGCCAGTGCCCCTTGCTCATGAAATACTGGCAAGCAAACAACGGGCGGTGGTTCAACACACCGATGCGCCAATCGTAATCGGTGTACATGAACGCCTGCGCCAACACCACGGAGGACTGTTTCAGGTAACCACGCAACGCCTCAGCCAGCGCTTCGCGAGTAGCCACCTTGCTGATCCCCCGGGAAAAACTGCCATCCGGAATTTTCAGCACCATGGGCAGTTTCAGTTCCTCAACCAGCTGGTCAATCTGGGCGTCATCGTCGCTGAACACAAACGCAGTCGGCGGCACAGGAACGTTATTCGCGTGCATCAACTCCGCCAAATATATCTTGTTCGTGCAGCGCAGAATCGAACCCGGGTCGTCGATCACCACCATGCCTTCCTGCTCCGCCTTGCGGGCAAACTGGTAGGTGTGGTGATCCAGCGCAGTGGTCTCACGGATAAACAGACCATCGTATTCGCCAAGACGCGTATAGGCATCGCGACCTACCAGGTCGACCTTGATACCCAATTGCCGGCCAGCACGAACAAACCGCTTCAGGGCCGTCTTGTTGCTCGGCGGCAACGCCTCTTCCTCATTGACCAGCATGGCCAGCTCGTAGCGGTCGCCACGACGCCGACGGGGGTTGCGCCACACCCGGGCATTGAACTGCTCCAGAGCGCGGGCAAACGCATCCTCCTCTGCCCCTTTCAGCTGTTTCAGGGTCAGTGGTTTCAACGCCTCGATAGCCCACTGCTCACGGCGGCGGAAATCCACCTTCAGCAACGGACATGGCAGCTGGTCGAAAATCTGTCGGCCCAGGTCGGCCAGGCCTTCCTGTTCGGTGTGGCCGAAAAACAGCAGCAGACTGAAATGATCACCACTACCGCCCTTGCGTTTCATGGCCTTGTCCAGAGCCGCTTCGAACTGACCAAAATGCAGGCCATAAAGCGCCTTGCGGCTCAGGTCATTCACCGTGCGCACGGAAGGCAGCACGCGCTGCCCCCGAGCCTCCGCCAGCAGCGAGCAATAATAGCCAGGGCTCAGGTATTTATAGCTGCGGCACAGGTTGATCACCTGCACTTTTTTGTCGGTACAGACAGGCTGCTGCGCTTGCAGGTAATCCTTGGCAGAAAGGAGATGACGGGCGGGATAGTAGGCGGCCCAGTCGGCGGGATCGTCTACCAGAATGATGACCTGACTCATGAAAAGCCCTGAACAAAGTCGGCGCCCGAAGCGGGGCCGGATAAGCGCAAATGTAGGGCCGGAGCTGGGTTGTCAGCAAGAAAAAATCAAGGGGATTAATACAAGAATGACGAACGGCCGTGACGACCGTTCGTTGCCGGATTTCACTGTGTGAAACCCGGCTTGGTTTCGCTAATACCCGGCAGGTGCGTAGCCTTTATCATTGCCCTTGGCGTCAGCCTTGCTGGCACCGGGGTGGCCGGCTTTTTCCAGCGCATCCTGCACTTCTGGTGGCATGTAGGTTTCGTCGTGTTTGGCCAGCACTTCCTCGGCTTCAAACCGGCTCCGGCTCACCAGGGTGCCATTGGCCACAATGCCCTGCCCTTCGCGGAACAGGTCCGGCAGGATGCCCTGATAATGCACCGTGAAGCGCCCCTTGCCATCGGTGAGCCCGAACGTAACGTCCAGGGTATCCGGGTTGCGAATTACCGTGCCAGGCTCCACCAGACCACCCACGCGCATCTGCGCATCCAATGGCGCTTCTCCGGCAGCAATTTGCTGGGGGGTATAGAACAGGTTGATGTTCTGACGCAGCGCATAAAACATCAGGCCGCAGGCGATACCCAGCCCGACCAGAACGGCAAGTACCACCAAAAGACGCTGCTTACGTACCGGATTCATCATCTACCTCAGGTTTCTGCTCTGTGTGTTGCTGGCGACGCTGCTTTTCTTGAGCCTGCTCTTTGGCAAGAGCCTCAAGACGCAATTGCCGCGCCAACGTTTGGCGCACCTGTCCCTGCCCGCGCATCGCCAGCACCATGCTGGCACCAATCAGGAGCGCGCTGATTCCGTAGGCGCTCCAGACATAAAAACCGTGTTTTCCCATGGCCAGAAAATCGGCAAGGCTATCAAAATACACGTTAATGCCCTCCCTCTTTCACCAACTTTCGTACCCACTTGCTGCGCCGCTCACGCCACACCACTTCGGTGCGCGCACGCATCAATACATTGACCGCATACAACAACCAGGTCCCCAGCATGCTGATCAATAGCGGGTATTTCATGGCCGGGTTGATGGTGGATTCGCCCACCAGTTTCAGGGTGGAGCCTTGGTGCAGGGTCTGCACCCATTCCACCGAATATTTCACGATGATCACATTGATCACCCCCACCATAGCCAAAAGCCCCGCGGCACGGGCCGCCTGACGCGGGTCGCGGATCACGTTCTGCAGGGCAATCACGCCCACATACATGAACAGCAGAATCAGCATGGAGGTCATGCGGGCATCCCACTGCCAGTAGGTGCCCCAGGTGGGCTTACCCCACAGCGCCCCAGTGGCCAGGGAAATGGCCGCCAACGCCGCGCCGAAAGGGGCGATGGCTTTCATCATCACTTCCGCCATCTTCATGCGCCAGACCACCGCCACCAAGCCTGCCACGCCCATGGCCATGTAGCCCATCAGCGCACCACTGGACGCAGGCACATGAATAAAGATGATCCGGTAACTGTTGCCCTGCTGGTAGTCACTGGGAGCAAATGCCAGCCCCCAGACAATACCCACGGTAAACACCAGCAACGCAATAGGCGTCAGCCACGGCAATAGCGCAGAACTGAACCTATAGAAATAGCGCGGCGAACCGAGCATGTGGTACCAGCGCTTTATCGTTTGCCAAACCATTGCGTCACCTACCATCAATACAAGCCGCGTTCCCACCGGGGAAAGCGGCGCTTAATTCCCTGAACTGATCTTCAAACCGGCGGCCACCGCCAGCGGGCCCAGACTCACCGTTAGTGCCAGCAAGGCCCCGAGGATCGCCAAAATGCCATTCACCGCGCCACCATCCACCGCTGCACTGACCGCCCCGGCACCAAAAATCAGCACCGGAATGTACAGGGGCAACACCAACACCGCCAACAGAATACCGCCGCGATTCAACCCCACCGTCAGTGCCGCACCGATGGCGCCGATAATGGTCAGCGCTGGAGTCCCCAGCAACAAGCTCAGCATCACCGTACCCAGCACGCCATTAGGCAGCTGCAACATGTGCGCCAACACCGGAGAAATTAGCACCAAGGGCAGGCCTGTCAGCAACCAGTGCGCCAGCAGCTTGGCACTCACCGGCACCACCGCCATCACCGGCGCGGTAAGTAACAATTCCAGCACCCCGCTTTCCTGATCACGGCGGAACAACCCATCCAACGACAGCATTACCGCCAGCAACGCCGCCACCCAAAGTACGCCGGGAGCCACCAGCACCAGCAGTTCCGGTTTCGGCGAAATTGCCAGCGGGAACAGGCTGATCACCATGACGAAGAAAAACAGCGGGTTAATAATTTCTGCCGGGCTGCGCCACAGCACCAATAATTCCCGGAACAGGGCCGCACGAAACACGCTCATGCCAACACCCCCTCCTGAACATAGGCCTGCCCTTGGTCCAAATGCAGCCGCCGCACGCCATCGCCAACTTGATGGTGGGAGGTATAAATCACCAAGGCGCCAGCCTCAGCCGCCTGCTGGATCTGTTGATCCAGTGCCGCCACACCGTCCTGGTCAATGGCGGTATAGGGCTCATCGAGCACCCACACCGCCTTGTGCTCCAGCCACAGGCGGGCCAGCGCAATGCGACGCTTTTGCCCGGCGGACAGGTGCGCCGCCGGCACGTCTTCAAAACCGCGCAACCCCACCGCTGCCAGCGCCACCATGGGATCACCGCCTTGCTGGCTTAGCGCACCGGCGTACCGCAGGTTTTCCAGCGGGCTCAGCTCTTCACGCACCCCTGGCTGGTGGCCCAGGTATAGTAATTCCTGTTGCCATTGAGGCTGCCACCATTGGCGTACGCCGTCGTAGAAGCCATGCAGCCCCACCAGAATGCGTAACAACGTGGTTTTGCCGGCCCCGTTAGCACCGGTAATCTGCCAGATTTCACCGGCCGACGCGGTCAAGCTCAGGCCACTGAACAGCAGCCGATCATCGCGTTCACAGCTAAGCTGTTCGAGCACGAGTCGGGTAGCAGGCTTGGCGTCAGAATGGGTGGATGGCTGGCTCAAATCGGGCTCCCTGAAACAGCGCCAGAGTATAGCACGACAGTTCAAAACGGGCTTGATCACCGGCAAGAAGCCGATAGCCTGTAAAGGTAGCCGCATAGAGGAGAGATTTATGTTCATAAGCAGCATTGCACGCGCCACCCGACTGCTGGCCATCGCACTGATCGGTGGGCTACTTTCGGCCTGTGGCGGCGACAAACCCCTGGCCACCGTGGACCAGGTGGACCTGCAGCGCTACACCGGCACTTGGCATGAAATCGCCCGTCTACCCCAGTGGTTTCAGCGCGGCTGCTACGATTCCACCGCCACCTACACCCTGAATGACGACGGCACCATGAAGGTGGTAAACCGCTGCCAGCGCGAAGACGACGAGCCCAGTGAAGCCCAGGGCACCGCTCGGGTCGTCCCCGACTCCAGCAACGCCAAGCTGAAAGTGCGCTTTGATAACTGGGTTTCAAAACTGATCCCTACTATCACCGAGGGCAATTACTGGATTCTGGCTCTCGATAAGGACTACCAGACCGTGGTGATCGGCGAGCCCAGCCGTGAATATCTGTGGATACTGGCGCGCCAGCCGGAACTCAACGATGACCAGTACCAGGCACTGGTGCAGGTGGCCGACGACAAGGGGTTCCCCGTAGATCAGTTGCTGCGCAACCGCAACCTGCGCCCGGAGCCTCAATAATGGAGCACCACGTCTATTTTGCCGTGTTCGGCTTCGACCACGATCCTCGCCAGCTGGATCTGCTACTGGGCCAAAGCGCTGACGATTACTGGCACGAAGGCGACAGCTACAGCGATGCTGTCCCCGAGGCCCTGCGCCAGGAAAACCGCTGGATTCTCTCCAGCCAGCTGGACCACACCGCCAGCCACCGGGACCATTTTGAAAAGCTGCTCTACAAACTGCAGCGTCTGGCGCCACAGCTGACGGCCCTGGATAACCCTGACCCCGATAACCCGGCTCCAGATAACACCGTGTGGGAAAAGCATTACCGTTACGGCATCGGTGTGTCACAGTACTTCTTTATGGACGACCCCACGTTTTATCTGCCTGCCGAGATTATCGACGGCTACCAGGCACTGGGTTTTGATATCAGCTTTGATCAACTGGGAATTGACGGCAGCCATGGCAACGGAAATTGAACGCAAGTTTCAGGTCAACGACCTGACCATTACCGATACTCTGGCCGGGGAACGGCTTACCCAGGGCTATCTGAGCCATGACAAGAACGCCACCGTGCGTATTCGCACCACCGGCGACACCGCCTGGCTGACCATCAAAGGTAAAACCGTGGGCGCTACCCGCAGCGAATTCGAATACGCCATCCCGTTAGCAGACGCCCAGCAGATGCTCACGGAGCTGTGCGGTGCCGGCGTCATCGACAAGACCCGTTACCGCCTGCCGCAAGGAGAGCTGTGCTGGGAAATCGACGTGTTTCACGGTGACAACGATGGTCTGGTGGTGGCGGAAATCGAACTACCCAGCGAAGCAACGCCCTTTGACAAACCGGCCTGGCTGGGGGAAGAAGTCACCGGGGACGCCCGCTATTACAACAGTGCATTAAGCACCACACCCTATAAAAACTGGCGATAAACACTCTTTCTAGAAAAAGCACAGACGCACACACGACAGCACAAAAGCTCGGGGGAGCAGCGAATGGAATCCAACCTGTATCAGGCGCCGGCCAGTGAAATCATTACACCCGAATCAGAAAATTCCGGGCTGGCGCTTTACGTTATCGCTCCCTGGAAATTCACTCTGCTTTTTTGGGCCACCCTGGGCATCTATGACGTCTACTGGAATTTCAAGAACTGGCAGAGCCAGAAAGACATCCGGCAGAAAGAAATACAACCGGTTGGACGTGCCTTGTTCAGCATTTTTTTCTTCGCCTCATTGCTGAAAACCATCAACAGCGAAAACGAAGGCAAGGCCAAACCGTTGCCCGTCGCCCTGATGGCCACCCTCTATATACTCTCCTACCTGATCAGCACCGTATCCGACCGGGCGGCTGCCAACATGGACACCTTTGGTGTTCTCGATCTGGTTTCACTCGCCCTCTTACCCATTAGCTGGGCAGTGATGCTCAAGGCGCAAAAAGCCATCAACCTGTCCCAGGGAGATGAACACGGCCTTCTGAATAACCGGCTGACGCTGGCCAACGGTATCTGGATCCTGCTGGGCGCGGCCCTGTGGGGGCTTATCCTGCTGGGTCTTGCCAGCGGCTATTTTCCCGAGCAAACAGATACCTTCCTCGACACACTGATAAAGGCCGTACCGTAACCATGTCATCACTCAAAAGGTCGTTCGCAACAGCCCTGACAGGGGCCAGCCTGTCCCTACTACTGATCGGCTGCATCCCCACCGTCCAGCGCCTGTGGGATGCCCAACCCGTCAGTGGCACCATCATCGATGGCGATACCGGCGCGCCCGTCAACGGCGCCACTATCAGCCTGATCACCGCCCCCGAAGAAGCACAGGCGAACGCCCGCACCGCCACCAGCAACGCACAAGGCGAATTCACGCTGCCCGGCGCCTCCCACATCGGTTTCCACATGGCCATGCCGGCCAGCTACATGGCTTCGGAAAAATGGGTAATCAGCCACCCGAACTATCCGGATGCCGTGGCCGAAACCGTCACCATCGCGCCCCCTACCGGCGAGCAACCCCGGGAAATCACCGCACCGCTATTCGCCAACCTCAACACCACACCGGTGGAAGACTGCCCCTACTTCCACTACCAGCAACGCCTCGCTCAATGGGCACAGCAACATTTCAGCGAAGAAGCCCAGCGCCCCTTTCAGGACGCCCTGCTCACGCTCTGCCACGACCCCGAGCGCATAGAGGAAATTCTCGCCCCACAGGAACCCTGATTCCGCCAATGGGTCTGAGCTATACTGAACACTAACGAATGCCGGGGACGACCCCGGCATTCGCCGCCATCGCATCAATCACATAACGGGGACGCCCCCATGACAGGAGACACGTCATGGCATGGGCCCTGGTTATACTCGCAGGCATTATCGAAACCGGCTGGGCACTGGGTTTGAAGTCCAGTCACGGCTTCACCCGCCCGCTCCCTTCGCTACTAACCCTCATCGGCATGATCGCCAGCTTCTGGCTATTGGCCAAAGCCATGCAGACCTTGCCCGTGGGCACCGCCTACGCGGTATGGACCGGCATCGGCACTATCGGCACCGTGCTGCTGGGCATTGTGCTGTTTCAGGATGCGGTGAACGTGCCGCGATTACTGTGCCTGGGGCTGATTCTGGCCGGCATTGTGGGGCTGAAAATCTTCACCCCCTGAGGCCTCAACGGACAGGCAGGCGTGTTCCCGCTTCTGGTTCCCTGTACTATTGCCACTGAACCATGGCGGCCACGCCTCCCGTTTCTCTCACCACAGGTCCCGCATGCTCAATAACGACGTCCTCCGCCGCACCCGATATATCTTCGATTTCGACGACACTCGCATGATCGGCATCTTCGCCGAAGCCGGCGAAACCGTCACCCGGGAACAAATCAGTGACTGGCTGAAAAAGGACGACGACCCGGCCTTCCAGAAATGCACCGATCGCACCTTGGCCATTTTTCTCAACGGCCTGATCAATGCACTGCGCGGCAAGAAACCCGGGCAGCAACCGGAACCGGAAAGCCGCCTCACCAACAACATGATTTTCATGAAACTGAAAATCGCCTTAAATCTGCAGGCCGAAGGCGTACTGGAAGTGCTCGAACTGGCCAACTTCCACATAAGCAAGCACGAGCTCAGCGCCTTCTTCCGCAAACCCGGCCACAAGCACTACCGGGAATGCAAAGACCAGATTCTGCGTAATTTTCTTAAAGGATTGCAGATTCAGTACCGGGACGGGGAATGAGTGGCCGTTTAATGCCGAAAGCCTGACGCCTGACGCACAGGCCTCCGCCCCTAACGCACCGCTTTGATACCGCTCAATGTCTTGAAACACAGCTCTCTGGCGCTGCCGAGAAACTCCTGCACATAGGGCGTTTGTTCATCCTCCGCACGCACCGCTGCATAGAGCGTGCGCCACACCCCCTTCTCCCCCAGGCGCACGGTTTTCAGCAAGTCGTGTTCGGTGTATTCGGTGAGCGCCCAGTTCGGTAGCGCTGCCACACCCCGCCCTGCCGCCACCAACTGTGCGGTCATGGGGGTCAGCTCGGCAGTGCGGATGGTCGCAGGCTCGGCACCCGCCGGGTCCAGAAAAGCGCTGAACACATCCAGGCGCTCGCGCTCTACCGGGTAGGTAATCAGGGTCTGGTCAGCGAAGTCTTCCGGGAGAATCCACTTTTGCGCCGCCAGAGGCGATTGCCGCGACACCGCCAGCACCAGCTCGTAGCGAAATAGAGGCACATAGAGCACCGCCTCGTTTTCCACCGGGTCGGAACTGATCACCATATCCAGATCCCCGCGCACCAAAGCCGGCAACGGCGCAAAACTGAAGGCGGCGGACAGGTCCAGCTCCACTTCCGGCCAATGCTCGCGAAACGCATCCAGGGCCGGCATCAGCCACTGAAAACAGGAGTGGCACTCGATGGCAATGTGCAGCCGTCCGGTCTCCCCGGCGGCCAGGCGCTTCAGCTCTCGCTCTGCCTGCTGCACCCTGGGCAGCACGTCCTGCCCCAGCGCCAGCAACCGCACCCCGGCCGTGGTGAAGCGCACCGGACGAGAGCGCCGCACCACCAGTTCTACCCCCAGCCGATGTTCAAGATCTTTCAACTGATGGGACAGAGCCGACTGGGTAACGTGCAACCGTTCCGCCGCTTCCACCAGTGACCCTGCCTCATCAATTGCCCGCAGTGTAGCGAGATGTCGTAATTCCAGCATTTGATCCTCCAACGTTTCCCATTGTGGGAGCAGTGGTTCCACCGCGATCTGGCATTTTCCTGCGGGCCTGGCGGGTGTTGAGGATACCACCAAAGTGAGTACAGCTCATATAACAATGAAATAATACCAATTTTACTCATGATAAGCATTGAGCATAATGGCCGCATATCACGCTTCGTCGCGTTAGTTACCCAGCGCGACGCAAGCCATGACTCATTATTGACGCGGACGCCCTGGCACCATGAGCAATGAATTTAGCTTCAGCATCAAGCGCATTTGTTTCGATGAGGATTACCGTCCCTCCGACAGCACGCGGATTACCACCAACTTTGCCAACCTGGCGCGGGGTGAGCGACGCAAAGAAAATTTGCGCGACACCCTGACGATGATCAACAACCGATTTAATGCGCTGGCCCACTGGGACAACCCCAATGGCGATCGCTACGCCGTGCAGCACGACATCGTGTCCGTGAATATCGATATTGAAGGCAATGGCGAGACGTTCCCAACCATTGAAATATTGAAAACCACCATCTTTGACCGGCATACCAACAAGCACATAGAAGGCATTGTCGGGAACAATTTCTCCTCTTATCTGCGGGACTATGATTTCAGTATCGCCCTGCTGAACCATAATAAGGATCAGCCTCAATTCAGCATTCCCGATAACTTCGGCGATCTGCACGGCAAGCTATTCAAGCATTTCATTAACTCAAGCGCTTACCAGGAAAGCTTCAGCAAGTTACCCGTGATCTGTATCAGTGTATCGGACAGCAAGGTGTACACCCGCACGGAGAACCACCACCCGGTGCTGGGGTTTGAATACCTGCCCAATGAATCATCGTTAACCGAAAGTTACTTCAAGAAGATGGGCCTAAAGGTGCGCTATTTCATGCCGCCCCACAGCGTGGCACCGCTGGCCTTTTTCTTCTTTGGCGACCTGGTGAACGATTACACCAACCTGGAGCTAATCAGCACCATCAGCACCATGGAAACGTTCCAGAGAATTTATCGGCCTGAGATTTACAACGCTAATTCCGAGGCGGGCAACCGCTACCAGCCCAGCCTGAAGCACTCGGATTACTCACTTACCCGCATTCAATACGACCGGGGAGAACGTAGTCAGCTGGCCGTCAAACAAGGCAAATTCGCTGAACAGCATCTGATTGAGCCTTACCGAACAGTGCTGAATCAATGGTCTACGAATTACGGTTAACTCATATACGGCAGTACAAATAATGAAAAAATTGTTACCCACATCCACGGCAGGCAGCCTGCCCAAGCCCTCCTGGCTGGCCGAGCCCGAAACGCTCTGGTCCCCCTGGAAATTACAGGGCGAGGAGCTCACCGATGGCAAGCAGGATGCACTGCGGCTGAGCTTGCACGAACAACAGCTGGCCGGTATCGACATCGTCAGCGATGGCGAACAAACCCGCCAACACTTTGTTACCACCTTTATCGAGCACCTCAACGGGGTGGATTTCAAAAAGAAGGAGACGGTGAAAATTCGTGATCGCTACGATGCCAGCGTGCCCACGGTGGTAGGGGCGGTTAGCCGTCAGAAGCCGGTGTTTGTAGATGACGCGCGTTTTCTGCGTGAGCAAACCCGGCAGCCGATCAAATGGGCCCTACCCGGCCCCATGACCATGATCGATACCCTTTACGACGCCCATTACAAAAGCCGGGAAAAGCTGGCTTGGGAATTTGCCAGGATCCTCAACCAGGAAGCCAGAGAGCTGGAAGCGGCGGGCGTTGACATCATCCAGTTCGATGAGCCGGCCTTCAATGTCTTCTTTGATGAGGTGAACGACTGGGGCGTAGCCACGCTGGAAAAAGCCATTGAAGGACTCAAGTGTGAGACCGCTGTGCATATCTGTTACGGCTACGGCATCAAAGCCAATACCGACTGGAAAAAGACGCTGGGCGCTGAGTGGCGGCAATATGAAGAAGCCTTCCCCAAGCTGCAGGCCTCGGCCATCGACATAGTCTCTCTGGAATGCCACAACTCCCATGTACCCATGGATCTGATCGAGCTGATTCGCGGCAAAAAGGTGATGGTGGGGGCCATTGATGTGGCGAGCCACACCATTGAAAGTCCCGAGGAAGTGGCCAACACGTTGCGCAAGGCACTGCAGTTCGTCGATGCCGACAAACTCTACCCATGCACCAACTGCGGCATGGCACCACTGCCCCGCCAGATCGCCAGAGGCAAACTACGTGCGTTGAGCGCGGGAGCCGAGATCGTTCGCAACGAACTTGCGTGAATCCCGGCGGGAGGGTCAGGCGCCGGGCGGCGCCGTCTCTTCCCGGGCTGGAGCGGCTGCCCTGCGCTGGCAAGGGCAAGACTTCCCTGGCAACACAATGTGAGTGCCTGCTTCACCCGTTTGCGTTACCCCCTATTGCTGGAATCACTATGTCACTAATAACCAAGGCCATCGATCCTCTGGACTTTCGCAAAGCGCTCGGCCATTTCGCCTCCGGGCTCACTGTGATTACCTCGCACATTGATGACGAGCCCGTCGGCTTTACTTGTCAGTCGTTCTATAGCGTATCGACAACCCCGCCGCTAGTGTCCTTCAGCGTGAAGCGCGACTCTTTCAGCTACCCCAAGATCCGTCGTGCGGGCCGCTTCGCGGTGAACATTCTCTCTGACGAACAGACCGCGGTATCCAACATCTTTGCCCAACAGGGCGCGGACAAGTGGAAAGAGACCGACTGGACCACGTCTCCTCTGGGCAACCCTGTGTTTGGTCGCAGCCTGCACTGGCTAGACTGTGACATTCACGCCGAACACGAGGCAGGCGATCACCTGATCGTGATTGGGGAAGTGCGAGCGCTGAGCCTGCAGCAAGCAACCGCCACACAACCCCTGCTGTACTTCAAAGGACGATACTGCAACTTGGATGCCTCTATCAGCACCTGAGAGCCCTTCATCGCCGATTCATTCTTTCTTTCATCACATCGCCAACGGATGTGGCTTTCCAGGGATTTAGTATGGAATTTTTGCTTTATGTGGTTCTGGGTGCAGTGGCCGGGGTATTGGCCGGTCTGTTTGGCGTCGGCGGCGGCATCATCATCGTGCCGGTACTGGTCTTGAGCTTTACCGCCCAAGGCATCGACCCGCAAATATTGACCCACCTGGCTGTGGGTACGTCACTGGCCACCATCGTCTTCACGTCTATCAACTCGGTGATCGAGCATCACCGCAAAGGGGCGGTGCAATGGCCTATTTTTGCCTGGATGACCGTAGGCATACTGCTCGGTGCCGGGCTCGGCTCGTTGACAGCCGCCATGATCCAGGGGCCGCTGCTGCAAAAAATCATTGGCGTTTTTGCGATCGTTATTGCCATTCAAATGGCGCTCGACCTGAAGCCCAAGGCCAGCGGTGCTGTGCCTGGCAAGCTAGGGTTAACGGCCGCTGGCGGGGTAATCGGCTGGGCCTCAGCGATTTTTGGCATCGGCGGCGGCACCCTGAATGTCCCTTTCCTCACTTGGCGCAGCCTGCCCATGCAACAGGCAGTGGCAACCTCGTCGGCTTGCGGGCTGCCCATCGCCGCTGCCAGCGCTTTGAGTTTCATGCTGATTGGCTGGAATCAGCCACAATTACCCGAATGGAGCCTGGGTTACGTGTATCTTCCTGCCATGGTGGGAATCGCGTTCACCAGTATGTTCTTTGCCCGTTTTGGCGCACGCATGGCACACAAGCTGTCGCCACGACTGCTAAAGCGTCTGTTCGCTCTGTTACTGCTGTGCGTGGGGGTAAGTTTTCTTGTTTGAGGCACGCTCCGGTCGACACAGGCTATGCTCCCGCTTCAATGACTTTCAACAACCGGTCCGGCCCTAGCTCCAGGGGCTTGGGTTCGCCGGGCAATTGCCAATGGCCGGCATGGCGTTCAGCCGGTTTACTGTCCATTAACGGCAAGCTGGTGAGGTCGGCCACCGCATCGCGGAACAGGTCCGTGCGATAGCACTGCGCGGCAAAGGTTTTGGTTTCTTCCAGCGAACACTGTCGCCAGCGCTGCATTTCCTGCAGCAGAAAGGCGGCGTCGGAACGCCAGGGAAAGTTGGCGTGAAAACCAGCAAACACATGGAAGTGATGGGCCGGAAACGGTTGCCCGGTCAGCCCTCCCGGCAAGCGCTGACTGAACGGCGCGCGAATGATCTCTTCCGGCACATCCAGCCACGCGGGATGGGCCAGTAGCGACAAACTCTCCACCCGATTTTCATCCGCATAGCAGGCTGCCTTATACAGCGCGCGCAGCAACGCGCGGTGAGTATCCGGGTTGCGTGCCACCCAGTCACGGGACACCGCCAGCACCTTCTCCGGGGCATTCTCCCAAATCTGATAGCCGGACAAAATACAGTGCCCGGCACCGGTCAACGCCGCCAAACTATTCCAGGGCTCGCCCACACAAAAGCCATCAATGTGGCCCATGCGCAGGTGATCCACCATTTGCGAAGGCGGCAGCACCACCAGTTTCACATCGCGGTCCGGGTCCAGCCCGGCCACACTCAACCAGTGGCGCAGTTGATAGGCATGGCAGGAAAACGGAAACACTACTGCGAGTACCAGCGGATTTTCCCCACTGGTGGCACGGGCGGCCACCAGCTTGTTCATGGCAGCGGCGATGTCGTTAGGCGTGGGCCCTTCCGAGAGCGCGCACAAACCCTGAAAAAGCATCGGCGAAACCGTCACGCCATTACCGTTCAGGCCCATGGAAAACGCGGTGGCGAGGGGCTTCTTGATGCAGCCCAGCCCCAGCGACGTGGACAACAGCATCGGCGCCAACATCGGCGCCGCGTCCACTTGCCCCACCAGCAACCGGTCGCGCAGGCTGGCCCAGCTCCACTCTGGCTGCAGCTCCACATCCAGCCCTTCGGCGGTGAAGAACCCTGCTTCCAGGGCCACCGCCAATGGCAAGCTGTCTGTCAGCGGCATATAGCCGATACGCACTTTCATAAGGCTTGCTCCGTGGACACGAGACGACGAATGCTGGACGGCTGACGGCGAACACACCGGACGCCGTCTACGGTAGGTGCTCGGCTCACCGTCTTCTCCGGTGTCTCGATCAGGCTGCGCGCTTTCATCAATGGCATCACTCGTCGCATTTTGTCTCCAATTTTTTGCGTCAGGCTGCCGGCGTCCAGCATCTGGCGTTCTTCACCCTTGCGCCTTGAGCATTTCGGCATAATCCAGCACCGACTGGGCCACCTGGATCAGCGGCTGCCCGCTGTTCATGGCCTGGCGGCGCAGGGTGCTGTAGGCATCTTGTTCATTGAGCCGACGGCGCTGCATTAACAGCCCTTTGGCCCGCTCAATAACCTTTCGCTCGGCCAGCGCTTCACGGGTTTCTTCCAGCTCTTCGCGCAGGGCCTGATATTCACGGAAACGAGCGGTGGCGACACGCATCACGCCACGTACCCGGGCCAGGTCGGTTTCCCCAGCCACATAGGCACTCACCCCGGCACGCAATGCGGCCACAATCAGCTCTTCGTCGTCCTGGTTGCAGAACATAACCATGGGCCGGGGCATATCCCTTTGTACCAGGGCCATGCTTTCCAGGGTGTCCCGGTCGGGGGCATCCATGTCGACAATCACCACATCCGGGTTGCTGGTGTGCACCTTTTCGGCCAGGCCGGCGGCACTGGTCAGGCGGCACAGGATCTCGTGGCCCTCATCAATGAGGGCCCGCTCGAGAATCGCAGCACGGGGGGGCTGGTCATCTACCAGCATGATTTTCAGAGCCATAATGTCAGGCGAGTCCGGAATCGTTGTCGTTACGGCTTGTTTTGCAACGGTTGTGCCAGTCATCACATCTCTAACCTGATGATTTTTAATGTATTTAGTTTCCCTCTGATCCAGTACCGAAAAAGTGCACCAAGGCGATGCACCTTTCAGCACCAAAATGTGATCAGAATTTAATCTCACCCCAGGCCCAGTACTTGCTGGTGTCATCCTTGACGTCGTCGGCGCTGTACTGCGCATACTTCAGGCCAACCACATAGTGCTTACCGATGGGCCGGGCCACCAGCAGGTCGGTTTCCGACCCGTACTCAGTGCTGCCTTCGTTGGACTGGAAGTCGTGGTAAACCGCCGCCAGTTTGAACCCGGCCAGCTTGCCGCCCACGCTCACAATGGTGTCTTCCAGGCCATCAGCCGGTGTGACCAGGAACTGATCCGCCCACCCGTTGAAGGCATGCTTGGTGGCCAATGGCGTTTGGAAAGCCACCATGCCGTCCTCTGAACCAAGCACTTCCTGTGCCACTTTTACCGTTACCCCGGCCACCTCTGCGCCCAACTCGGCAAAGTAATAATCGCTATCACCGGCTTCGACTTCCTGCTGGGCCCCTTCCAACGTGAGCAAGAGCGTTACCGCATCCAGATCGAAAGCACCGGCATAACGCACACCGTAGGTGTCATTTTGCGAGTTGGTAACGTTATCGGTCTCCAGTAGATAGGCGTATGTCGTCAGGGAACCGCCGGGCATGCCTGCCCAGCTGGCATTGAAAAAATTGTTGGTTACATTGGCATCAAACCCCGGCGTAATGCCGTTCACCTGAGTCAGGTGTGCCGCTGAGAAACTGAAATCGCTGATGCCATAATCAATCTTGGCACCATCAAAATTCTGTTCATCCTGGCGCCAGCCCACGTTCCCCACAAAACGGGCATTGTCGTAAATGATCCGCTGGCGACCGTATGTGGCGACCAACCCTTGCAGGGCATTGCTACCGGTATAGCGAATCGCGGCGCGGTTAAGCTCAGTCACTTCCGGATCCGCGATCACAGGGTAACCGGCCTGCTGCGGCGCGTAGTTGTCCACCTGCCCCACGATGCGGGTATCTTCAAACTCCCCCATCACATCAAAACCGTGGAGCTTGCCGCTCTGGTAACCCAGACGAGTGCGCAGGGTCAGCGCCTGGCCGTCTTCAGTGAAGGCGTCACTGTCCACGTCTTCATAACGCAGGCGCATGTTCAACAACGGCGTGCCGTCTTTCAGCGCCGTAATGAATGCATCGTCTTCCGCGTTGGCGGTTCCCGTAAAGCCCAGCGTGTAGAGAATGACGCCGGCGGCGATGGCAGAATGTTTCATGGCTATTGTCCTCACCTTAGTGTGTTTTATCGCTCACGTTTCGGAAAACGCCTATCTTTGAGAGCGGTGTGCTCACGCTTGCCCCCTTTACCCCAGGCATAAAAAAACGCCCATGGAACAACGCCGCCGTTGACGACATTCCATGAGCGCCTTTGCTCAGACCCTTTCGCGATCACCATTGATCGCGAGCAGGATAGCGTGAGGAATCACCCTGCTACTGTGCTTACGTTAGGCAAGCGCCATGCCAATTCCTGAAATGCGAAGGGAACAGCCCGCCGGGAGGATAAACACAGGTTCATCGCTGAATTGAGGGAATAGAGAGAATGCCTGAGCGGATAATCTCTGGTTTTGGCATGTGGGCAGTGGCGCTGCGACTGCTGAATGCCTGATGCCTGACAAAAAAAGCGCCAAACCCGGCACCAATTCATGCCTTAAATAGGCAAACCTCGTAACCGTAGCGCGCCACTTTATGGTCCAGAGGCACCGGGATGGCGCGCACCGTCTACGACCAATGGGGAATTATCATTCCTGCGAATAGTGAACATCATTCGAAAACTACAGCCGCAACCCGCCCAGCCTGTTAGGCTTGCGCTCTTTTCCCGGCTCTCGCCCTTGGCACCCAACTGGAGTCACTGTGACCCATTCCGATTCAGATTATTTGCGCACCGCACTGGCCGGCGCCTTCAGTCTGGTTATTGCTTTGGGCATTGGCCGCTTCCTGTTCACCCCGGCCCTGCCAGATATGATTGCGGACACGGCCCTTACCGCCGTCAGCGGCGGTTACCTGGCGGCGATCAACTATGGGGGCTACCTGGCCGGCGCCATGCTCGCCATGGCGGTGCCGGCCCACCGGGCACGTACGGCCTTCTGGCTCGCACTATGGGTAAGCGTAGCCACCAGCATCCTTATGGGGCTGAGCACCACGTTCACGCCCTGGGCCATCAATCGTTTTTTGGCCGGTGTGACCAGCGCCATCATTATGGTCAACGGCTCCGCTCTTGTTCTCGGTGCCATGCCTAATCATCTGCGTGCCCGGCTGGGTAATATTCACTATGCCGGCATTGGCCTGGGTATCAGCATCGCCGCCCTCACCGTTGCCTTTATCGAAAGCCTGCACGGCAGCTACGCCACCATGTGGCTGGCCTGCGGCGCCCTGGCCCTGATCATCCTGCCACTGCTGCGCCGCATACCCGCCCTGCCCCACGCCAAGCACAGCCAGCACGAACGTGCGCCGGTGAACCGCTCGGCACTGGGCTTTCTGATTGCAAGCTACACCCTGGCCGGCTTCGGCTACATCACCAGCACCACCTACCTGCCAGTAATCGCCAAAGCGCAACTGCCAGGCCTGGACAGCGCCGCCTTCTACACCTGGCTGGCCGTGGGCCTGGCCGCCGTGCCCGCCAACCTGCTGTGGGGCAAACTCGCCAGCCACACCAGCGAACGCAACGCGCTGATGACCGCGCTGCTGGTGCAAGCAGTAGGCGTCAGCGCCCCCGCCTGGCTACCCGGCCTCACCGGGCTGGTCGTCAGCGGCCTGCTGGTGGGCGGCACCTTTACCGCCGTGGTTGCCCTGAGTATGTACTGCGGCCGCCAACTCGCCCCCCACGCCGCCAGCGCGGCCCTCGGCGCTTTGACCGCCTGCTATGGCGTCGGGCAGATACTGGGGCCCGTGGTGACGGCGCGGTTACTGGAAAGTAGCGGCAGTTTTGCGCCCGGGTTGTTGGGGGCAGCGGCGGCGCTGATTGGCGCGGCAGTGTTGTTGGTACCGTTAGGGAAGGTGCGGTTTTAGGTTTTGAGAAGGTGCGAGCTTATAGGGAAGCTGACTTTAACGCCCCAAGCAGGGGCAGATTTTGCGTTTTGAGCGCAGCGAAGCAAAATTTGTCCCACTGCCTTGGCTTGTTATATGAACCACAGCGCAGCTAACCAAAAAATCATTCCTACTGGAGCAAATGACCAGCTCGCCCAAGAATTACGGGGGCGATAAATGACAAACCCCAAGAACCCCAGCAGTACCGGAGAGAAACCAAAAACCACGTATGCGCCCCAGCTCCAATCGCTTACCACGAAAGGTACGACGTAATTTATCCACCACGCCGGTCCCCAAGCATCAATTATCCGAACAAGTGTTTTGGCAAAAAACCAATAGCCAAAGAACACTGAAGCAGCCCTTAGGGCCTCTTCAATTCTGGCCCCGCCCATTTCATTTAACTCGCGCAGGCGCATGGCTCTCCACTCATATCGCTGCCGACACGCGCTTGTCGCGTGCTCGGCCTTGATAATGTTACCTTCCCATTTTTCTTAGATTATCCATTGGGGTCTCGCACATGCCATTCCACATGCCGTAGAGGTCCATAGAGTCTTTCTCGTTCTGATACCATGTAAACGCATCATGAAGAAGGTCTCCGGATAGCTCCGCATCGATCTCCATCACCCTTCTAGCCGTGGAAAGTATCGTAAAACTATCATCGGCAAAACCCTCTTTATCACCAACCACAACGCAGATATATAGCGTAGAAACAGCACTTTTCCCGGTTCTGAATTGCTCCGTCCTGTATTCAGTGCTGGACGGACTGGAGTATCCAGCAAGAACTTCCGCGCCTTTAATCATCGCATCCTTAACTTCCATGCTCGGATTAGATTTGCAAACCTTCATCATGGCTGGGCCGACTTTTGCGCCAAACCTCTTTACCTCTTCATTCGAGGCGTCACCTCCATAATAGCGCCTCGCCATACGAATTATTCTCGAAGCCATCTCATCGTCTTCTTCCATATACTTTGACATGGCAGAGATCCTGCTGATTATTTCAGGTGTTCGATGCCCATTTCGAGCATTTTCAAAATCAGAGATGACTTGATAGCAAGGATAGCTCGCCGAAAAAGCAGGAAGTGAAAGAATAGAGCATAGTGTGGCCAAAAATAATTTTTTACAGTAGCGCAATTTCAATTTCTCCATATGCCCCCCCCCTTCCAGACATTAACGCCGCGCTCACCGGCAAATTTGGAGCGCAGCGGAGAATTTGTCCGAGTGCAGCGCCTTGTTAAGCCTTCTTTTTATTGAGCATAAAAGCAAACAAGCCGTGTAAGCTGCCTGCTTGCAAAAGCACTTTTGAGAATGCACCCATGAATCGTTCTGAAGACGTATAAAAGTCCTCTGCGGCACCGAATACTTCCTTGGCATTCAAACTTTCGATAGTTTCGACTTGAGCCAATGCATTGGCATCCCGATGAGCAATAACAGAATTCCTTGGCTGATGAAGTATTTTCGCTGCTTTACGCTGTGCCTTCTTCAGCGTCCTCAGTGATTCGAATAACTCATTCTGTACTTCTTCGGGTACCGAAGAGCGAGATAGCAAGGTCTTGAGATTCTTTCCTGCGACTTTCCCCATGTCCCATTCATAAATGGTGAGCAGAATAATCCTCAGTGACAACTTCCTTTTCCATTCATCAGGGTGGGTTAGAGCATCAATTTTGACAGCCTGAATATCGTTCTCGGCCAATAGGTAAAACAGCCCCATATTCATAAGCGCCTGTGTGCACTCGTTCCCCTTACTGTTTGCTCGCTCGGCCTCTCTCTTGAACGTCTCAAGGGTGGCCTTCAAAACTTTATTCTTCTTCCTTTCCCGGAAGGTCAAAGTGACCCTGGAGTATCGCCGTGTTGCGGCTTCAACGGGAGGCCAGTACTTTCGCGTCCACTTCCGTCTGTAATAGCGGTTTATTACCTCAGGGGGAGCGTCAAAGATGCTTCTGTACTTTGGCACAAGGTCTCCAAATGAGGCTTAACAGCGTATTCAGTCGAACGATTCGACATATCTTTCTTCGACATAATTCTTTTATGACTTTCGGGGGAGACGCAGGAAAACGAAGTTTAATCAGCCTCTTACAGTAAAAACAAGAACCCTTCTCGCCTGACAAAACTCGAAAAAGCGGCCTATTTCCTGACTTCCACCGATATTCCCCCGTTCAGAAAATCACTCTATATCAACCGTTTAGCTTTTTCTGTAAGCCATATCCTACAAAGCTATCGCGCGTTCTGTTGAGCATGGCAGCACTCAGGGGTAGCGATAACGGGAACGGCTGCTCCCGGTAAGCCGGGAGGCCATCGATAAAGCCGATTCGCGGTGGAACCACCGCTCCCACAACGGCGCGAGACAGGCTCAGTCGCTCTGCTATCACGGTTCGATATAAAACCGCATCACACCGATGATCTGGTTATCCCCGGTACGTACTTCTACTCGCCAGCGTCCTTCTGATGGCACAGGAATATGGCGCTTATGGGACCAGGTGCGGAAACCGGATTCACGGCCACCGGAGACCTTCAAGGGAATCCGATCTACCTGTTCGCCATCGTGAAACCAGTAGTGATACACCTCCTGGCCCAGCCCCAGCGGCGCCTTGATAGCCGTGTAGGCATACAGCCCCCCTGCCACTTCATCGGCACTGAACACCTCGCCACTCACCAGCGGCTTGCGCTCGGCGCGATTGAATGACAACGCAACGGCCCGTTCTTGCAGAGACAACGTCAGCGGTGGCACCAGCGGGGCCAGCCAGCGTGGGGACAACGCGATCAGGCACGAGACCAGGATCAGCCCGAGCCAACGAAACCATTTTCGCGGCCCACCAAATCGCCAGAAGCTGGGCAACGCAAACAACGCGGTAAGCCAGCCGGCCCAAGCCAGCGCGGAATCCGTACTCCAGTGAAAGATCAACGGCAACAACACCAACAACGCCACAAACAACGCCCAGGCGTGAAAGCCGAAATACAACGCCCGGTGCCGGGACAGCCAGAAGTAGACCGGGTCGATGATGCTGATGGCCGCCGCACTGACTACCAGAGTGGTGAAGAAAATATATTCCGCGCCGCCAGACCATTGCAGCAGCACAAACGGCAGGCTGAAAAAGAACGCCTCCTGGTGCACGGCCTGCAACACCAACTTGAGCATGCCCTGGGGTAAGCCATCAAAGCGGGTGCCGATCACCTTGTTCTGCCAAATCCCCTCGGTGAGTAGCAAGAGCCAGCTGAACACCAGCAACCCGGTCAGCACCGCCGCCAGCCAAGGTTGGCGTTCCACCAGGAAATAGCTGCTCAGGCCCAGCGAAAAGCTGATCAGCGCCCAGACATGGCGGATCTGATAAAGCTTTGCAGTGAGGGTTTGTAACGTCAGTGGCAAAAGGCGGCTCCGGCTAAGTGTTGCGTCTTCGACGTACTATAGCCGTGTGGGTTCCCGATGGCAGCAAAGGCCCTCCCGTTTCCAGATGCCTACTTGGCACTTGTAGGCGTTCTCTTCCAGGGCACGAACGAAGGCCGCTTTGCACCTTGCCGCCTATTGCGACAACAGAAGAACCGGCAGGATCTCTGACTCTACCGATGATCCGTCGGATCCTTTTCTTCGCGCTTCGCGCGGTTCGCACCTCAAGAGGTGCTCCTACAATGGGATTGGAGAGGAAAGAAGCGCGTGGCGCGGACGCCACGCGGGGGGGAAGATCAGCCGGCGAAGTTAAGCAGAACACCGGCGGCCACTGCGGAGCCGATGACGCCGGCCACATTGGGGCCCATGGCGTGCATAAGCAGGAAGTTATGGGGGTTGGCGTCCAGCCCGACCTTGTTGGCCACCCGTGCCGCCATGGGCACGGCGGACACGCCGGCGGCGCCAATGATGGGATTGACCGGATGACGGCTGACGCGGTTGAGCAGCTTGGCCATCAACACGCCGGTGGCGGTGCCAATCATGAACGCCACCAGGCCCAGGGCCAGGATACCCAGGGTTTCCATCACCAAGAATTGGTCGGCGCTGAGTTTCGCGCCCACGGCCAGCCCCAGCATGATGGTGACCACATTGATCAGGGCATTGCTGGTGGTGTCCACCAACCGGTTCACCACCCCGGATTCTTTCATCAGGTTACCCAGGCAGAACATGCCCAGCAGTGGCGCGGCATCGGGTAACACCAGCGCCACCAGAACCAGCAAGAGGATCGGGAACAGGATTTTTTCCACCTGGCTCACCGGGCGCAGTTGTTCCATTTTGATCTGACGTTCTTTTTCCGAGGTCAGCGCCCGAATGATGGGTGGCTGAATAATCGGCACCAGCGCCATGTAGGAATAAGCTGCCACCGCGATGGCACCGAGCAGATGCGGGGCCAGCTTAGTGGTGACATAGATGGAAGTGGGACCGTCTGCGCCGCCGATAATGCCAATGGCTGCAGCATCGGACAGGGAAAACTCCATGCCCAGGAAATTCAGTGCCAGCGCCCCGAGCAGGGCGGCGAAGATGCCGAATTGCGCGGCTGCGCCCAGTAACAGGGTGCGCGGATTGGCCAGCAACGGACCAAAATCCGTCATGGCGCCCACGCCCATAAAAATCAGCAGCGGGAAGATCCCCGTGGTCAGGCCAACGGTATAAATAAGATAGAGAATCCCGTCGCCATAGTTGGCGTTGCCCGCCAGATAATGCAGCTGGTCTTGCACTGCTGGGCCTGCCGCCTGAGCGGCCGTATAAAGCGCCTCACGCCCTGCCCCTGCATCCATGCCCAACACTTGGCCCATGGAAGCCAGCAGCTCTGTAGAGCCAAAATGCAGCGCCTGACTGATGGCCGATTCCGCCAAGCCGGCCATGGGAATGTTGGCCAGCAGGCCTCCAAAGCCGATGGGCAGCAACAACAGCGGCTCGAATTTCTTGTGAATCGCCAGCCACAACAGGCCCAAGCAGACCAGTAGCATGACCAGCTGGCCACCACTCATGTGAAACAGCCCGGTGCTGTGCCAGAGGGTTTGCAGCTTATCCATTGGCGGGCTCCACGCTGAGCAGGGTTTGCCCCACGGTCACGGCATCGCCTTCTTTTACTGCGATCTCCGTCACTACGCCAGCAGCGGTGCTGGACACATCGGTTTCCATCTTCATGGCTTCCAGCACCATGATTTTCTGGCCTTCGCTAACCCGGTCGCCGGGCTTCACCAATACCTGGAAAATATTGCCCGCCAACGGCGCGGGAATCGGCACGCTGTTGGCCGGGTTACCCGAAGACGGTGCTGACGATGTGGCAGCAGAGGTGTCGCCCACAGCGCGCAGGTCGGTGACATCACCGCCTTCGTTAACCTTCACGGTGTACTGCTGGCCATCCACGTCAACGGTATAAACCCCTTCTGACTGGGTTTCGCCGCTGCCGGTGTTTTGACCTTCGCCCGGTGCCGCTTCAAACGCCGAGGCATCGCCCCGGTGTTCCAGAAACCGTTGTCCGATTTGCGGGAACAACGCATAGGTGAGCACGTCATCGGTTAACCGATCCCCTTCCGCCAGTGCCATGCCCTTGTCCTTTGCCAGAGCCAGCACTTCATCACGTAGGCTGTCCATTTCGTTGTCGAGCAAATCCCCCGGGCGACAGGTAACCGGCTCATCACCGTCCAGAGCCCGTTTCTGTAGCTCGGCATTATAGGGGGCGGGGGCAGCGCCGTATTCGCCTCGCAGAATGCCGCGAGTTTCCTTGCTGAGCACTTTATAGCGTTCACCGGACAGCACGTTCAACACCGCCTGGGTGCCAACAATTTGCGAGGTGGGCGTTACCAGAGGAATAAAACCGAGATCTTCACGGACGCCGGGGATTTCCTGCAGCACTTCATCAAAACGGTCTGCCGCGCCTTGCTCTTTCAGCTGGCTTTCCATGTTGGTGAGCATGCCGCCGGGCACCTGCGCCACCAGGATGCGTGCGTCCACGCCGCGCAGGCTGCCCTCGAAGGCGGCGTATTTTTTGCGCACCTCACGAAAATAACCGGCGATGTGGTTAAGCTTTTTAATGTCCAACCCGGTATCCCGGTCCGTGCCTTCCAGCATGGCAACCACCGATTCCGTAGGGCTGTGGCCGTAGGTCATCGACATGGACGAAATAGCGGTGTCCACGTTGTCGATGCCCGCTTCTGCCGCTTTCAACGCGGTAGCGGTGGACAGGCCCGTTGTGGCATGGGACTGCATGTGCACAGGAATACTCAAGGACGCTTTAAGGCGCGTCACCAGCTCGAACGCCACACCAGGACGCAACAAGCCAGCCATGTCTTTAATGGCAACAGAATGGGCGCCCATCTGTTCGATTACTTTGCCCTGCTCCACCCACATGTCCATGGTGTGCACCGGGCTGACCGTGTACGCAATGGTGCCCTGGGCATGCTTGCCCTGTTTCACCACGGCGGCGATGGCCCGCTCAATGTTGCGCATGTCATTCATGGCATCGAAAACTCGAAACACATCCACGCCGTTTTCGGCTCCACGTTCCACAAAAGCGTCCACTACGTCATCCGCGTAATGGCGATAGCCCAGCAGGTTTTGCCCACGCAGCAACATTTGCTGCGGTGTTTTCGGCATGGCTTGCTTCAATTCACGGATGCGTTGCCACGGGTCTTCCCCCAGGTAGCGGATGCAGGCGTCAAAGGTGGCGCCGCCCCATGATTCCAGCGACCAGAAGCCAATATCATCAAGCGCTGCCGCAATCGGCAACATGTCATCCAGACGCATGCGGGTGGCAAACAGGGACTGGTGGGCGTCGCGCAGCACCACATCGGTAATGCCCAACGGTTTCAGGTCACTCATGGGGATAATCCGGTATTTATGACAGGGAAGACTGACGGTGCTGCTGCACCGCTTTTTCAATGGCCTTGATAATCGCCGGTGGCGGCAAGTCCTGCGGGAGAGAGGGCACCGGTTGTGCTGTCGAAGCCTGTGGCTCACGACCGAATTTTCGCACCAGCGCCGACATGGCGGTAGTGACCGCCACGAGCACAATCAGAAAAACAAACACAACGCCCATGCCAACAAGCATGAGTTCAACACCCTGAGCCATCATAGCGTTCATGGAACACTCCTTTTGGTTCCAAAAGCGGATTCAGTCACCGCGTGCGAGAGCGGAGGCTCCGCCGTTTAGGCGGGCATCATGGTGGCCTTGTGAGCCGGTTTATCTCTCGCGGTTAAAGGGCAATGTAGACAGATTGTCGACAATCCGCAATGAGGCATGCGTGGGAATGGGTGATGCTTTTGATCAATAGGCGGCGCGCAGGACAAATTTACCCAGGCCGTAGAGTAAAAAATATCGCTATAGAATGAGGTGCAACACGGCGTCGGGAATACTGAAAGGTCGTTACATTCTCGGACAGCATTGAGCCAGCCAAGCCCATAGCATGTTGCATGCGGCGTGAAGCGTGCTGCGGCCGCAGAGCGGCAAAAAAAAGGCTCCCAATTGGGAGCCTTTCTTTATTTCGTATGGTGCACCGGGAGGGAGTCGAACCCCCGACCTACTGGTTCGTAGCCAGTTGCTCTATCCAGCTGAGCTACCGGTGCGAATCTCGTTGCTGTAACGCCGCGAGAGGCTGCGCATTATTCCCAAAGCCCCGCGGTGAGTCAAGCGCAGATCGGTTAAAAGTTCGGCAATCAGCCTTCTGCAGCAGCCATTTGTTTTTGCATGTAATTTTCCAGGCCGACTTTATCGATCAAACCGAGCTGAGTCTCCAGCCAATCGATGTGCTCTTCCTCGGATTCAAGGATGTCTTTAAGCAGGTTACGGCTGATGTAATCCTGGATGGATTCGCAGTAAGCAATGCCTTCACGCAGATCCGGCACAGCCATCTGCTCCAGCTTGAGGTCGCACTCCAGCATTTCCTTGGTGTTCTCACCAATCATCAGCTTGCCCAGATCCTGAAGGTTGGGAATGCCTTCCAAGAACAGAATACGCTCGACCAGCATGTCAGCATGCTTCATCTCGTCGATGGATTCGTGATATTCCTTGGCATAGAGTGCCTGCAGGCCCCAATCCTGGTACATCTTGGCGTGGAGGAAGTACTGGTTGATGGCAACCAGCTCATTGCCGAGTGCACGGTTGAGGAACTCAAGCGCTTTGGCGTCGCCTTTCATTGGGGGTATCTCCGTCACATGAACTTGGGGTAGGAACCCATTGTTCAGGAAGTGTGTGACAGAGACAAGACTAGAACAGAAAAAAGCGCTTCAAATACAAGCGCTTATGCAAATGAGAACGATTGTTTATGCGGTTTGTGGCCAGAAAACAACCGCCTCACCGGCAGTAGAAGAGTTCGAGAAAGAGGTCGCCTCGTTTGCGCTACGGGTTTCACGCAAAATTTGGCGGGCGTGACGGGCACATTTACCACACTGACTTCCAACCCCAAGTTCCCGACGAAGATCACGCAGGCTGTCGCAGCCAGAATCGGCCGCTTCCCGTATATGGTTGTCAGTAATGCCCTTACAAATGCATACGTACATAAGTCGCCTTTCCTCAATCTCTGGAAAGGATGCTAAACCTAACGCGAATCATTATCAACTACTTTTAAGAATCTATTCTTCCTGTTCCCCTGCCCCCTCCCCTCATCCTGGCGCTTGCTCCTAACCATGCCACTCCGACAGCCTGTAACAGGCGCTGCTGCACACGAAGGGGCCAGCGTGGATAACACATGCGGAGAAAACAGAACCGGGTTCTCGCCGCGCTCAGTTTTGGTGTGTCGAATGTGATCTGTATGAGCCTGAATAGGTGCGTCTGGCCCGACAAGGATCACGCCGCGTTGCGAGGAGACATAAAAAAAGCCCCGCAGAGCGGGGCTTTTAGCCTTCAAGCAGTTCCTGAGATCAGGAAGAGGCTTTCTTGGCCGGAGCGCGCTTGCGAGCTGCTTTCTTGGCCGGCGCTTTACGAGTAGCCGCCTTTTTAGCTGCAGGTTTTTTCTTGCTAGCCGCTTTTTTGGCTGGCGCCTTCTTGGTTGCAGGCTTTTTGGTTGCAGGCTTTTTGGTTGCTGCTTTTTTAGCTGCCGCTTTAGGCTTACGGCCGGCCGCTTTCTTGGCAACACTCTTGGCCTTGGCCGCTGCTTTACGAGCAGCCGCTTTCGCTTTCTGCTCGGCTTTCTTCTGCTCAGCCTTGGCTTTTTTAGCCAGCTTGCGTTCGTGATCACGCAATTTAGCTTTCAGGTTGCGCTCTGCTGTGCGCATTTTTTTCACTTCACGGGCAACAACCTTCTTCGCGGCCTGGATCTCGGCACGAATCAGTTTCGCTTCGCCACGGATATCCTGAAGCTTCAGGCGTGCAGTGTTCATGCGACCACGTGCCGTTTCAACGGCGCGCTTGGCAGCGGCAGTGGAAGTCTTCTGCGCTTTTTCACGCTTGGCAGCAACATCCGCACGCAGTTTCGACAGCTTGGCGTTCTCAGCGTCGATCTTGGCACGATGCTTATCAAGTTTGGTTTGGGATTGAGTAACTTTCTTTTCCGCCTGAACTACCGCTTTATCCTGCAGTTTTACCTTGGATTCTGCGTTAGTGACGGACTTGGGAACGGCCGGCGCTTTTGCAACGGCGGCTTTCTTCGCTGCTGGCTTACGAGCCGCAGTTTTTTTTGCGGCGGCTTTCTTTGCTCGAGCCATGATTGATCTCCTCAGCTATGGCGTTGTCATCAATACTGCGACAAGTGGAAAAATAGCATAAAAAAAAATCAGTTGGTACATTATTTGACCAATTGGTTTTTATTTTTCTGAATTTTTCACTGTGCCTGCAAGGGACCTATTTTATTTCTTTTCTTTTTTCGACTTCTTCTTTTAATTTTTTCAGAAGCGTTATGCCTCATTTGGCCAACGCCTCTTTCTTTTAGCACGCTTCTTTTTTGCCGTTTTTTTGGGTAAAAAAACGGTTTATTCTATTTTCTTCCCACGCTCCGCATCCCCGCACCAGTACGTAAGGGCAATGCATGACAGCCCCCATATATGGAGAGAAAGCGCTAATTCTCTACAGCTGACTTCTATATATAGAAAGAGGCGTGGGGGAAAGCGGCAACCAGACACCCTGCCTTGAGCACTTTTGTTAGCCAAACTCCTGTAATTGTGTAGAAGCGTTACAGCGTTGCTATCAGAAAGACGGGAATCGATCTCGGATAGAGCACCGTTTATTACTAAAGGAGTGTCGCGGATTTGAGGGGATGATATGCCCGTAGTGTGTTTGCCACAGAATTGTGCTCAGAGAGCCTAACGCCAAGCACCTGTTGCTTGACGAAAAACGGGCGTCGAAAATTGCCTGCATAATGTTTGGTCGGCGATTGATTAGCGAACTTTGCTGCCAAGGAGCCCCTGAAAACGTCCACACGAATGTGGGAAGCGATGCTGGCATCATGAAGGAGCGTGCAATCCATCGGCGCTATTCGTGATGCAAGCATCACTTCCCACAGAAAAAACGCTGCGGGGCGTTTTCACAGGTTCCCCAGTTCGTCCAGCCCTCCAGGGCATCAGGCCTTTCAGTATCTGGGGGCAATTTAACCTCCAGTGGCCGGCTTTATCTGCGGAAGGAGCCAGCCCGCTGCTGGCAACCCCATTGCTTAACGAGAGCCGTCCCTCAACAGTAATGACGCGCTTTGCTCCCCCTTTGAGCCGCACGGCACTACGTGCGTTACCCGCTTTGCTATGTTCTTACAACGGGGGGGGCTGCCAGGGTTTTGTCTGTATGGCTTTCCCGCCTGGCATTCGGCGGCGAGCGCTCTACACAGTGCGCGATGAACCAAAAAAAACGGGAAGCCTACAAGGCTTCCCGTTTTTTACTACCGCCGCCGAGTCGGCGCGGTTGAGGCGTACTCATCAGCCCTTCAGAGCAGACAGAACCCGGTCGCGAATATCATCCACGGAACCCACGCCAGCAACGCGCACATAGCCAGGCGCTTTTGCCTCTGTGTTCTTGGCCAGGTCCTGATAGAAATCTACCAGGGGACGAGTCTGCGCTTGATACACCTCGAGACGCTTGCGTACGGTCTCTTCCTGGTCGTCATCACGCTGCACCAGCTCATCACCGGTTTCGTCGTCTTTACCTTCCACTTTCGGCGGGTTGTACTTGGTGTGGTACACCCGGCCGGAAGCCGGGTGGACACGGCGACCGCTCAAACGCTCGATGATCTCTTCATCATCCACGTCGATTTCCACTACAAAGTCGATGTCGACACCCTGCTCCACCAGTGATTGCGCCTGGGGGATGGTGCGGGGGAAGCCGTCGAACAGGAACCCGTTGGCACAATCGTCTTCCTTAATACGCTCTTTCACCAAACCAAGAATGATATCGTCGGAGACCAAACCACCCGCATCCATCACTTTCTTGGCTTCCAGGCCCAGTGGAGTGCCTGCTTTAACCGCAGCGCGCAGCATGTCACCGGTGGAAATCTGAGGAATATTGAACTGTTCCTTGATGAACTGCGCCTGGGTGCCCTTGCCCGCACCGGGTGCACCAAGCAGGATGACACGCATAGGATTCTCCATCTTACTGTCGTCAGAAGAGGTACAAAGTACCTCTGATTTATTCACCCCCATCGCCATGGCCACGCGCTTTGGTGGCCCTGGATACGGCCCACGGCCACCCCATCGAAGAGGGCATAATGCCCGCCACAGACGGCGTAAACTGGCGTAATTTCCAAGCGTATGGGTGTACAAATCAGAGGAACCCAGCCTCCGAAGGGGTGCAACTTTACCTTGAGGCCTTCTTCATCACAAGGGACAGGGGCTGCTACTTAGGTAGCAGCCCCTGTTGCAAGCCCCCTATTGGCGGGACAAATTGAGCGTTGCGGGCTGAGCCTGAGGAAGTTGTAACGAAACCGGTACGGCGGTAATCGCCGCCTGATCCACCGAGGCACCCGGTGCCGGCGTGTAGCGAGCTCCAATGACCAGGTCGGCCTGCTCGCCCGGGTAACTCTGTAACCAATCGGCTGCGGTTAGAGACACCGTGATCGGAAAATGCGGCACCACTTTGCGCTGCGCAGCCAGAGGCTGGCCGGCACTGCCGGCCTTGCGCAGGAACACAAACAAGGTGCCACCAGCTGGCAGGCCTTCACCGCTGACAGTGGCAGTAAGGTTGGAAAAAACGCCTTCCCGCTGCTTCTGTTCCCGGGCCCGTTCCAGGCCCCGCTGCAGCAAGTCCGCGGTTTCACCCTCGCTGTGCCGGGACAGCAGGGACGCCCAGGCTTGTTCCGACAGCGCATAGCGCCCGGCCCGATCTGCTGACATGGCCAGCAACATCCAGGCACCATCGTGATTCGGCTCCCGATCCAGCACCCAGCGAATTTCCTCCAGAGCCGGATCGGAAAGCCGTGCTTCATTCTTTTCAATCAAGGCCCGTGCCAGCAACAGGTGCATGGCGGCATCGTCCGGGTTCAGTTGCAAGGCCTTGCGGGCCGCTTCTTCGGCCTGCACCGGCGCGCCCAACTGATCATACAGTGCACCCAAGGCATACCAGCCCACGGCCGATGGTGCTTGCGAGAGTTCGGATTGCAGCACCCGAACCAAGGCGCCGGCGGGGACTTCCGAGGCCGCCTTCTCCGGCGGCTGCCCAGCAATAATCTGCCGGGCCACGTCACCGTACTCTTGTTTATGGGCCAACCAGGTAGGGGTATGTTGGTTAAGGCCGATCAGCCCGTAGCCCGCAGCAGTCAGAACCACCATCACCAACGGGATGCCCAAGGCTCCCGACATGTTCTTGCCGGCCTTGCGGCCTTCACGACGCCACAGCATCCACAGCACGGCGGCCATCACCAATACTAGAACCAGCGCCATCACCCACAACATCATTTCGTGCCCTCTTCCGGTTCTTTATCCTGCGCTGTCTGATCTTCTGCTGACGCTTTACGGCTGGCGTTACGCAGCAACAAAACGATCAATACGCCGCCCCCCAGTAACAACACAATGGGGCCTAGCCACAGAATGGACGTGCCTGCATTGACCGGCGGACGATAGCTAACAAAATCACCATAACGAGAGACAAAATAGTCAACGATGTCCTCATCGCTTTTGCCTTCCAGGATCATGGTATGCACTCTCGTTCGCATATCCTGGGCAATACCGGCATCGGAATCCGCAATGCTCTGGTTTTGGCATTTTGGGCAACGCAGTTCTTCAGACAGGATGCGAAAACGCTGCTCCTGCTGTTTATTATCAAACTGATAGACATCAATGGCGGCAAAGGCCGGCATGGTCAGCATCAGCAGAAACACAATACGCAGCATTCTTATCCTCCCTCACCCTGCCCCGGCGTTGGCGCCTGCGCGGGCAATAAAGGCACAAATTTTTCTTTCCAGACACGAGCATTCAAATCACCCGCGTGGCGCAGCACGATCTCACCGGCGGGATTGATCAGGAAGGTTTCCGGCGCGCCGTAGACGCCCAGGTCCAGCCCCAGCTGACCGTCAGCATCCACAATCACATGGGTAAACGGGTTACCCAGATTGGCCAGGTACTGCCGGGCTGCCGGCAGCTCATCCTTGTAGTTTAACCCGGAAATAGCCACACCTTGTGCCGCCAGTTCCAGCAAATAAGGATGCTCCACATGGCAGGTGGGGCACCAGGTGGCCCACACATTCAATAGCTGCCAGCGCCCTTTCAGAGAGTCTTCCGTGTAGGTTTCTTCTGTCAGCAGCGACGCCAGAGAAAATGACGGCACCGGTTTGCCCACCAGCGCAGACGGCAGCTCCTGCGGGTCTCGGCCTAGACCACTCGCCAATAGCACCGCCAGCAGCACAAACCCGACCAGAGGCAAAAATACCCAGGGAGAATTGGCTTTCATTGGGCCGCTCCTGCGTCGTTGGCTGCAAACCGATTGCGACGATAGCGCTTGTCAGTCAGCGCTAATGCGCCACCAAGGGCCATAATCAATGCACCCAGCCAAATCCAGCGAATGCCCGGTTTGAAGTAAATGCGCACCGCCCAGGCATTGCTGTTGTCCAGCGGCTCGCCCAGAGCGACATACAAGTCGCGCCAGAAACCGGCATCAATAGCCGCTTCCGTCATCACCTGCCGGCTGGCGTGGTAGGTGCGTTTTTCCGGGTGCATCACCGCCACCGGGTCACCGTCATGGCTCACGTGGAAATGACCACGTTTGGAATCGAAGTTGGGGCCGTGGTATTCATCCAGGCTGTCGAAAACAAAGGTATAATGCCCCAATTCAGCAGTGTCACCCGGCGCCATACGAATATCGCGCTCAACTTCATGGAAGCTCACCAGCGTGATGCCGGCGATCAACACTGCCAGGCCGCAATGGGCCATGACCATGCCCCAATAACCACGAGTCAGCTTACGCAAACCGGTGACAAAGCCTTGCTTATAGGCACGGGCGCGGCGGACCACATCGTCCACGTGGGCAAACACCAGAAACAACGCCAGCATAATGGCCAGCACACCCTGCCAGGGGCTGGGGTCTGGCAGGCGGGAGCCAAACCAGCCGGCGATGATCGCCGCAGGTGCCAGCAACGCCATGCGCTTGAGCAAGGTATTGCCGTCCTGGCGTTTCCAGTTGCTGAACACCCCCGGCACCATTAATAGAATCAGCACAAATGACAACGGCACAAAGAAACCATTGAAATACGGACTGCGAATGGAAATTTTCATATCCAGCGCTTCGCCGATCAACGGAAACAGCGTTCCCATCAGTACCACGGAGGTGGCCGTTAGCAGGATCAGGTTATTGCCCAGCAGGAAGGCTTCCCGCGATATAGGCTTGAACCCGGTATCGCTGCGTAACGCCGATGCCCGGAGGCTAAACAGAATCAACGCCCCACCCGCAACCACAACCAGGAAACCGAGGATGAAGGCACCCCGGGCAGGGTCATTGGCAAAGGCATGCACAGAGGTAAGCACCCCGGAGCGCACCAGGAACGTCCCCAGCAGGCTCAGGGAAAAGGTAATAATCGCCAGCAATACCGTCCAGGCACGGAACATGTTGCGCTTTTCACTCACCGCCAGAGAGTGAATCAGCGCCGTACCTGACAGCCACGGCAACAGCGAAGCGTTTTCCACCGGGTCCCAGAACCACCAGCCGCCCCAGCCTAATTCGTAGTAGGCCCACCAGGACCCCAGCGCGATACCCACCGTCAGGAAGCTCCACGCCACCGTGGTCCACGGCCGTGCCCAACGGGCCCAGGCCGGATCCAGGTTGCCCATCAATAATCCCGCCACGGCAAAGGCGAACGCCACGGAGAAACCCACATAGCCCATATAAAGCATGGGCGGGTGAATAATCAGGCCGGGATCCTGCAGCAGCGGGTTCAGGTCGGCACCGTCTAGCGGGAACCAGGGCAGGTTGCGGTCAAAGGGGTTAGAGGTGAGCAGCATGAAAAGCATAAAGCCCACGGCAATCATGCCCATCACCGACAGCACCCGAGCTACCATCGGCAACGGCACACTGCGACTCAGCAGGCCCACCATGGCCGCCCAGCCAGACAGCATCCAGCCCCACAGCAACAGGGAGCCTTCATGACCACCCCAGATAGCAGACAGGCGATACTCCAGCGGCAGCGCAGAATTGCTGTGCCCGGCCACATAGGTCACCGAAAAATCATTGATATAGAAGCAGTAGCCCAGCGCGACCATGGCAACGGTCATCGCCAGCCACTGTATCCAGGCCAGAGGGCGGGCGTACCACTGCCAAGCAGGCAGGTTGCGGTACACGCCAATCAACGGAAAGACGGATAAACACAGCGCTGCCGCCAGTGCCAACCACAGGGAGAGATGCCCGATTTCTGCCGCCACGAGAGCTCCTTACTTATACGACTGGATATGACTTGCGATTATGACTGGTCAAGGGGCGGCCGGACGCTGCTATTTGGCGCGATCCGGCGCGCATAGCATCGGTAGATGGTCCAGCAATTGCAAGTCCGTGGCGGTGCCGCAATGAAACGATCCCCTCAGCGGTACTAGACAGCCGTCATTCGACTCCGTTCATCGGTCATTTTCGGTAAAACGGCGCCAAGACATATTTTGAGACGGTTGCTATTCGTATGCTCTCACTTCGCTTTGCTACTATCAGCCCGAACATGACAGTGTGTCACCGCGCTGAATATAAAACGTCATAAATCATCCATATACTCAAAATGCGTCGCCTTGGCCTGCATGGAGTAAGACTTTGAGCACTACGACAACACAGAAATCTTCCTACTCTCGCGAGGATCTCCTCGCCTGCGCACACGGTGAGCTCTTTGGCCCCGGTAATGCGCGGCTGCCTTTACCTAACATGCTGATGATGGACCGTATCACTCACATCAGCGACCAAGGTGGCAAATATGGCAAAGGCGAGATCATCGCCGAACTGGATATCAGCCCGGACCTCTGGTTCTTTGATTGTCACTTCGAAAGTGACCCGGTGATGCCTGGCTGCCTGGGCCTGGATGCCACCTGGCAATTATTGGGCTTTTTCCTGGGCTGGGTGGGCAACCCGGGACGTGGCCGCGCTCTGGGCGTGGGCAATGTGAAGTTTTCCGGCCAGGTACTACCCACCGCCAAAAAACTGACTTACCGAATCGACCTGAAACGAGTCATTTCCCGCAAACTGGTACTCGGCCTGGCCGATGCCACCGTGTCCGTAGACGGGAAAGACATCTACCAGGCCGACGGCCTGAAAGTCGGCTTGTTCACTTCTACCGACGGTTTTTAGGAGCGACTCATGCGCCGCGTAGTAATCACCGGGATGGGCATTGTCTCCTGTCTGGGCAACGACACAGACAGCGTCACCCGTTCATTGCGGGAAGGCCGCTCTGGCATTCGCTTTAAAGAGGAATACAAGGAAATCGGCATGCGCAGCCAGATAGCGGGCACACCCACTATCCAGCTGGACGACTTCATTGACCGCAAGCCGCGACGCTTTATGGGTGATGCGGCCGCCTACGCCTACGTGGCCATGCAAAACGCCATCACCGATTCCGGGCTCAGCGAAGAACAGGTCAGCAATGAACGCACCGGCTTGATTGCCGGCTCCGGCGGCCACTCTTCCTTTAACCAGGTGGAAGCCGCCGATATTGCTCGCAACCGCGGCGTGAAACGGGTTGGCCCCTATATGGTGCCCCGGGTTATGGCGTCCACCGTGTCGGCTTGCCTGGCCACGCCGTTCAAGATCAAAGGGGTGAACTACTCCATCGCGTCCGCCTGCGCCACCAGCGCTCATTGCATCGGCAACGCCGTGGAACAGATCCAGCTGGGCAAGCAAGATGTGGTCTTTGCCGGTGGCGGCGAGGAAGAACACTGGACGCTCAGCTGCCTGTTCGATGGCATGGGCGCCCTGTCCAGCAAGTACAACGACACACCTGAAAAAGCGTCCCGCGCCTACGACGAGACCCGCGATGGTTTCGTGATCGCCGGCGGCGGCGGCATGGTGGTCGTGGAAGAGCTTGAACACGCCAAGGCCCGCGGTGCCACCATCTATGCTGAAGTGCTCGGTTACGGCGCCACCAGCGACGGCCACGACATGGTAGCGCCCAATGGCGAAGGCGCGGCACGCTGCATGCGCCAGGCGCTGGCGACCATGGATGGCTCAGTGGACTACATCAACGCCCACGGCACCAGTACGCCGGTGGGGGATGTGGCAGAATTGAAAGCCATTCGCGAAGTATTTGGCGATCAATGCCCGTCCATTGGGTCGACCAAGAGCCTGTCCGGCCATAGTCTGGGCGCGGCCGGGGTACAGGAAGCGATTTACTGCATGCTGATGATGCAGAATGACTTCACCGCTATCAGTGCCAATATCGAAACCCTGGATGAAAAAGCCCAAGGCCTGCCAGTGTTAGTGAAAGGCAAAGACAGCGGCCCCACCACGGTACTGAGCAACAGCTTCGGCTTTGGCGGTACCAACGCCAGCTTGGTGCTACGTAAGTGGGAAGATTGAATTAACCCTGTGCAGTAATGGCCGACAACGCCAAAAGCGTTATTCGGCCCTCACCAAAAAAGCCCGGCACTTATCGTAGCTGGGCTTTTTTGTGGGGCCGCAAGGGCCGTTCATTCCCCTTCCCCATTCAGCATCGAACCATGTCGGATTACGCCTTGAGGCTAATCTGACCTACACCTACAACGGCTCGATCAAAACTTGTGGATCATGCCCACGGAAAAAGCCAGGCCGGATTCGTCCACATCATTGAGAGTTCCAGCCGGGTCGTAATCGGTATCGGAGGCAGAGACCAGACCGTAAGCGGTGGTGAAATCACCCAGCTTGTAGTCCGCGCCCACCGTCAACGTGGCCACATCCAGATCCAGATCGCTGCTATCGAGCATACCGGCCTGAGCTTTCAGGGCCACACGCTCTGAAACACCAAACTTGCCGCTCAGCAGGTACGACATCAGGTCGCCGTCGGAGCCACCATAAGGATCCAGATTACTGCGCTCAACGATGGCGCCTACCGCCACGCTGCTGTTCAGATTCAAGCCAAAAGAACCACGCAGGGTGTCCAGATCCCCGCCCACTGTGGCTGGGCCAACAGCCACTTCGGTGTAACTGCTTTCATACGCCAGCGCGGCGTAAAGCACATCCTGCTGATAGGTGGCAGACAGCCCCCAGGTATCGGCCAGCCCATCTTTGGTTTCGTTATTGGGTGCAACACCCACCACATCATCTTCCCCGGGTGCCAGCTGGGCCCGAATCACGATGCCGCCCAGATCCATGCTTTCCCAGTTCAGGCTGTTGCTGTTGCGGCGCTGGCCGAGAAACACGGTCCCCATATCCGCCACGGTATCGTTGAACTGGTCGATCTTGCCTTCCGCCAGTTTGACGACACTGTCGTAACGACCGGCGAAAATTTTGCCCACCTGGGTGCCCAGGCCGAGAAAGCTGTTACGTGTGGAAAAAGTCGCGCTGCTGTCGCCGTCTGCGTCGTACCCGACTTCCATCTGATAAATCACCGACAGGCTGTCGCTATACAGTGGCTCTTCGCCTTTTATGCCCAGCCGGGAATTGTTACTGGAGACGAACCAGGCGTCGGACAGATCATCCTGGCTAAACACCAGAGCGGTGTCCGGATAATCACTGGTTTTATCCACGCTCAGATTCAGTTTCCCGTAAAAGGTTGGTGCCGCCATGGCAGACGCAGGCAACATGGCCGTGGCAACAGAAGCCGCAAGCAAAGTCTTTTTCACGTTTCTTCCCCGTTCAATGTGTCGTTCGCAAGATCATGACGACTATATGACTGTTTTATTGCACCAACAAGAAGAAGCCGCTCAAGCACAAGAACCGGTAGCGTGTTGCATGTTGAGAGAACCGTTTTGCGGCCGCAAAATGGCAAAAAAAAAGCCCCCTGGCGGGGGCTCAAAAATACCGTCATAGCTACTCCTGCCTAAGCAGGTCCCGAGCCTGATGACGATAGGCACACTCTGTTGATCCAGTGATCACAAACAAACCGTGATCAAGGCACAATCAGAACCAGCGGGTGTCCATTTCCATAAAGGTGTCGTCGCCGTTGATCAGTTGTTTCGCATCCCATTCCACCCGGGGCAATTCCCAGCGGAAGAAATAACGAGCAGCTTGCAGTTTCCCTTTGGCGAAAGCCTCATCGTCGGGTTTTTCCAGAGCAACCGCCGCGTTGGCCTGACGCAACCACATCCACGCGGCCACGGTATGACCCATTACCTGCAAATAGGCATTCGCATTAGACAACGCCTCACGCGGACCAGCGCTGGCCATTTGTTTGCCCACCGCCTGGGTGGCTTGTTCAATCAGGGGCAGCATGGCCTGCAGCGCATCGGCCATGGGCTGACAGCGCTCATCGGCGGTGGCCTGCACGTCGGCCATAATGCGTGCTGCCAGCAATTGTAGCCCTTTGCCGTTGGCCATCCACACTTTACGGCCCAACAGGTCCAGGCCGTGCACACCGGTGGTGCCTTCGTGAATCGGGTTAAGGCGGTTATCACGCCACACCTGCTCTACCGGATATTCCCGGGTGTAACCGGCACCACCGAAGACCTGAATGGCCATATCATTGGCTTTCAGACCAAACTCGGAAGGCCAGGTTTTCAATACCGGGGTCAACAGATCAAGCAGTAGCTCTGCCTCTTTTGCGGCAGCCTCTTCTCCGGTCTGTATCTCGTCCACCAGGCGGTAGCCATACAGGCTCATGGCAATGGCGGCTTCCGCATACGCTTTCTGGGTGAGCAGCAATCGTTTCACATCGGCGTGCTCAATAATCGGCACCTGCGGCTTGGAAAAATCCACCTCGCCCGGGTGACGGCCCTGCACCCGGTCGCGGGCATAATCCAGCGCAAACCGGTAACCCCGATAACCCAAAAGCCCGGCACCAAACCCTACACCCACCCGCGCTTCGTTCATCATCTGGAACATATAACGCAGGCCCTGATGGGGCTCACCCACCAAGTAGCCATGGCAATCATCGCCATCACCAAACGTCAGGGCGGTACTGGTGGTGCCACGATAGCCCAGCTTGTGAATCAGCCCTGCCAGAATCACATCGTTGCGAGCATCCGGATTGCCCTCGGCATCCAGGCGGTATTTAGGTACCACAAACAGGGAAATCCCTTTCACCCCTTCCGGGCCGCCGGGAATCTTTGCCAACACCAGATGGACGATATTGTCGGCCAGCTCATTCTCGCCACCGGAGATAAAAATCTTGTTGCCCTTGAGCCGGTAACTACCGTCATCCTGGGGCACCGCACGGGTACGGATATCGGTAAGGGAAGAACCCGCATGGGGCTCTGTCAGGGCCATGGTGCCGGTGAAACGCCCTGCCATCATCGGTTCCAGGAACCGGGTTTTCAGTGTGTCGCTACCAAAATTGCGGATCACATTGGCCGCCGCCGCCGTCAAGAAGGCATAACCGGTAGAGCTGGGATTCACGCAGGTGAACATGCCCTTGCAAGCCGCCGCAGCAATTTCCGGCAGCTGCATGCCACCCTCGTCGAAACTGGCCCGCGACGACAGGAAACCGGCATTGATATAAGCGTCAAAAGCCTCTTTGACTTCCGGGCGCATGACCACCTTGCCGTCCACAAAGGTGGGCTCTTCCTTGTCGGACAGCGTGTTGTGGTTAGCGAATTTTTCACGCGCCAGTTTTTCGGCAACATCCAGAGCCGCTTCAATGGTTTCACGGCTGTGATCTTCAAAACGCGGGCGGGCAAACAGGCTGTCGGTGTCCAGCACCTCAAAAAGCTGAAAGCTCAAATCACGGCGGTCGAGAATCACATCACTCACTGTAGCGCTCCGGTTATTTTGGACAACAGCTTGCCATCGTTATGCCGTCTCTGGCATTGTCGCCTATGACTTATTCATGGTGGAACGCGACACATGTTCACGGTAGCAGTATTCGCATTTGATGGCGTCTTTGCGTCAGCCCTCACCGGGGTGGTGGATCTTCTCAATCTGACCGGGGTGACCTGGAACCGCATCCACGGGCAGCCCCTGAACCAGCAATTCAAGGTTCATGTCGTGTCCCGCGACGGCAACCCGGTGCGCTGCACCAATGGTATCCGCATGGCGGTGGATTGCTCCCTGGAACAGATGGATCAGGCCGATCTGGTCGTGGTGCCGACCATCGGCGGGAAAATCGAAACCGTGCTGGCCCAGGAGCAAGACGCCCTGCCCTGGTTGCGCTTTCTGCATCAAGGCGGCGCGGATCTGGCCAGCAACTGCACCGGCGCCTTCCTGCTGGCCGAAGCCGGTTTACTGGATGATAAAACGGCCACTACCCACTGGGGCTTCAGCCAGGAGTTTCGCCATCGCTACCCGCAGGTGAATCTGAATGAACGGGAATTGATTACCCGCGACGGCAATATTTTTTGCGCCGGGGGCGGCACCGCCTGGCGGGATCTGACCATCCTCTTGGTTGAGCGCTTTTGTGGAGCCGACCTGGCCCGAGAATTAGCGCGGGCTTTTGTCATCGACGTTCGCAACGACCTGCAAAGTATTTACGCCGGCCTGCCAGCACACACTTATCATCAGGATGATCAGGTGCAGGCTATCCAAGGCTGGATTCATGAACACTACAAGGAAAATACCAGCTTGGGACAACTGGCCGAGCGTGTGCATTTAAGCCCGCGTCAGTTGCAACGCCGGTTCACCACCACGCTTGGCGACCCCCCACTGCAATACTTGCAGCGGGTGCGCATCGAGGCCGCCCGAAAAATGCTGGAGCGTGGCACCAACAACTTGGCCAAACTGTCCGAACAGGTGGGCTATCAGGATGTCAGCAGCTTTTCGCGGTTATTCAAACGGCACACCGGCCTGTCCCCCAGCCACTACCGGCAGCGCTTTGCCCGCACCGGCGCCCTGAACGACTAGAATATGATTCAGCACACCGGTTTTAGCCGTTTGTCGCTTGGCGGATTGCGCAATAGCAGGAAACCACTGACAGTGGAATGACAGAGGCACGTGAAGGTTCTTGACGGAACCTTGACGTTCCCGCGCTGAAGATGATCACAGTCATACAAGGAGAGCCCTGTGAAGAATCTGTCCATTCTACTGGTAGAAGACCATCGCCAACTGGCCCAGACCGTACTGGAATACCTGGAGCAGGAAGGCGCCAGTGTGGACTATGCCGGCAACACAAGGCTGGCCCGGGAGCTGGTTCAGGAACATCACTACGACCTGATGCTTCTGGACGTCATGCTTCCCGGCGAAGACGGCTACAGTTTCTGCCAGTACCTGCGCAAAGAGCTGGCGCTGGATATGCCGGTGGTCTTCATGACGGCACGGGATCAGCTGGAAGACAAACTGGAAGGCTTTGATCGCGGTGGCGACGACTATATCGTCAAGCCCTTCGCCCTGCCGGAGCTGTCTGCCCGGGTCACCGCGCTGGTGCGTCGTCAGCGTAAAGAAGTCACCGCCAATACGCTGCAGATTGCCGATCTGGAACTCGACCCGGCTCGCCAGGAAGTGCGCCGCGACGGCCAGTTACTGAAACTCTCCCCCACCGCCTTTCGTATTCTGCGCATTCTGATGCGCGAATCCCCCAAGGTAGTCAGCCGGGAACAGCTGGAGCACGAACTGTGGGGCGACCTGGTTCCCGATTCCGACGCCCTGCGCAGCCACCTCTATAATCTGCGCAAAGCCGTGGACAAACCCTTTGAGCATGCGCTGCTCAACACCTTGCCCGGTGTCGGCTTCAGCATTCAGGCAACGCCGGAAACCGCACAGTAAAACGCTGTGCACTTGCACATTGGTAGGAACCCGGCTGAGAATAGGGAAAAAGCAACGTTCCTTGTTTATGCCAGCCAACCAAACTGACACACCGTTATCCAGCTATTCTTCCTGCCAGGAATTACTGGACGCCCACCTTGCCGAACTGCAACAACGCTTCGGCATGGCTGTGTGGATGATCACCCGCCTGCGCGATGATGAGCTGGTGATACTGCGTTCCCGAGACGACTACTATGGGCTGGCACAGGGCCAGCGCCTGCAATGGCAAAAAAGCTATTGTGTGCAGATGGTGGAACTGGGCGCTCCCTGCATTGCCACCAATGCTCAGCGCAATTCCAGCTACAACGACCTCCCCATCAACAGCGACCTGACCATCGGTGCTTACATTGGGTTGCCGCTTGTGGACCGGGACAACCAACTGTTCGGCACCCTCTGCGCGCTGGATCCCAACCCTCAGGATCCGTCATTGGAGCAGGCACTGCCCGCGTTGCAACACGAAGCCCGCCTGATCGGTTTTCTGCTCAGTAATGCACTGCAGGAAGCACAACAACAACGGGTCAGTATTTTTGTGGAACACCCGGATCGTTGTGCCGATACCGGCCTGCCCGGAAAACAGGGCTGGGCGGACATCAAAGCACAGGAACAGCAACACAGCCGGGATTTCGGCATGGAATCGTCAACGCTCTATTTGCAGGCGCCGGAAGACAGCGACAGCATGGTGATTGCCGACTCCCTGGCCGCCTTGCTGCGCGAGCAAGACAGCATCGCCCACCTGGGCAACAACCATTTTGGTATTCTGTTGGCCGACACCAACGCAGAAAAAGCGCAGCGCGTGATTCATCGCATTCGCGACGCCCTGAACGCCAAGCAACTGCTGGTGCGCATTGACCCGGCACCGCTGGCTGCAGGCTAGGCGTTTTCAGAAAATCAGCTAAATTGCACCCGAACTTCCGTTCCCTTGCCCGGTTCGCTGGCGACCATCAACTCCCAGTCATAGCGTTCGCACAGGCGCTGTACAATGGCCAACCCCAGCCCATGTCCACCTTCCAGGCTGCCGCCCCGCTCAAACGGTTGTAGCACCCTGGCCAGCTCATCCGCATCCATGCCTGCGCCGTAGTCCACCACCTGCACCGCCCTGTCCATCACCACGATGGTGACATCGCCGGAACCACTATAGTTGATAGCATTACGGACTAGATTGGTCAGCACGATGGTGAGCGCCGCCTCCGGACAGTTCACACTCAGCAAGGCCGTCTGCCTGACCTGCAAACGAATTTGCTTACGCTCCGCCAGGGGGTTCAGGCGCTCAATCAGGTTCACCGCCAGGTCATTAACGATCACATCTTCACTCTGCTGGCTGTGTTGCTCCGTGCGCGCCAGCATCAGCAAAGTTTCCAGGGTCGCTTCCATATCATCGACGGTGTCATCCATACGCCGAATCAGCGGGCGATCGCCCACCTGGGTCACCAGCAATTCCAGATTAGCGCGGAACACCGCCAGTGGCGTGCGTAATTCATGGCTGGCATCACGAGTAAATTGACGCTCACGTTCCACGAAGGACACCAGCCGATCGGCATAGCCATCCAGTGCCGCCACCAATACCGCCACTTCACTGCCAGAATCCGTCGCAATATCACTAAGATCCGGGCGCGCCACACTGGGGTCGTTAACCGGTGTATGCCGCAGAGCATCGGAAAGCTGTACCAGAGGTGAAAGTAAATCGCGGGATTTTTTCCAACCCAGAAACGAGGTGATATAGATCACCAACAACACCCCGGTTAACGGCAGAATGCCGAACAGAAACGCCAGCACCGACACCCGTTTTTCATCAAAAATCAGATAAAGCCGGGCGCCGTCACGGTGTTCGATATAAACAATAGGCCGTTCACCGGCCAGATCCACACGCTGATAGCCATCGGGCAAATCCGCCAACATCCCGGGAATCGAATCCTGCACGGCATCACTACTCAACAGGCCAAGCAGATGGCGGGTATTGGGGCGCGGCTGGGTCGGATTTTCTTCCACAAGCGACCAATAATGGTCGGCTTCCTTTATCAGTGCCTGTTTGACCAGCACATGCTCGATGATATTTGCCGTCGCCCACACGCCCAGCACTGTCGCCAGACTGATCAACAGTAGCTGAACCAGATAAACACGGGTAAGACGATGCTGAACGCCGGTCTTTTTCATGCCTTGCTCGTTTTATGGCTATTCATGGTCGTCCGTGCGAACAACGATCAGTTCGCCTTGGGCTTGGCGAAGCGGTAGTGCGCAACGAACCACTCTTCGCCCCCACCATAGTTAAACAGCTCCGCGCACGCCATGAAAAACATGCGCCAGCGTTGCAGCCATACCTTCCCCTGGCCTTTGCCATAAAGGTCATCCAGCAGCTGGATCAGCGTGGCCTGTTTCTCATCAGCCAGCACCAGCCAGGCCTCAAGAGTGCGAGCGTAGTGGGTACCGTTCACGGCCCAGCGCTGCTCCTCATGAAGATCACCGGCACAGTGAGGCAGCCAGTCATAGGCCGGCATCATGCCACCGGTAAAGAAATATTTGGCCATCCAGTCCTTGCTGCCCTCCGTTTCGAACAGGTAGGTCAGATCCCGGTGACAGAACACATGAATAAAAAGTTTTCCGCCCGGTTTCAGCCAGTCATGGATACGCGACATCAATGTTTTGTGATTACGCATATGTTCAAACATTTCCACCGACACTACCCGATCATAGGGTTTCTGTGGCTGATACACCGAGGCATCGGCGGTGATCACATCCACGTTGTCCAGGCCTCGCTCTGCGGCACGCCCGAGAATAAAGGCGCGCTGGGACGACGAATTGGAAATCGCGGTAATGCGACTGTTGGGATACTGCTGCGCCATCCACAGCGTCAGCGAACCCCAGCCACAGCCCATCTCCAGTACGTCTTGCCCATCTTCCAGTTCTGCCCGCTCACAGGTCATCGCCAACATGGCCCGTTCTGCGTTTTCCAGGGTGCTAGACGCATTCGGCCAGTAACCGCTGGAATATTTCAGATACGGGCCCAGCACCTGCTCGTAGAAGCGGGCATCCACCTCGTAATGCTGTTCATTGGCCTCGTCCTGGCCCACGGCCACAGGCCCTTGCCGCAGAGCCTCTTCAAAGGTCTGACGATTGCTGCGTTGTTTTTCCTGTTCCAGACGCTGCCCCAGCAGGCGGCGAATGCCAAAACGCACCAGTCCATCGGGCAACAGCCCGGATTCCGCCATTTGAATCATCATGCTTTGGGTCTCCAGGGAAAGAACGCACTGGTTGTGCGCTGATAATCACGGTAGTCATCGCCGCGGGATTTGAGCGCCTGCTTCTCGGTGTAAGGGATGCCCGTGACGAACCACAGGAACACGAACATGGCCAACGGCAACACCCACAACCACCCCGCGTACGGGGCGCCGATGGCGATTACCGGGTAACTGACCCAGTGCAGCCACTCGCAAAAATAGTTGGGATGGCGGCTGTAGCGCCAGAATCCTTCTCGGCAGGTTTTGCCCTTGCTGTCCGGGCGCTTTTTGAAGTCGGACAACTGTTTGTCTGCCAGCGCTTCCCCGGCAATGGCCAACAATCCAATAGCCACGCCCAGCAACACAAAGGGAGGAGTGAACAGATCCTGCTCACCCACAACCCAAAACGTGAGCGCAAAGCCCCAGGCCAGCAACCCCTGGCCCCAGAAAAAGACCAGGAACACAGGCTGCGCTTTGCTGCCCAGCGCCTCGCGCATGGCCGCATAGCGGCCGTCCTCCGACGTTTCCTGGCTAACCCGCTGAAAAATATGACTACCCAGCCGCAACGACCACAACAGCAACAGCACGCCTGCCGCCACACGAGGAACCAAGGCGCCGTTTCCTGTCACCAGAAAACTCATCCCCACAATACCCACCGACCAGGCCCAGAACACATCCACCCACCCGGCGTTGCGGGTTTGGCGTTGCTGTAGCCAAAGCACAGTGGCAACAAGCAGCAAGGCGATCAGCAGCAAATAATGGATATCAGGCATGTTCGGTTTCCTGTTTTGTCATCGTCGCGACCTGCGCCAGTAACGGTACCGCTATGGCCCAACTGATACCGTAAACCATCGCCAGCAGCAGCCAGCCTTGCGGCGCGGTTGCTGCGCCAAGACGAATGCCCATGGTCACGGAAAACACGCCGCCCACGGCACCCAATAAAGCTGCCAGCACTGGCCGGCCACACAACCAGTTCAGGCTATAGCGAAAACTCACCGCAAAGCCAAGCCACAAGGCCCATACCCAATGCGGCGCCCACCAGTGCGGCTCCCAATGGCGGTACTGCAATAAGTCCGGCAACAGCCATAACGGTTCCATTGACACACATAATATGCCGCCACTGGCCATCAAAAGCAGGTCCTGGCGCCACTGGCGGGTCAGCGCGACTTGCGCCATAACCATGACGGCCAACACGCCCCATGCCAGCAATCCTGTCCCCTGCGACGCCCCCACCACGGCGGCCGCCCAGAGCAACTGGAACGCAAAAAAATTAACGATGACGGCGCGTGCATGAATATTCATGGCTTCACATTGCGGCATGCCTCGTCAAAGCGCTGTGAATCGTGGCGCAAAGCCTGACGCAAGCTCCCTGCTCCCAAGCTGGACACCGACGAACACAGCTTCACAACCGATTCACCACGCACCCGTCAGAGTTACACCATGAATGCTTTTAAGACGTTATCGTTTTCACTGCTGCTGTTGCTGTTAACCGCATGCAGCAGTGCACCAAAAGGTCCTTATGGGTATACCGACCGGTATCAACAGGCGCTCACGTCTGCCCCCACCGGGCAGCCGGTTGATTCGGCAACACTCGATCGCTTCATTGCGTTCTTCAACCCTCTTGATGCCAGCACTATCCCGGCACAGATCAATACCATTTATGCCGATCCCCTGTATTTCAACGACACCCTGGTCACGCTGACCCAGCGCGACGAGCTGGCCGCCCATTTACAGGCCACTGCCGAAGGGCTGAACAGCATGTCTCTGACCGTCAACCACATCATCAAAGACGGTAGCGATGTGTATCTGCGCTGGGTCATGGAAGCACGCTTCAGCCTGCTCGGAAGCGAGCGCTTGTCTCGCACCATTGGCATCAGCCAGCTGCGCTTCAATGACCAGGGGCAAGTCACCTTCCAGCAGGACTTTTGGGACAGCAGCCAAGGCGTGGACCAGCACCTGCCCGTAATAGGACCGATGACACGATGGCTAAGAGAGCACGAATAATCACGACCGCGCTGCTACTGGCCACAGCGGCAATCACTCCACCCGGTTACGCCAGCGACAGCGATCCGTCTTGGCAGGTTTGCACCCGCAGCGACGTAAAAGCCTTGCGCTTCATCACTGTGGGCGAAGCCACCCTGTCCCGACACGATTGCCAGACCAACGACATACAGACTCCACCGCTGCGGCTGACCTTTCGCTATTTTCGCGATGTACCCGGCGATGCCTTTGCCAAAGCGGCGTTAAATTTTTTGGAAAAAAACCTCGAACCAACCGAATTCGACCAGTACCAGGCCCGTTTCAGGCAATTCAACAACCATTACCAGGACATCAGTGATGGCGACGCCTACACCCTGACCTACCGCGCAGACGGCCTGACGCTCGCCCTCAATGATCAGCCCCTTGCCAACGAAACTGGCGCCACCTTTGCCCGCTACTATTTACGCATCTGGTTTGGTGAAACGCCCTATTCACGCTCATTGAAAGAGAATCTGCTGGATCAGTGACATCCCGGACCCACTATTGCACGGCATGCACGCAAACGTGATACTGAGAACCCTAATAATCAGCACGTTAATTGGGGATTACCGAGCATGGCCAAGCTTTTCCAAGTGGTAGCGACGTCCGCCAGACTGGTCAGTCGTAGCGACCGCCGTTCCGCCTTGAAAGGCACCGCCGTTATTACCCTGAGTGCGATTCTGGTTTCCCTGATTCTCACCAGCATTGGCATCATGCTGGTGGGCGAGCGTGATTGGCTATCGCCGCTGGTGCTGGCTGCCGCTCTTCCCCTGTTACTGGTTGCCCCACCGCTCTACTTGCTCAGCTGCCGGCTGATCGCCCTGAACCGATACAACCACCAGCTGCAACAGCTGGCCCGTGAGGACCACCTCACTGGCCTGTTCAACCGCCCGCACCTGCTGGGCATGCTGGAACGGGAACTGGCACTGAGCCAACGGCACAACTACACCGTTTCCATCCTGCTCATCGAAATAGCGGATTTCACCCAACTACTGGACCAACACGGCCGCCATACCGGCGAGAAAGCTCTTCGCCTGTTCGCCGACTGTATTCGGGAAAAAATCCGGGAAAGTGATCTTTTTGGACGTTTCGATGGTGCCCAGTTTCTGTTGGTACTTCCCCATACCAATTTTGATGATGCCGCCCGCATGGGCGAAGGCCTGAAAGCTTTGGCCGGCAACCTAAAGATATCCAGTTCAAGGACCGAAGCAGAGCCTGGCGCAACCGCCACCGTATCGGCCCGTATCGGTGTCGCCAGCACGGAAAACAGTGGTCGCAATCTCAACCCGCTACTCAATGAAGCGGACTATGCGCTCTACCAAAACCGCAACGAAGGCCGCGAAAAAGCTCTCCCCCTCTCGCCCTAGTAGTAAGGGCTCACAACGAAACACCCTTCTTAATACTTTCCTACTACAACATTACAAAAAAAAGTCTTCCCGCTACCAAATAAATTCCATATTTGTAAATTTTTTTATTAATCTCAGTAGTGAGGATTTACATGGGAGACAGGCTAGCCAACACTGGCTCAGTGTTTGATCTGCCTACTGAATAAGACAAGGAAGGAGCTTATGAACGCTAAACGCTTTTTAGCGGCGAGCATTGCTTGCGCATCGGTCACCGCGACCACCACTGTCATTGCTGACGACATCCCCGAACAGTATTTCTACTTCGGCGGCCACATCAGTGAAAACTGGCTGGATGTGGGCGACCACATTGACCAAAATACCAGCGAAAACGAAGTGACCCTTCCCGGCGCCCAAATGGGTTACCGTTTTAACCGCGACTGGTCTGTTCAGGGTTGGTGGGAGCGTAACAACTCCAACACCAACATGTTCGGCGACGCAGACATCAACATTGCTCACGGTAGCCTGCGTAAGCACTTTGCCGGCAACTCCGCATTCGAACCCTACGTGGGTATCGGTGCCGGTGAGTTCCGCACCGAGCCGAACAGCAACAGCTCCAACGATTTCAAGGAAACCATCGGTACCATGGAGGCAGGTTTTCAAACCATGCTGCACTCCAACTTCATGCTGGACGTGGGCGCACGCCCTTACTACAGCTTCCGGACCGAACGTTGGGATGCAGAAGTCTATGCCGGCCTGAACTTCCTGATTGGCGGTTCCAGCGAGAAAGAAGAGCCAGCACCGGTTGAAAACGTGGTTACCGACAGCGATGGCGACGGTGTACCGGATGAGCGCGATCAGTGCGCCAACACCCCGGCAGGTGCCCAGGTTGATGCAACCGGCTGTGAACTGGACGACGATAACGACAGCATCGTCAACAGCATGGACGAGTGCCCCAACACTCCGGCCGGTGCACTGGTTGACGACAAAGGTTGTCAGCAGTACCTGGACAAAGACGTAAAAGAGACCCTGTACGTTGAATTCGGTCACGATAAAGCCGAAGTCCGTCAGACCTCTTACCCGTCTCTGGAAAACCTGGCTGAAGGCATGCGCCAGTACCCGTCTGCCAACTTGGTACTGGAAGGTCACACTGACAGCACCGGTTCTGCGGCTTACAACAAGAAACTTTCCCAGCAGCGTGCAGACGCTGTGAAGACAGTCCTTGTTGATCACTTCAACGTAAGCGGTGACCGCATTAGCACCGTCGGTTACGGCGAAGAGAAGCCCATCGCTGACAACAAGACCAGCGAAGGTCGCGCCGAGAACCGTCGCGTTGAAACCATCATGAAAGCCACCACCAAGGAAGCGCAATTCCAGTAAGGAATCACGCTGACTAAAAAAGGGGGCCGGTTTTTACCGGCCCCTTTTTTTGTGCCGCGCTGCGACCGCAACACGGTTCACACAGGCACGCAGCACACTACAAGCCTGGCCAGATCAGACCACCCTGTGGCACGTGCCTAGTACGGAGTTAGCAGGAAGCGAGGCTTGCATCGCGAAAGGCCTGCTTACCCAACAGCACTCATCACGATTTTTTTCGTCGTTCGGCGAAAAAGCCTTTGAGCAGTAGCGCGCTCTCATCTGCCAGCACGCCCCCCTCCACGTCCATCCGATGATTGTAGAAATCCACCGCCGGCAGTTGTAACTGACTTTCGCACACCCCCGCACGTGGCTCACTGGCGCCATAAACAAGGCGACCAATACGGGCATGAACCATTGCACCAAAACACATGGTGCAGGGCTCAAGGGTGACATACAGCGTACTGCCGCTAAGCCGATAGTTATTCTCAGCTTGCGCAGCACTGCGTATGGCCACTATTTCGGCATGGGCACTGGGATCATTGGCAATAATCGGCTGGTTGTACCCCTCGCCAAGCAACTGATCATCCCGGACAATCAGCGCGCCCACCGGCACTTCGCCTTTCTCCGCCGCCTGACGAGCCAACAACAACGCCTGTTGCATCCAGTACTGATCGTCCACCTGCTCTCCTTCCTTATCCTGCCCAACCCCCCGACACGGTCACAGGGCACTACAGTGGCAAAGTGTACCGCAAAGCGCTACCGGCACAGAACGTGGCCGCTGGCGTAGGCTCTGCTTTTCATTACAATCAGGGCACCGAACATATTGAGAGCTGTTATGACTGTCATTGGCACCCCTTTCACCGACAACGCGACCCGCGTCATGCTGCTGGGCTCCGGCGAGCTGGGCCGCGAAGTGGCCCTGGAATTGATCCGCTATGGCTGCGAAGTCATCGCCGTGGACCGCTATGCCCATGCCCCCGCCATGCAGGTGGCACAGCACAGCCATGTCATCAACATGCTCGATGGAAACGCCCTGCGCGCTCTGGTCGAGCGGGAAAAACCGGCGTTGATCGTCCCGGAAATCGAGGCGATTGCCACAGACGAACTGGTCAAGCTGGAAGCGGAAGGCTACACGGTAGTCCCCACCGCCCGCGCCGCCAAGCTAACCATGAACCGCGAAGGCATCCGCTGCCTGGCCGCCGAAGAGCTGTCACTGCCCACCTCCCCCTATCGCTTTGCCGATAACGAGGCGGACTATCAACAGGCCGTGGCCGAAATTGGCTTTCCCTGCGTGGTGAAGCCGGTAATGAGTTCGTCCGGCAAAGGGCAAAGCACGCTTAAAAACGACGCCGACGTTCTACCTGCCTGGGAATACGCGCAGTCCGGCGGCCGCGCCGGCCAGGGCCGGGTCATCGTGGAAGGCTTTGTGGACTTCGACTACGAAATCACCTTGCTGACCGTGCGCCACAAAGCCGGCAGCGAAATCCAAACCAGCTATTGCGCACCCATCGGTCACCGCCAGGAGAATGGGGATTATCAGGAATCCTGGCAGCCTCAGCTCATGAGTGAGACGGCCCTGCAACGCTCACGGGAGGTCGCGCTGGCGATTACCGACGCGCTCGGCGGTCTGGGCATCTTCGGGGTCGAGTTGTTTATCAAAGGCGATCAGGTCTACTTCAGCGAAGTGTCACCCCGCCCTCACGACACCGGCCTGGTGACACTGATTTCCCAGACCCTTTCCGAATTCGCCCTGCATGCCCGCGCCATTCTTGGTCTGCCCGTTCCAGACATCGAGCAACGCGGCCCCTCTGCCTCATCCGTACTACTGGTACAAGGCCAATCTGGGGCCATGCGTTACCACGGCCTGGACGCCGCCCTGACCGACATGGATACCGAGGTTCGCCTGTTCGGCAAACCGGATATCAACGGCAGCCGGCGCCTGGGCGTGGCACTGGCGAAAGCCGACAGCATTGAAACGGCACGCGAAAAGGCAAACACTGCCAACGCCGCCCTCAAGGTCGATCTCTAACCCCTACTAACAACAAGGAGTCGCACATGCAGAATCAGGACACACACAGCAAAGTGATTGGTTACCTACTGTGGATTTTCGGGTTCATGGGCGCCCACCGTTTTTACTATGGCCGCCAGCTCACCGGTACCCTGTGGTTTTTTACTCTGGGGCTGTTCTTTATCGGCTGGATTATCGATCTATTCCTGATCCCCGGCATGGATGAAGCCGCTGACGCTCGCTACGAGGCCGGCGGTATCGACTATAACGTGGGCTGGATTTTGCTCACCTTTCTCGGCATTTTCGGCATTCACCGCTTCTACATGGGCAAGGTGATTACCGGCATTATATACCTGCTGACTGCCGGGCTGTTCGGACTGGGGATTCTCTATGACTTCTGGACACTGAACGGCCAGATCGCTGAGAAAAATCGTCTGGCCTAACGCCTTTCATGGCCTGGCGCCGAACGCCCGATGCTTGACGAAGAGAACCTGTCGGAATCATTTTTATCTTTTATCGCCTTGCATCGGGCATCACGCACCCAGCGTAGTAATCAGTTTTTCACCGCATACTTTCCTGCGCCCAGGAAAAAAATAGCCACCGCCGTAAACAAGAAAAATCCTTGCAGCTCCAATGCCCAGCCACCGTTGTTGCTGAGCGAAAACAGTTCCCCCATATGAACCAAAACCAGTGCCACCAGCATATTACCGGCGATCAGCGCAGCGCCAACCCGAATGTGAAACCCAAGCAGCACCATCACCGGCGCAATAATTTCGCCAATAAACACGCCATAGGCAAGAAACCCTGGCAGGTTATGCGCGGCCAGTTCACTGGCGATCCAGCCCACCCCGGAATGCAGTTTACTGATGCCATGCAGCAACATGAGCAAGCCCAGAGTCAACCGCAGCGTTAATTTGCCAATATCAGGATTATTCAAAAGTGTGCCCTCACAATAGCGTTGTCATTTTGGCCAATAGACTGACAGCATATGGAATGTATTTCTTCGGATAAAGAGAAGAGTGATAACGCTTGGCAGTGACCATGTGAGACCCACACAGCGACAACACAGACCTCCCCTTTCACGGCCGGAACCCACTATGCCCAACGTCACAGTCTGGCAAATCCCCAGAGCAGGCAGTCTGGCCAATTTGTCTCAACAAAACGTACCACTGCCTCCTCTTCCTACCGGGCATCTGCGTGTGAAAGTTCATGCCGCAGGGCTAAACTTTGCGGATATTTTCGCCCTTACCGGCCTGTACTCCGCCACCCCGGAAGGCGCTTTCATTCCCGGGCTGGAATTTGCCGGCACCATCATCGACACAGGCGCCGACAATACCGACAGCCCCTTCCAGGTTGGCGACCGGGTTATGGGCGTCACCCGCTTCGGCGGTTACTGCTCCATTATTGATAGCGAACCGGATTACCTGATCCCCCTGCCCGACGACTGGAGCTTCGCTCAGGGCGCCGCCTTCCCGGCCCAGACCCTCACCGCCTGGTATGCCCTGACCACCCTCGGCGCCATCCAGCCGGAACAGCGTGTGCTGATTCACAGCGCCGCCGGCGGAGTCGGCCTGCAGGCCATGAAACTGACGACGCTACTGGGCGCCAATCCTGTTGGAACGGTGGGCAGCTCCGACAAAGCCGCGATGCTGCAAGGAATGGGTTTTGACAATGTGCTGGTACGCCAACCGGATTTTGCCCGTCAACTCACCGAAACCGGCCACCGTTTCGATCTGGTGCTCGACGCCATCGGTGGCACCGTCCAGCAAGCCAGCTTTGCCGCGCTGAACCCCATGGGTCGCCTGGTGGTTTTCGGCGCTGCAGAATTTACCCCCACCGGCAACCGCCCCAACTACCTCAAAGCCGCCTGGAGGTATCTGCGTCGGCCTCGCTATGACGTTATGGATATGATCAGCAGCAACCGGTCGGTGATGGCCTTCAATCTGATCTGGTTATGGGAACAGAAAGCCAACATGAAGGCCTTGCTCAACGAACTACAGACCATTGCCCTGCCCCCACCCCATGTGGGCCATCGCTTCGCCTTCGACGATGCCCATGCGGCGTTGGCACTGCTACAGTCAGGTAAATCGGTGGGTAAGGTGGTGCTGGAAGTAGCGCAGTAGTTAATACACACTGCCGCACTGACCTATAAGAAAAGTTTTCGCACCTGCTCAGCGCTGGAGGGACGCACCACCCGGTTTATTTCCTCGCCATCACGGACCAATATCAGAGTTGGCCATAATTTCACTCGAAAACTACGCCCCAACGGCCGACCCGGCCCATCCGCTATTTTCTCATGTGCCAAATCAGAATGGTCCGCAAGTGCCGCTTCGATATCCGGCTGGGCCGCAATGCAGTAACCACACCAGTTTGCGCCGAATTCAAGCAGTCTCAACCCGTCACTCTGGTCCAGCTGCTCGCGGGTAATGCTCTCATCTTCGTACTCACGCACATACGCCATCACTATCTCCCACAAACTCGCCCGCTACCGGCAGACATACCGGCAAGTCTTATGCTTAGATGTTTCCATCTGTAGAGACCCCCACTGTAATGATTCCCCTGTGGCAGACAACCAAGGTGACCTTGTGAGCGACCCGGTTTTAACAGAACAACGCGACGGCCTTTATATCATCACCCTGAACCGCCCGGAAAAACGCAACGCCGTCGACCGGCCCACCGCCGATGCCCTGCGTGCGGCCTTCGACCACTTCGAGCAGGATCCGACTTTGCATGTGGCCATTCTCCATGGCGCTGGCGGTAATTTCTGTGCCGGGGCCGACCTGTCTGCCATGGGCGACCCGGCACTGCGCAATGAGGTGGAAGCCACAGGAACAGGCCCCGGCCCCATGGGGCCATCGCGCATGCTGTTAAGCAAACCGGTAATCGCTGCCGTATCCGGCTACGCGGTAGCAGGAGGACTGGAACTGGCCCTGTTCTGCGATCTGCGCGTGATGGAAGACACCGCCACATTCGGCGTATTCTGCCGGCGCTGGGGTGTGCCACTGATTGATGGCGGCACCGTCCGCCTGCCCCGCCTGATTGGCCATAGCCGCGCCATGGACATGATTCTCACCGGCCGTCCGGTTAACGCGGAAGAAGCCCTACAGATTGGCCTCGCCAATCGGGTAGCCCCAGAAGGCAAAGCCCTAGACGCAGCCATCACCCTGGCCCGCCAGATCGCCGCCTTTCCACAACGCTGTCTGCGTGCAGACCGGCTATCCGCCTACCAACAATGGGACAAGGACCAGGAAATCGCCCTGCGTGACGAAGGCGCTGGAGGGTTTCCCGTAGTGTTTGAAGAAGCCCTGGCCGGCGCAGAACGCTTTGCACAGGGTGCAGGCCGGCATGGAAGCTTTGAAGAAAACGACACATAAAGCGTCTTAAAGTAGGTCGTATTAGCCTGAAAGGCGTAATCCGACATTCAACAGCGCTGCCTGAAAAGCTAGCTGCCGGCTTACAGCTACGCCTAAGCTGACCTACGCAACTGCACCCGTGCCTTCTCAGATATCTTGTACATATGGCGTGCGGCCAGAATACCCAGCGTGATGCCTGTCAGCAGGCCCTTGCCTGCGCCCCACGTCAGCCTCAGGTCAGCGGCCTAGAGACATATATACTTCCGATCATGCCAAGCACTTTTTCCTACTTACGCCCTTTTTTTATACCTAATAGAACAAGAAAAAAGGCAGCCGCCAAGTGAAAAACAAAGACCCACCCGAAACCAATATTTTGACCTACCTCATAAGTATAGTCAGACATAAACCTTTGATTAAAGGGCCCTTCAGGTTCACCCAAGTAATAAAAACCCTGAACCATAATTAGCGCTGCGAGAACGAAATGTATTATTTTTCCCAACATATTATTCTTCATCCACCAGAGCCAGGACCTTTAGCTAATTTCATCATCTCTTTCTTACCTGCAGCCTCGCTGAAATTAGGTAACAAAAATTGAATTCAACATGAAAGGCTCGCACTTCTATCAACCATACTGGACTAGCCATACGGACCGTCAGCCAACCTATATAACAACTACTACCAAGACCTAAATGGCCAATCAAACTTATAGGGTTATTTACCATCCAATTGATGGATACACCCGATTATTCGGCCGTAAATGTATGGGTTTTCCGTATTTATAATTAATATCCTCATTTTCTCCTCCCCCCTACATGAATCGTAAAAGCAATAACATGCAACAGAAACTACATCCCCCACATCAATTTAAAAATAAAAATCAATGAATTATATACACCCGATTCCGGTAAAAAAAATAAAAAATCGCCCAATCCCACAGCGATACCAGTGATTGCTGTCACCATTGCAATTTCCCCCGAAAGAGGAATGCTTTTCATCGCGCCAGTCCTTATTTCTATTTTTTATAGTCTCTCGAATTCAACCATCATAAAACCCTGCCACGCATCTTCCTCGCGTACTGTGAAATGAGTAGCAATGGCTGATTGTCGGCTTACGGCTGCGCCTAAGTCGACCTACCAAAGCAAGAATCCACACCCACAAAAAAGCCGGCAAACAATGCCGGCTTTTTTGTGGCAGCGTTATGGATGCTCGATCAACGCACCACCACGAAGAACACGCCGCCGTTGCGGTTAACCCGCAGCAACAAGGCCGCTTCTTTATCGTCCACCGCCTTGCGCAGTTCTTCCATGGTTTCCACGTCCTGGCGATTCACGTTGATAATCACGTCACCATTACGCAGCCCGGCGCGCCAGGCTGGGGAGCCTCGTTCTACTTTGTCGACCAGCACACCGGCGTCGGCATGTTGCAGCTCGCCTTTGCGCAGGTCGCGCAGGTTGGCGCCTTCCAGGAATTTGGAAACAGCTTCACCGCCAGCTGTTTCCCGTGAAGATTCACTGATCACGGCGGTGACATCTTTTTTCTTGCCGTCACGCAGGATGCTCAGCGAGACCTTTTCGCCCACCGGCGCCATGCCTACCTTGTTGCGCAGATCCGCTGCGCGATTTACCGGACGACCGTCCACGGTGGTGACCACATCACCGCTTTTCAGGCCGGCTTTCTCAGCGGCGCTGTCTTCTACGACCTGGGTAATCACCACACCGCGCTGGCGCTCAACACCAAAGGCTTCTGCCAACTCCGCCGTCAGGTCCTGAATAGTGACGCCGAGCATGCCGCGACGCACTTCACCATGTTCGATGAGCTGCTGCATCACGTTCTCGGCCATTTCGGTAGGGATGGCAAACCCAATACCTACATTGCCACCGGCAGGCGCCAGAATCGCCGTATTTATACCGACCAGCTCACCGCGCAAATTGACCAGTGCACCACCGGAATTACCCGGGTTAATGGACGCATCGGTTTGGATAAAGCTTTCGTACCCTTCAATGCCTAACCCGGTGCGCCCCAGTGCGGAGACTATGCCGCTGGTAACGGTCTGACCAAGTCCGAAGGGGTTACCGATGGCGACCACAAAATCGCCGACCCGCAGGCCAGTGGAATCCGCAATGGCGATTTGCGTGAGGCGCTCTGCGTTCTCCAATTTCAGCACGGCCAGATCCACTTCTTCATCCACCCCCACCAGTTCCGCCGACAATTCGCGGCCATCGGTAAGGGTGACTTCAATATTGTCGGCGTTCTTGACCACGTGAGCGTTGGTCAGCACATACCCTTCGCCGGCATCCACAATCACCCCGGAACCGGCACTGGCCGCACGGCGCTCGGAGGGCTGCTGGCGTTCTGGCATGTCGAAAAAACGACGAAAGAAGGGGTCATTCATCAACGGATTGCGCGCCGCCCGCACCCGAGTTTCGATGGCAATATTCACCACCGCCGGCGAGGTTTTTTCCAACATGGGCGCCAATGAGGGCAGTGCATCGCCTTCAGCGGTTACCGCCGGCAACGCCGCACGGGCTGGGGAAAAGGCGACGCACAAAAGCGCCATTGTCCAGATCAGAGGGATGATCGATTTTTTTTGCGCAGACAACGTTTTTTCAAACAACGGTTGTTCCTCCTGTTCCAAGGAAAACATCATCGACAAAAGGGATGATGGGCTAAGAGTCCAGTACCGGGTTGGCGCCCAGAAAGGCCCGGCCGATCAGGGCTGGTACCGGGAATTGAGCGTCACCCACTTTTTTCTGACCAGCACAAGCGCCTACGGTTCCGAAGCAAACAGGCGAACATGGTTATACTCCCGCGATTCCCCCAAATCCGGCCAGGTACAGGACTCCCACTCCCCTAGCAGACGATAGCCCGGCGGATTCAGGTCCGGCACCCGGGAATCTGCCAGCAATACCACACCCGCGGCCTGAAAGCGGGCCAGTAACGGCAGGTTTTCACGGTCATAGAGAATATCCGCCGCGGTCACCAGGTCCGCTTCCGCCAGGGCTACATCGAGATCATTACTCAGGACCACATCGACGCCGTTTTCCCGGGCGTTCATGGCTGTGGCGGTGAGCGCATCCTCGTCCAGATCACAGGCGATGACCTTGCGTGCCCCAGCCAGGGCCGCAGCAATGGCAACCACTCCGGAACCCGGTCCCACATCCACCACACAGCGCCCGGCTACCTGCTCGGGATTGTCCAGCAGATACTGCGCCAGCACCTGCCCGGACGCCCAGCAGAACGACCAGTACGGCGGCTCTTCCATGATCGCATTGACAATTTCCGGGTCCAACGCCTGCTCCGGAAACAACTCATCCAGCAGCCACAGGCGCAGGCCGGGGGTTTGCGGCAAAGCCTGGCAAGACAGGGACACCGCCGGCAATACGCGATGGAGCCGCTCGTGCAAGGCGTTGAGGCCTACTTTTTCCTGTTCTGTTGTCATACTCTAGGGCCTTCATTTTCCTATCCGAAATCGTCGAAGAGAATAACAAAATGACCGGCAGACAGGGATGGATTGGCGTTATCGCGCTACTGCTCAGTGTGACCAGCCCCCTCAAGGCACGGGAAATCTGGACAGACGGCGTACCCGACGCCTATTTCAAACATTTCGTGGAGTTCTACAAGGCCGATCCCAGTGCCATGGGCCGCTGGGCCACCGGGTTGACTCGCATCTCCACCGAACAGCTGGATTACACCCTTAAAGCGCTGGATACCACCCAGTTCACCTACCTGTACCCCATGGAAATCAAAGGGTACGACCTGCCTCGCCACAACGGCATTGCCACTGACGAGCTCTCGCTGATGGCCGTGCGTGCCGGCAAGCTGATCCCGGTGCCCTTCCAGCTTGACGAATTCGACAAGACCGGGTTGATCTGGATCGATGGCGAGAACGACAGCAAGGCAGAAGGCGAGCCGGGTGTTTTTGATGATTTCGACGAACTGGTTTTCATGTTCCGCGACGGCGGCTGGGACCGCTTCGATCCGAAGCAGCATTCCCTGAATGAAGGACAGATGCTGGAAGAAATCCGTCTCGACTCGCCGCGTAACAAACCCCGTTATCTGTATCTGGTGCGCAATAACAGCGAACGTTCACGGGCGGATTATGTGGAGGTGAATCTGGACGAAGGCTGGATTCAGACCACCCTGATGCGCATGGAGTACGAGCCAAAGGATTTCACCCAAATACAGTCCATGGCACCGCGCCTGGGGCCGCACAAGGACGAAAATGTCTTTGATAATGTGTATGTGAATATCAGCACCGGCATCCTGAACCAGAATCTGCGCGTGGATCTGGATACCCGCAAGAACATCAAAGCGACTCCTGTCGCTGTGCGTGACGGCGCCGTGCGCGCCTCCATGCTGGTCAAAGCGCGGGTATGGTATGCTTTCATGCCCACTTTTTTCAGCCAGAAATTCCAGGTGGATTTCTACGAACAGTCGGTAACCATTCCTTCGCGGTTCGCCATCGGCAGCATGAAAGTATTGAAGTTTTTCCTGATGTTCCTGCGCGAGCCACGCATCCATTTCGCTCTTGATTTCCAGAACCTGGATGGCGCCCGGCTGACCTTTGATTCGGTCTACGAGAATCAGGAGTACGGCATCGTAGACGGCGCCATGAGTGACTTCGAAACCCGCATGAACACCACCCGCCTGCCAGGCGACTGGCTACACCTGGATTCCAACCAGGGCTGGGAAATGTTCTTCAGCAATCACATGCCGGTAGTGCCCAACGGTCTGTTCGATTCCTTCCTGGATGGCGTGACCATGAACATGTTCTATGAGGATGATGCCAACAGCACCACCAAATACGAACGCCATCCCGGCGCGGCACCACGGCTGGGTTTCCAGAGCGAAGGTATACCCGATACGGTCATTGACCTGATGGGAGCGATTCCCAAACTGGATTTCCAGAACATGGACAGTCTGGGTGAAGCAATCGTGGCGTTGGCCGCAGCCGAACAGGACGGCGCGTTCGAAAAATACGATGAGGTGGTCAACAAGAAACTGACTGAACTGAAAGCCGACGGCCGCATCGGCACAGTGGATGAGCTGGCCGATGCGTTTATTGCCGATCTGGATCGCATGAACTTCTCGGGCATTCCCCGCGACACCTTCAACGAGATTGTCCATCAGGCCATTGTCGACACCACCCCCGCGGTGGATCAAATTCACCACGGCAAGGTATTAGCCCGGATGATTACCCTGGCCAGCGATCAAGGCATCGATATTCGCCGCCTGCGCTACGCCACCATAGACAACACTCTGTGGTTCCCGGCATGGGTAGGTGAAGGCGGGGCCAGCGATTTTCAGTGGCAGGTGAGCCACGCCCCCACAGCGACACCGCTGGGGCCGGTTGCTGCGCCAACCGCCAAGTCGGCAAGCAACCCCGCTACTACTACTCCGTCTGAGTCTTCTGCAACAGCGCCGTAAGCGCGGCGCTGTCTTTCACCTGCCCGTCTTCATCCAGCTCCGGGTACGGTACGCCGTGGGCATCGCACAAACGGGCAATGCGGGCATAACCCCAACGGAACAACAACTCGTGATAGCTGTCTGCCGCCACCCGTGGCTGGTCATAAAAACCTTTCGCCCGGCGCTGTTCGCAGGCTTCCGACAGAATAATGGCCGCCGCCACACTCACATTGAATGACTCCACCATACCCATCATGGGGATCGTCACATTCTGGTCCACCACGCTGGCGACCTCGTCGCTAACGCCGAATTTTTCGGTGCCCAACAACAGTGCGGTGGGTCGGGTGTAGTCCACCTCCCGGTAGGGGATCGCATCATCGGACAAGTGCGCCGCCAGCACCTGCACGCCCTGCCCCTGCAATTCGCGAATCACGTCGGTGCTTTCATCACGTTTGTGCACCTTCACCCAGCGTTGCGATCCCATGGCCGTACCTGCCGCCATACGCGCCCTGTTTTTGGGTAGCACGGCATGCACATCGAGAATCCCCACTGCGTCGCAGGTGCGCACAATGGCGGCAATATTATGGGGCTTGTGCACGCCATCCATGATCACTGTCAGGTCAGGCTGGCGGCGGTCCAGGGTGTCGCAAATACGACGGTAACGTTCCGGGGTCATGGCTTTTCCTCGTAGCAAGCCGCGGATTGTATAGGCTGCGGGCAGGCAGGCAAAATTTACAGCCGGAAACCCATGGGCGCGATAATCCGACCACGAACATCCCATTACGAGAAGCGAGGCACGAGTTGCCGAAAGACCACTGGGTTTTGCATTTCGAAACTCGTCCCTCGTTACGGGCTCTGATCTTTCACTCCCCCGGACAGACTGCCCCCAAGCGACATGTTTCAGTCATTTTGGACACTGCCACTCCCCTGCCCAATCCGCTAGGCTTGTGGGCTTGTGAAAACCCACTCCCTGGAGGCTCCATGACTCAACCCTCATCCCGCCGCTTGCCCCTGGACGGGGTGCGCGTTATCGAACTGGGACAGCTACTCGCCGGGCCTTTTACCGGTACCCTGCTGGCCTACTTCGGCGCCGATGTGGTGAAAGTGGAGCCCCCCGGGGGTGACCCGATTCGCGGCTGGCGCAAACTGGATGAGGATGGCACCTCGTTCTGGTGGCGCAGCCTGGGGCGCAACAAGAAATCGGTCACCCTGGACCTAAAAACCGATCAGGGCAAAGCGCTGGCCCGCAAGTTGATGGTGGGGGCCGATGTGGTGATCGAAAACTTCCGCCCCGGCACCATGGAAAACTGGGGCCTGGGCCCGGACAGCTTTGCCTCCGACAACCCCGGTCTGATCTATACCCGCATTTCCGGCTACGGCCAGACCGGCCCCTATGCCAGCAAACCCGGCTACGCCTCGGTCTGTGAAGGCATTGGCGGGCTACGCTATGTAAACGGCTTTCCCGGAGAACGCCCGGTGCGCCCCAACCTGTCGCTGGGCGACACCATTGCCGGGCTGCACGCAGCGTTGGGTATTTTGCTCGCGCTGTTCGAGCGACAAAACAGCCAGCAAGGACAGGTTGTCGATGTGGCCTTGTACGAATCCGTGTTCAACCTACTGGAAGGGGTGATTCCGGAGTTTGATGGCGCCGGGGTGATCCGTGAACCTGCCGGCTCCACCGTCACCGGCATTGTCCCCACCAACACCTACCGCTGCGCCGACCGCAAATTTGTAGTGATCGGCGGCAACGGCGATTCCATTTTCAAACGCTTGATGACCGCCGCCGGCCGGCCGGACATGGCCGAAGACCCGGCCATGGCCAATAACGCCGGGCGCGTGGAGCACGAAGACGCCATCGACGCCGCGCTGGATAGCTGGTGCCGCAGCCTGCCCAGCGATCAGGTTCTCGCTACGCTGGAGGAAGCGCGCGTACCGTCCGGCCCCATCTATTCCGTGGCCGACATGATGCAGGACCCGCACTTCCAGGCCCGCGGCCTATTCCAGCAGGTAGAGATCAACGGCAAACCACTCAAGGTCCCTGCCATTACGCCACGGCTGGCAGATACCCCCGGCGAAACCCGCTGGCCCGGCGGCGAGGTGGGAAGCCATAACCACGCCGTGCTCCGTGATGAGCTGGGCTTGAGCGAAGCGGAATTTGCGGACTTGCAGGCACAGGGCATTATTGGCTAACAAAGGAGCCCGCCCACGGTGTCATTGACGGCAACGTAGAGACAGCGTTAAAAATAAAAAACGTCATCAAAAGCAGGACATCACCATGACCCAGATTCTCTGGATTGGCGTGTGCGTTGTTGCGGTGGGCTTACTGGCCACGGGCCTGTATTTTCATCTCCGGCGCCAGACTCTCGGCTCCGATCCGATCCTGATCGGCAGTTGCTACCTCAGCGGCGGCGGCCTGTTGGCCGGCAACATCTTGCTGCCGTTGTTCTAATCGGTCAACGGCAGGTCATGCCTGCTCAGTGCTACGGCGAGCGCTCAACTGCATATACAGATTGTGCATGACTCGCTGTGCGATCAGACGGGCGCGATCTGTCATCGGCCCGGCAAAACGCCCTTCCAGATTGGCCATAAAGTGCCTCAGCCACCGTTCGTGATGCTCCCCTGTTAATGGCTCCCGATCATCCAGCGCCCGATGCTTGGCCATCATGTGCCGCTGGTACTCCTTTTCCCCGAGCAGCATCTTGTACCAGTACTGGCAGATGGTCGGCAGGTGCTGTTGCAGGTCGATACCCGCTACCTCCAGAAACACCGGCGCCATCACCGGGTCATCCAGCAGGCGCTGGTAAAACCCGTGCACCATGGCATCAATATTCTCCCGGCAGTCCAGATCTGGCAGTTCGCTCTCCCTGGTGGGAGATTCTCCCGGCCGAAAAACCCCAACTGCGGTCATTATCCCCTCCGCATGCCAGCGAGCAGCATGTTGCGCGGTGCGTCACCTGCTACCACTCAATACGCCCGATGAGGATGTCCTTGAACATGACAAAGTCGCCGGCAAGGCTGTACCAGGGATGCTTGAAGGTGGCCGGGCGGTTTTTTTCAAACACATAGTGTCCCACCCAGGCAAAGCCATAGCCCACCACCGGCAGCAACAGTAAGCCCCACAGGTTGCCGGTCATGAACACACCGGCCAAAACGCCAAATAAACCCAAGGTACCGAAAAAGTGCAGCCGTCGGCAGGTGGGGTTGCAATGCTCCTGGAGGTAATAGGGGTAGAACTCCGCGAAGCTCTGGAAATCAGATTGCTTGATGGTCTCCATGGGACCTCCTTTTAGATGCTCTTGTTCTCAGTATCCAGCTTGGCACAGTCCTTGGATTCATTCTTGTAACCAGAGGCTGTCAGGTAAACATTCCGTTCCATTGTAACGCAGCGCCAGGGTTCCAACGGGTCAATTTATTGTGATTTGGCGCCAATCGGATGGCACAGGTAGCCATTGCAGTCCCACAGCCATCATGGACAATGGCGTACTTTCACAATAAATAGCGTCGAACTCTATTATCGGCGCCCTGCATACCCCCTCATTGCGACCCTTTTTTGCGAGACAGTTATGGCCTTTCGCCCGCGTGTACGCCGCCTGATCAGCAAGCATGGCAACCCCATTCCCCGCAGCCTCGACGGACTGATCCAGCACGGTGATGAAGCGCCGCTGGACAAGACCGGCATGGGCTCCGAGCAGGTTGAGTCCATCTGGCGCGCCACACGCAAACTCTATCGCAGTGGCATGAGCCCGGCGATCAGTCTCTGCCTGCGCCGTCACGGGGAAATTATGCTGAACCGCAGCATCGGCTATGCGGACCCGACAACACAGCGCATCATGACGCCGGACACTCCCGTATGCCTGTTCTCCGCCTCCAAGGTGGTTAGCGCCATGCTGGTACACCATCTGGTAGAACAGGGCCAAGTCGACCTGGACGACCCGGTCACCCGCTACCTGCCCGCCTACGGGCAAAACGGCAAGGGCCGCACCACCCTGCGTCACCTGCTTACCCACCAGGCAGGCATTCCTCGCCCCCAGGAACCAGTGGAAGCCGATATTCTTTATCGCCCCCAGGAAATCATCGATATCCTCTGCGCTGCCAAGCCCAGCGGCTTCAATACCCAGGCCTACCACGCAATAACCGCAGGCTTCATTCTTGGTGCCGTGGTGGAAGCAGTAACCGGGGAATCCCTGAATGGCACCCTCGACCGGGTAATTCGCCAACCCATGGGGATGAAGTACTTCACCTTCGGACAAACCGGCGCAGAACGCGCGATGGACGTCTCCACCGGACTGCCCCTGAAACTGGTAGATCTGTTTCTCAGTTATGCCGTGGGCGGCAGTATCGACGAGGTTGTTGAGGTCACCAACGATGATCGCTTCCAGGAAGCCATCGTGCCAGCAGGCAACTTATACGCCACAGCCGATGAAGCCAGCCGCTTTTTCCAGATGCTACTCAATGGCGGCCGCTATGGTGACCAGCAGATTTTCCAGCCGGACACCGTGGCCCGGGCACTGGAGCCGGCCTACCACCGGCCCCGCTTCGACCGCACACTGATGCTACCGCTGAATTTCTCCAGTGGCTTTATGCTCGGTAATCGGGGCATGGGCATGTTTGGCCCCGGGGCACCAAAAGCTTTTGGCCATCTGGGCTTTATCAGCATCTATTGTTGGGCGGATCCTGAACGAGACTTGAGCGGAGCCCTGTTAACCACCGGCAAAGGCGTAGTCGGCCCGCACTTGCCTGCCCTGTTCGGCTTACAGCACACCATTAACCGCCATACACGGCTGCGCAGCGCCTGATGCCTGATGCCTGATGCCTGATGCCTGATGCCTGATGCCTGATGCCTGATGCCAATAAATAATAGCCGCGGGGATAACAGGCGTTGAGCCCATCTCCCTTTTTTTGGTTTTCTTTTAGCGTCGGGCACCTGGCATCAAGCGTCTGGCGTGTTTTCCGGAAACTTCATGCCCCGCTGACACTGCGTGCACGTCACCACCATACCCAGATGCTGTTGCCGGCCCTCCTCGGTAACCGCCCAGGGACGATTAATGAAAGGCGGCTGGTGGCGAACGTGCTGGCGATGGCCACAGGACAACAGCATGACCCAGTCTCCCACCTCATCTTGTTCAAACCCGTTGACCGTTACCTGAAAAGACATGATTCTCTCCTCCGTCAGTCTTTGCCGTCATACGGCCGGCATGACGCAAAAAAAATGCCCGCATAAGCGGGCATTTTTAAGGGTCACCAACGTTGTGATCAAGCCAGTTTGAGGCGTTTCCGCTCTGCCGAAAGGGCGATAAACAGACTCACGCACATCAACAACAGCACGATGGTGAACGGCAGCCCTGTTGTTACTGCCCCTGATTGCAGGGCTTTCAGAGCTTCCTTACCGCCGCCGTACAACAGAACACCAGCAATCAAACCTTCCATAACCGCCCAGAAAATACGCTGGGGCACCGGTGCATCCACCTTGCCACCGGCCGTGATGGAATCAATCACCAGAGAACCAGAGTCCGAGGAGGTCACGAAAAAAATCAGCACCAAGGCAATTGCCATGAACGAAATAATCCCGGTCCACGGCAAGTGCGCCAGCATCTGGAACATGGCCAGCGATGCATCACTCACGCCATTGGCCAGCTCACCTACTCCATTGATGGATTGCTCAAGCCCGGTGCCACCAAAAGTGCTCATCCAGATAATGGTAATTACCGTGGGCACCAACAGCACCGCCACAATGAACTCACGCACGGTACGTCCCTTGGAAATGCGGGCAATGAACATCCCCACAAACGGCGACCAGGAAATCCACCAGGCCCAATAGAACACGGTCCAGCCATGCATCCACTCACTGTCTTCACGGCCAAACCAGGTACTCAGCGGAATGATATTACTGATGTAATCCACCGCCGTGGTGCCAAAGCCGGTGATGATCAACATGGTGGGCCCGGCGATAATCACGAAAAGCAGCAAAAAAACGGCCAAACTCATGTTGATGTTACTGAGTAGTTTTACGCCACCATCCAGGCCACGCACCACCGACAGCACTGCCACCGCGGTAACGCCGACAATAATCCCAACCTGCACATTGATCGCGTTGTCCGTACCAAACAGGAAATGTAACCCGCCGGCAGCTTGTTGAGCCCCCAAGCCCAGCGACGTGGCTAGACCAAAAATCGTGGCCAGCACCGCCAGAATATCGATGATATGGCCCGGCCAGCCCCAACAACGCTCACCCAGCAGTGGGTAAAACGCAGAGCGAATCGTCAACGGCAACCCTTTGTTGTAAGTGAAGAAGGCCAACGATAGGGCAACTACCGCATAAATGGCCCAAGGGTGCAGCCCCCAGTGATACATAGTCGCCCCCATGGCCGTGTGCCGCGCCGCTTCCGACCCGGCCTCCACCGCCAACGGAGTGCCGTACCACTGGCCATTCAGGTAGGCCACCGGCTCCGCCACACTCCAGAACATCAAGCCAATCCCCATGCCCGCCGCAAACAGCATGGCAAACCAGGACATGGTGGAAAATTCCGGTTTGGCGCTCTGTCCACCCAGGCGAATTTTACCCAGCGGTAGCACCGCCAGTAGCAGGCAGAACAATACAAAGAAATTGCCACTGACCATAAACAGCCAGTCGAAATGCTCAATCGCCCAGGCCTTGGAGCCATTCAACAAGGTGTTGGCCTGCTCGGGCAAAATCAGCGTCCCGATAACAAACGTGAGGATCAGTACCGCACTGATAAAAAAGACAGGGTTGTGCATGTCCATACCCATGACCTGCACATTGTCCTGGCCGACGTCATAGTCGGTCTCGTAATTAATTTTCATCTAAGCTCCGTATTCCGTCTTGCTTCGAGGGGCAGAATGACTGCCTTCCAGCTAGTCGGTCCGGACGATGCGAGGAAACGGGATTGCTTTCCTCTACAGCCAAACAGCCAGACATCACCTGAACGCGAAACGACCCATCAGGTCGCACCTTCATCAGTTCGTCAGAAATAAGCATCCGCAGAAAATCTTGGAACATGGGCGTTATCGATACAGCCGCAGAGGAACACAACGGCGTCTTGCACGGCCAATAAACGTGTCGTCATCAGTCTCTCCCTTCCTTATTGTCTTTAAACAGACTAAATAGTGGTCAACCAATGTCAAATACCTTACTACCGCTATGCACTAGCGCGCGCATAAACACGGGCAGTTAGAAGCGAAAAGACATTGGTCAGAGCGTGGCTGGAAAGCAATCCAGCCAGGATATGGGCGCAGTTAGTCAGCCCAAAGAGGGGGTGTTACAGGTAGGTGGTTTCAGTACTCTCGACACCGGGTCGTCGTTCCTTTCGCCACAAAAGAGTGCGCATCGTATCACACCGCGAGCCTTCTTGCTTTTATCGCCAGTACAAGCATCGAGTAATGAGTGCCCCCACAAAACGCCGCCCATAAAAAAACGGAGCCGAGGGCTCCGTTTTTTATTACGCCTGACGCAATCAGGACATGTTGGACAGGATCGCGCCTTTCACCGCATCCAGATCCGCATCGATGGTGACCATGCGGCTGTCCTGGCACTGGGCAATGGCGGTATCCGGGTCTTTCAGGCCGTTACCCGTCAGCGTGCAGACAATGGTAGAGCCTTCTGGAATTTTACCCGACTTGATGTCACGCATGGCGCCACCGATAGAGGCCGCAGACGCAGGCTCACAGAAGATGCCCTCTTTCTCGGCCAGCAACTTCTGTGCAGTCAGGATTTCATGGTCGCTCAGCTCATCGAACCAGCCTTTGGAGTCTTCCTGCAGCTTCCAAGCCTTATCCCAAGACTGCGGGTTACCGATACGAATGGCCGTTGCCACGGTTTCCGGATCCATCACCCGCTCACCACGCATGAATGGCGCGGCGCCTTCTGCCTGGTAGCCCACCATTTTCGGCGCGGCATTAACGATGCCAGACTTGTGGTATTCGCTGTAACCCATCCAGTGCGCCGTAATGTTGCCCGCGTTACCCACGGGCAGACAGTGATAATCCGGGGCGCGGCCCAGCTCTTCAACAATTTCGAAGGCCGCTGACTTCTGGCCTTGCAGGCGGTAAGGGTTCACCGAGTTAACGATGGTCACCGGCGCCTTCTCCGCCACCTGCTTCACCAGCTCCATGCCCTGATCAAAGTTGCCCCGGATCTGCATAATAACGGCGCCGTACATCATTGCCTGGGCCAGCTTGCCCATGGCGATCTTGCCTTCCGGAATCAGTACAAACGCGGTAATCCCGGCACGGGCGGCATAGGCTGCTGCGGCCGCAGACGTGTTACCGGTGGAGGCACAGATGATGGCATTGCTGCCCTCTTCCACGGCCTTGGTCACCGCCATGGTCATACCCCGGTCCTTAAAGGATCCAGTAGGGTTAAGGCCTTCGTATTTGACGTAGATATCCACGTCCTTACCCAACAGCTTGGGAATATTCTTAAGGCGAATCAGCGGGGTATTCCCCTCGCCCAGGCTGATGATCGGCGTGTCATCATTCACCGGCAGGTGGTCACGGTAACGGTTGATCAGGCCGGTGTAACGGTCACGAAAAGGCATGGTTTTGGTCTCTGCTGCTAGTGTAAAGCCTCTAAGCTAGGCTCTGCGGTTCTCAAAAGTCAGGGGTTCTTGCCAGACTGCCCGACGCCGGAAGCCAAACGCCTGACGGTGAATCTTGGGTGGATTCTAACGCGTCTGGCCTCCAGCGTCTGGCTTCGGGCGTTTAATCAAGCATCGAGCGTTTCCACCCGAATACGCATTATATCGCTATTCACAGCTTCAAGGGCACCGATCTTGGCCAAGGCCGCGCTCATGTCGCCTTCGCGTACCTTGTGGGTCATCATCACGATAGGCACCAGGCCCTGGTCCACTTCGCGCTGCACCAGTGCATCAATGCTGACATTATTATCACTGAGAATACGTGTCACATCGGCCAATACGCCGGTCTTGTCCTGCACGTGCAGGCGCAGGTAGAAGCTGCAGGACACGTCATCGATGGTCAGAATCGGCTCATCGGACATCTGGTCGGTGTGGAAGCCCAGATACGGTACACGCTCGTCATGGTCCACGGTCAGTGCGCGACCCAGCTCGATGATGTCAGCCACTACCGCGGAAGCGGTCGGCTCGGCACCGGCACCGGCGCCGTAGAACAGCGTCGGACCGACAGCGTCGCCATCGATCATGATGGCGTTCATCACACCATTCACGGCGGACAGCATGGTTTCCTTGGGGATCAGGGTCGGGTGCACCCGTAGCTCAATACCGTTGCCGGTGTCCTTGGCGATACCCAGATGCTTAATGCGGTAGCCAAAGTGCTTCGCGCTGGCCACGTCTTCAGTGGTAATCCGGCTGATCCCCTCGGTGTAAACCTTGGAAAACTGCAGCGGGATACCGAACGCAATGGACGCCAAAATAGTCAGCTTGTGGGCCGCATCAATGCCTTCCACGTCGAAGGTGGGGTCTGCTTCCGCATAACCCAGCGCCTGCGCTTCTGCCAACACGTCATCAAAAGCCCGACCACCCTCTTCCATTTCGGTGAGGATGAAGTTGCCGGTGCCATTGATAATGCCCGCCAGCCAGTTCACGTGGTTCGCGGCCAGGCCTTCACCCAGGGACTTGAGGATCGGAATCCCGCCGGCCACAGAGGCTTCGAACGCCACATCGACACCATTGTCCTGGGCGGCCTGGAAAATTTCGTTACCGTGCTCGGCGATCAACGCCTTGTTGGCGGTGACCACATGCTTGCCGTTCTTGATGGCGGTAAGTACCAACTCACGGGCAGTATCAATGCCGCCAATCAGCTCTACCAGGATGTCGATATCCGGGTCTGTCGCCACCGCAAAAATATCGCGGGAAAGACGAATGTCACTGGTGTCACAGGCCGCATTGTCACGGCGGGCACCGATATGGGTAATTTCAATCGGACAGCCCACGCGGCGGGCAATATCCCGCGCGTTACGCTTCAGTACATTCACGGTGCCAGAACCCACCGTGCCCAGACCAGCAATACCCACCTTCACCGACTTCACGTGATTTCCTCTCTTTATGCAGGGCGCACAAGGCGCAGCCTGTTAGCCCAACAGCCCATCCTGACGGAACATCTTCTTGATGCCGCGCATGGCCTGCCGGGTACGTTGTTCGTTCTCGATCAGCGCAAAACGCACATGATCGTCACCATAGTCGCCAAAACCAATGCCTGGCGACACTGCTACACCCGCATCGGTGAGCAGCTTCTTGGAAAACTCCAGCGAGCCCATGGCCTTGTAGGGTTCGGGAATCTCTGCCCAAACAAACATGGTGGCACGGGGTTTTTCCACCGGCCAGCCAATGTCACACAGCCCCTCCACCAGGACATCGCGGCGTTCGCGATACATCTCGCATATTTCGGCAACACAACTCTGATCCCCTTCCAGTGCAGCAATCGCCGCCACCTGAATCGGGGTAAAGGTGCCGTAATCCATGTACGACTTGATACGTGCCAAGGCGTGAATCAGCTCTTTATTGCCGCAACAGAACCCCACCCGCCAACCGGGCATGTTGTAGCTCTTGGACAGGGAAAAGAACTCCACCGCCACATCCTTCGCACCTTCCACCTGAAGGATCGAGGGGGCCTTGTAACCGTCGAACACGATATCCGCGTAGGCGATATCGTGCACCACCCAGATCTGGTGCTCACGGGCAATGGCCACCACTTTCTCGAAGAAATCCAGCTCCACACACTGGGCCGTCGGGTTACCGGGAAAATTGAGCACCAGCATTTTCGGCTTGGGCCAGGATTCCTTGATCGCCCGCTCCAGCTCCACAAAGAAATCCACCCCTTTCACCATGGGCACATGGCGGATATCCGCATTGGAAATCACGAACCCATAGGGATGGATCGGATAACTGGGGTTGGGCACTAGCACGGTGTCCCCCGGGCCCATGGTCGCCAACGCCAGATGCGCCAGACCTTCCTTGGAACCGATGGTGACAATGGCCTCGGACTCCGGGTCCAGCTCCACGTCATAACGGCGTTGATACCAATCAGTCATGGCCTTGCGCAAGCGTGGAATACCCCGCGACTGCGAATAGCGATGGGTATCGCCACGCTGGGCCGTCTCTGTCAGCTTGTCGACAATATGCTTGGGCGTGGGCTGATCCGGATTGCCCATGCTGAAATCGATAATGTCCTCACCCCGCGCTCGCGCTGCGGCCTTCATCTCTCCAACAATATTGAAGACATAGGGCGGCAAACGACGGATTCGCTGGAAATCGGTTTCCACGACAGCACCTTGGGTGGGAGTAAAAGAAGGCCGACACATTAACGGCGCAACCCTGCGTCGTCAATGTGTCGGCACCGTGTTTACGACAGCAAAGCGCCGTAATACGGGGGGTACAGGCCGATCAGTCCAGCCGCTTGAGCATATCTTCCGGGGTTAGATAGCCACCCAGCTGCTTGCCTTCGGTGGTGTAGATCGCCGGCGTACCGCGAACCCCAAACGTCAGGCCCAGTTCGTACTGCTCATCGACCGGCTTGGCACACTCGCCCAGCTCCGCATCGCTGATCTGGTCATTGAGTTTGGCATCCGACAGCGCCTGGGCGGGATCGTCGGCACACCAGATATGGCGCATGGCGGCAGCGGCCTTTGAGGTAGCACCGCCACGAGGAAACGCCAGGTAATGCACGGTCACACCCGAAGCCATGTATTCGTCGATATGGCGATGCAGCTTGCGGCAATACCCACAGGTGATATCGGTAAACACGTACACTTCCACTTTCTCGTCTTCAGCGGCGTAGGTGATCATGTCGTCCTTGCTCAGCGTTTTGATACCTTCAGCACGAACCTTTTCCAAGCGCTGTTCCGCCGGGTTAACCACCTCACCGTCTTTGAGCTCAAGCAGTTTGCCGATCATGATAAAACGGCCATCTTCGCTCATGTAAATGGTCTCTCCGCCGTTCACGTCCAACTCCAGCATCCCTTCCATGGGGGCAGCACGTACATCGCTGACCTCAACAGCAGGAAAGGCTTTTTCAAAAGCCGCTTTCGCCTTCTCACCGTCGACCTTGGCGTTACCCTTGGCGGTTTCAGAACTGGCACCACAAGCGGTCATCAGCCCCAACAATACAAACAGCAAAACCTTTTTCATTGTGTCGTTACTCCTTCTCTTACCTGTGAGAACCCGTCACCAGGCTCAGGTTCCCGATCGGGGGTGATGTTTCTGGTACACGTCTTGTAACCGCTGCTGTGCCACATGGGTGTAAATCTGGGTGGTGGACAAATCCGAGTGCCCCAAAAGCAGCTGTACCACCCGCAAATCCGCGCCGTGATTCAGCAGGTGCGTGGCAAAGGCATGCCGCAGTGTATGGGGAGAGAGCTTTTTTTGCACCCCCGCGATCACGGCCAACTGCTTGATTCGATGCCAGAATGTCTGCCGCGTCATACAGGTGCCACGGCGACTGGGAAAGAGCAGCTCCTGGTTGCCATCCGCCGCCAGCAACAGGGGACGCCCCTCCTGCGCATAACGGCCCAGCCAGTGCAGCGCCTCTTCACCCAACGGCACCAACCGCTCCTTGTCGCCCTTACCAATCACCCGAATCAGTCCCTGACGCGGGTTAATCTGGCTCTGGGTCAACGTCACCAGCTCTGTCACCCGCAACCCGGTGGCATAGAGTACCTCCAGCATGGCCCGGTCGCGCAGCCCCAGCGGTGTAGACAGATCCGGAGCCGCCAGCAACGCTTCCACATCCGCTTCGCTGAGTGTTTTCGGTAACGGCCTGCCCAGTTTCGGTCGTTCGATCAGCAGCGCGGGATCGTCCGCAATGCGCCCTTCCCGCTTGAGCCAACGATAGAAGCTTTTTACCGCCGACAGCTGCCGGGCGACAGAGCGCGCACTGAGGCCTTTCTGGTGCCGGGCGGCCAAGAATTCCAACAGTTGATAGCGTTCGCAGGCCAGCAACGTCGCTCGTTCGCTCTGCAACCAAACGGCAAGCTGACTAAGGTCACGGCGATAATTTGACAGACTGTGCTCACTGAGGCCTTTTTCCAGCCACTGCTGGTCCAGCCAGCTATCAATCAGCCTGCCATGCTCATCCGTTAATTGCTCATCGGTCACCGTTCCCATTACCCCATCAAGCCTTATTCAAAGAGAAAAAACAATGAGTTACCCGGCAGCGCTATCTTTAACTGACAGCACCTCTTTTACCAAATATTACGCATAATCCTGACACCATTAACGACAAGCACCGCGATTTAGGGCAACAATGGAGGTCAGCAAAATTTCAAGAAATCGTCACCAAGGAGAGGAATCGTGGGAATTTTATCCTGGATTGTATTCGGCTTGATCGCCGGCATCATCGCCAAATGGATTATGCCAGGGAAGGACCCAGGCGGCTTTATTGTCACCACACTGATCGGTATAGCCGGCGCCGTGGTCGGCGGCTGGCTCGGTTCCATTACCGGCCTGGGCGGCTCTGTCAGCGGATTCAGCTTGGGCAGCTTCATTACCGCTATCGTCGGTGCGCTGGTGCTGCTGGCCTTGTACCGGATGATGAAGAAAAACTAGCACGCCTGATGTCATAAGCGCTATGCATTCGACATCTAGCGCTCGGCGCTCCAACAAAAAAGCCGCTTCCCCAAAAGGAAGCGGCTTTTTTGTTGGAGCAATCTACCGGGCCAGAGGTTGATTTCGCATGCCCTACAGCAAAGGCTAAACCAACATTCGCTCGCGGTAGACGGAATCCGCAATCTACCGGATTTTTTCTTTAATCCGTGCGGACTTACCAGAGCGATCACGCAGGTAGTAGAGCTTGGCGCGGCTCACATCACCACGACGATTCACTTCGATGGAATCGATCAGCGGGCTATGCAGCTGGAATACACGCTCAACACCCACACCGTGGGAGATTTTACGAACGGTGAAGGCAGAGTTCAGGCCACGGTTACGACGAGCGATAACCACACCTTGGAACGCCTGCAGACGCTCACGGGTACCTTCCTTTACTTTCACTTGCACGGTGACGGTGTCACCAGCGCTGAATTCCGGCAGTTCGGTCTTCAGCTGGGCGTTTTCGATGCCCTGGATAATAAGGTTCTTGCCACTCATGGCAGTGCTCCTAATCAGAGGTTTTTGCTGTATGCGACGGCTGTTCGGCGATGTATTCGTCCAGCAGCTGTTGCTCTTCTTTGCTTAAGCCCCGCGCCCGGCGGGCCTCCAGCAGGTCAGGACGCTGTTTCCAGGTCCGTCCCAGCGCCTGTTTAAGGCGCCAGCGGCGAATCAGTTCATGATTGCCGCTGAGCAGTACCGGTGGCACTGCCTGCTCGCCATACACCTCCGGGCGGGTGTAATGCGGGCAATCGAGCAGGTTTTCGAAGTCACCCGAAAAAGAGTCCTGCTCGGCGGAATCCTGGTGACCCAGCACTCCGGGAATCAATCGGCTGACCGCATCGATCAGCACCAGCGCCGGCAGTTCGCCGCCACTTAGCACGTAGTCGCCGATGGATATCTGCTCATCCACCTCGGCATCGAGCAACCGCTCGTCTACGCCCTCATAGCGCCCCGCCAACAAGATCAGGCCGGGCTGCTCCGCCAACGCCGCGGCCTTGGCCTGGGTCAGCGGCTGTCCTTGCGGGGACAGATAAACTACTTTCGCTGCCGGGTTGGCAGTGCGTGCAGCCTGCAGGGCTTTCGCCAACGGCTCCACTTTCATCACCATGCCGGGGCCGCCACCAAAAGGGCGATCGTCCACGGTGCGATGGCGGTCTTCGGTGAAATCCCGAGGGTTCACCGTTTCCACCTGCAGCTGACCATTATCTACGGCCCGCCGAGTAACGCCGAAGTCCGTAATCGCTTGCGCCATCTCCGGGAACAATGTCACCAGAGTGACGGCAAACGCAGGCTTCGTCGCCATCATTTAAAAGTCCGGATCCCAATCTACTGTCATCTCGCCATCGGCAAGACTGATAGCAGTAATCACATCGTCCGGAAGCCAAGGAATCAGGCGCTCACGCCGATCCAGGCTATTGCTGTCGCCGCGTACCACAACCACATCGTTGGCACCGGTTTCCAGCATGCGCGTCACTTTGCCCAGGTCCATGCCATCCACATGCTTTACCCGCAGGCCAATCAAGTCACGCCAGTAGTACTCACCCTGCCCGGACTGTGGCAGCAAATCAGCGGGCACGCCGATTTCTTGCCCTACCAAGGCCGATGCGGCTTCCCGGTCGGTGACCCCTTCCAGTTGCGCAATCAGTCCTTTGCCCTGAGGGCGAAAACCGGTCACTTTCACCGGTTTCCATTCTCCCTGCGGGCCAGCCTGTTTCAGGTGCCAAGGTTGATACTGCCGGAGGTTATCCATCGGGTCGGTATTGGAGTAAACCTTCACCCACCCTTTGACGCCATGCACCCCGAGGATGCGGCCGACAACCTCCAGCGCAGAGGACGCGCCCTCTTCAGAAGAGGATTGTCCTCGCTCTGCCATCAGGCTGCCTTACGGGCCTGCTTGGCGAGGGTCTTAACACGATCAGACAGCTGTGCACCCTTGGCAACCCAGGCATCCAGGCTTTCCAGGTTCAGCTTAAGAGGGATTTCACCGCCACGGGCGATGGGGTTGTAGAAACCCAGTTGCTCGATGAAACGGCCATCACGTGAGTAACGGCTATCAGCAACAACGATGCTATAGAACGGACGCTTCTTGGAACCGCCGCGAGCGAGACGAATAACTACCATGGTTTATCTACCTATTTATCAATCCGGTTTCCCGGCCCAACCATCAAGAAAGACAGCCAGACCATCGTATCCGCTTGAAAGCCACCCGTGAAAAGCACGTAGAGGCCGCGAAGGGCGCGAATTATACAGGGAGATGGGCCACGCAACAAGCTCCACGCAACACGCTTTCACGGCAGCGACCCCAAACGCAACGCGGGCAGAGAGGCGGAATCCCCACCCACTCTGCCCGCGTTGTTGCGAGAAGCATGCTGCGTGATGCGTGCGCAGCCTCACATCGGCGGCAATCCGCCCGGGCCGCCCATGCCACCCGGTGGCATTCCGCCGCCCGGGCCACCTTGGCCGCCGCCCCCCATCATGCCTTCCATGCCACGCATCATGTTCTTCATGCCACCCTTGGTGCGCATCTTCTTCATCATTTTGGCCATCATCTTCTGCTGCTTGATGAGGCGATTCAGATCCTGAATCTCCAGACCCGCACCGGCGACGATCCGTTTCTTGCGCGACCCCTTGAGCAGGTCCGGATTACGGCGCTCTTTCGGGGTCATGGAATCAATCAGGGCTTCCATGTGTTTCATTTGCTTCAGAGAAGCCGGGTCCTGGGCCGCCTCCATCATCCCGCCCATGCCGGGCAGCTTGTCGAGCAAACCAGCCATGCCGCCCATATTACGCATCTGCTGGAACTGGTCCTTCAGATCCTCGAAGTCCATCGCCTTGCCTTTCTTGAACTTCTTGGCGATTTTTTCGGCTTTTTTCTTGTCCAGCTTGCGCTCAGCTTCTTCCACCAACGACAGCACGTCGCCCATGCCGAGAATCCGGCTGGCGATACGATCCGGGTGGAACGGCTCCAGGGCATCGGTTTTCTCGCCCATACCGATAAATTTGATCGGCTTGCCAGTGAGGTGACGGACGGACAGAGCCGCACCACCGCGAGAATCACCGTCGGCCTTGGTCAGAATCACACCAGTAAGCGGCAGGGCTTCATTGAAGGCCTGGGCTGTATTGGCGGCATCCTGCCCCGTCATGGCATCCACCACGAACAGGGTTTCCACCGGGCTAATGGCCCCGTGCAGGCGCTTGATCTCGCCCATCATCTCTTCATCGACGTGCAGACGACCGGCGGTATCGACGATCAACACATCCATATAACGGCGGCGAGCTTCTTCGAGCGCCCCGTTGGCGATATCTACCGGGTCTTGATCTGCCGTGGACGGGAAGAAGTTGGTCTCCACTTCCCCGGCCAGGGTTTTCAGCTGCTCAATGGCCGCCGGGCGGTACACGTCCGCGGATACCACCATGACCTTCTTCTTCTCGCGCTCCTGCAGAAAACGCGCAAGCTTGGCCACGGAGGTGGTTTTACCCGCCCCTTGCAGGCCCGCCATAAGAATGATGGCCGGCGGCTTGGTGGCCAGGTCCAGGGCGTCGTTGGCGTCGCCCATGGTATGAACCAGCTCGTCATTGACGAGTTTCACGAAGGCCTGGCCCGGATTCAGGCTCTGCAGCACGTCCTGACCAAGCGCTTTTTCCTTTACCTGTTCGACAAACTCTTTCACCACCGGCAAGGCCACGTCGGCCTCCAGCAGTGCCTTGCGCACTTCGCGCAGGGTGTCGCGGATATTGTCTTCGGTCAGGGAACCCTGACCTGCCAGGCTTTTAAGCGACGATCCCAACCGATCGGTGAGATTCTCGAACATGGGTCTACCTCCAAATGCACCATGTCTGCGGTCAGGCGTGCCTGCCGCAGTGACAGGGGCGCGATTATAGCCCTCCTTGGGCACCAACGTCATGGGCCCGGCCCCAGTCTTCCTTATTACAGACACAAAATGAGAATGATTGTTGATAGATAACTGGCGGCTATGCCAGACTTCAGCGGGCTTGGCCCGCCATTTTATGCTGGGCGCCTACTTCGGATAACAACGACTTATGAACTTTTCCGTGATCAACGGCTTCGCGGCGTTTGTTTTGTATCTCGCAGCCTGCCTGATCCTGTATCGGCAATTTCGCGGCCAGACGGTCCCGTCCCGTGCCAGCATCCTGATTCCTGGCACCCTGGCCGTTATCGCCCACGCTGCCAGCCTGTGGCAGGTGATGATCACCGCAAACGGACTGCAACTGGGGCTGTTCCCGGTCGCTTCCGCCGTGGCCATGACCGGCGCCGCCGTGGTCGTTGTGTCCAGCCTGTATCGTCCATTCGAATGGATTTCAGCATTAGTCTATCCCTTTGCCGCGTGCACCATCCCTGCCATGTTATGGGTCAGCACCGGCTATACCGCCCACCCGTTGGCCCACGGCCTGGGGGTACATGTACTGTTTTCCATTGTCGCCTACGCCGTGCTGGCGCTGGCCGCCTGTCAGGCCATCCTGCTATGGATCCAGGATCGCCAACTCAAGAGCGGCCATATCCGTGGTGTCATGCGGCTTTTCCCACCGATTCAGGTGATGGAATCCATGCTGTTCGAGGCGATCTGGCTGGGCGAAATCCTTCTCACCGTCGCCATCTTTAGCGGCTTTCTTTACGTGGATAATCTGTTTGCGCAGCACTTGATGCACAAAACCGTGCTGACCCTGGTGTCTTGGGTGGTGTTTGCCATCCTACTGGCGGGCCGTTATGTGCGTGGCTGGCGGGGGCGCACCGCCATCCGCTTTACGCTCAGCGGCTTTGCGGTACTACTGGTGGGCTTTTTCGGCAGCCAGCTGGTTCTCGAATTCATTTTGAGACGCTGAGAAATTGAAAAACGCTGCATCGACCCTTTGGGTGTGCTCCAAGCGTCGGCTCGCGTTTCAACCTTAAACTTTCAACTCGCTCCTCCTTTCCTTGACACCTTAACCCCCCGGCCCGAACAATAGCGGGCCGACTGGCGGATAAACGATATTTCCTTTGGATACCTACTCTGACGGGTGGCTAATTGGCGCCCTGGTTATTCTGATTCTGGTCTCAGCTTTCTTTTCCAGCAGCGAAACCGGCATGGTGGCGATCAACCGCTATCGCCTACGGCACCTGGCTCGCCAGGGCCAGAAAGCAGCCAGCCGGGTGGAGGCCCTGCTCAAACGCACCGACCGGCTGCTGTCCGTCATCCTGATTGGCAACAATTTCGTTAATAATTTTGCCGCCACTGTGGCCGCCATTTTGGCGATTCGCTGGCTGGGCGACAGCGGTGCCGCTGTGGCGCCGGTAGTGATCACCATCATCATGCTGGTGTTTGCGGAAATCACCCCAAAGACCTATGCCGCCATGCGCCCGGAACGGGTCGCCTTCCCCGCCAGCCTGGTCCTCAAGCCGTTGCAGGTGATATTGGCTCCGCTGGTATGGATGGTGAATGGGGTCAGCAGCATGCTGCTGCGCCTGGGCGGTATTCGCCCCAACGAACAAGATGACGATCATCTAAGTCCGGAAGAACTCCGCACCGTTGTGAATGAAGCCGGCGGGCTGATTCCCGAGAATCACCAGAAAATGCTGCTCAATATTCTTGATCTGGAAACCGTGACCGTCGAGGACATCATGGTTCCACGTAACGAGATGGTCGGCATTGATCTGGATGACGACATGCACGAGATCCTTACCACCTTGCGCGCCAGTCAGCATACCCGTCTGCCGGTCTTCAATGGCGACCCGAACAACATGATCGGCCTGCTGCACCTGCGCAAACTCAGCCGTTTACTGCTCAAGGAAGACATCAACAAAGCTGAACTGATGCAGTACACGGTGGAGCCTTACTTCGTACCGGAAGCCACCTCGCTGCACCAGCAGCTGATCAACTTCCAGAATGCCAAGCGGCGCATCGGGATTGTCGTGGATGAATACGGGGACGTGCAGGGCCTGGTCACACTGGAAGACATTCTCGAAGAAATCGTCGGCGAGTTCACCACTGACCTGGCCGCCACCAGCCAGGATATCCACCCCCAGGACGACGGCAGCTTCGTGATCGACGGTTCCTCCACCCTGCGCGACATCAACCGCGCGCTGCAATGGGAACTGCCCACTGATGGCCCCAAGACGCTTAACGGGCTGATTCTGGAATACCTGCAGGATATTCCCGACGCCAACATCTCAGTGAAAATCGACCAGTACCTCATCGAAATTCTACAAGTGAAAGACAATATGGTGAAGGCCGTGAGAGTCAGGCAGGCGGAAGCTAATTAATCATTAAGAAGGAATAATTAATAACTCGCGGTTTCAAGTAATAACTGCAATCCATTTACGCGGCGAGCAAATCATCTCGCCGCCCCATAAATAATTCGTTTGGTGACCGGCCACCTCGTGTTGCTCTTGGCCTGCTGTTCAATCTGTCCATG
>UEXN01000019.1_pt1 | contig 185170 bp, 154 predicted proteins | sample 1796711 | NCBI WGS metagenome assembly UEXN01 (sample SAMEA4772470, study PRJEB27181) | metagenome | reverse complement strand
GGTGACGAGTCTGCTCTACCGCTTCACGCTTGAACTCGGGGCTGTACTTCTTTCGCTTGCTCATAAACACTCCTTGGGCACAGTGTGCCTCTTTTTAGAAGTGTCCGCAGTAACGGGGTAGAACCCGCCATCTCAGGGCTCTCATTGTTGTTGTGTTGGTAACACAGTGCGCCCAGCCCCACTCCATGAGCAGGTCATTTTTTGACAACCTGGAGTCATAAAAAGACAATAAGCCTTTGCATGCCAGACAGGCCCACCATGCCGCAACTGCCTTACCCACAGAGCAATGTCGCCTCAAATCCTGCCAGCTACTCTCGGTTAATCGCTCGGGAGCTGGGGCTAACCCCGGCCGGTCTGGCCCCTTTACTCACGGGAACCGGACTGACAGCGGAGTACCTGCTGGCAGAGGACTCACTGCTCACCACCCAACAACAGGTGCAGGTGCTCAATAATGCATTGGACATGAGCGATGACCCGGCTTTTGGTTTTCGCCTGGGCCACCGCCTCACCCCGGCCACCCATGGGGCCATGGGGTTCCTGACCCTAAGTAGCGGCAATCTGATGGAGGCAATGCAGGCGATTCACCTTTACGCGCCGACCCGAATGAACTTTGTCCGTATCGAGGTACAGGATCAGGGCCGCTGGCTGGAATGCTATGGCCATTTTGACGTGCCACTTCGGGATGAACTCAGGCGCTGCCTGTCTGAAGCCTTCATCACGATGTTCTTTGAAACCGCCAAATCCATACTTGGCCGCCCGGCCCATGAGGTAGAAACCTTTTTCAACCATGTTCCCCCGCCCCATCAGGAACAGTATCGGGAGTACCTGCCCGGGCCCCTGCATTTTTCTGCCGACCAGTTCATGGTGAAGATTCCGAAAGCCGTTTGCCTTTACCCCAACAATGCTGCGAATCATGAGAGCTACCAGCTGGCCTTGCAGCAATGCGAGAAAATGCTCTCGCAGTTGGGTTCTGACGCCCAAAGCACTCGTTATCGGGTGGAAAAAATGATGCTGTCGTGCCCGCCTGGCACCCTTACCGAGGAAGAGGCAGCGGCAGCGCTGTTCATGAGCAAGCGCACTCTGGCGAGAAAGTTAAAACAGGAAGGGAGTGGCTTCCGATCGATTCGGGATCAGCTGCTCTCACAGCAGGCCAAAGAGTATCTTCGCGATTCGCGATTAACCACGGACACCATCGCGGCACTACTCAACTACCATGACAGCGCCAATTTCCGGCGCGCCTTTAAGCGCTGGTTCGCCATGACACCGGAACAATATCGTAACCGCAGGCCGCAGTAATTGCGGTTTCCCTTTATGCACGAAACCAAGAGATAGTTCATTGGGTTATCAGTCAGTGAACGCGGACTCCTACACTGCCTGCGGGGCAATAATCCAGTGGTGGCACCCGGGGTGGTGTGTTTTATTTAATCGCGCCGCCGGTCGGAATCGATAGCTCGCCCAACCAGCGTCATCCTCTAGTGTGAATATTGATTATTAACGATTTTATTCTATAAGCCACTAATACATCTATTATCAGCAACGCGTCTTGAATTCATCAGATAAAAAAAGCGCCCGCCAGAATTCTAGCGGGCGCTTTTCATCTAAATCATAACAGCTGGGATATCGGTTCCTTACTCGCTTTGTGCTGAGCATTCCGGATTTGAGGGGTTATCCCGGCAGCGAACCTTGTATAGAAAAGACATCATGTCCTTGTCGTAAACATTCTTTTCAGTGAGTTCAATACGGGCTTTTCTCATCATTTGATCCAGATTACGGTTGGACTCTTCATCCATGCTAATCCACCATTTATCGTCGACTTCGTTAGCGGCGTTATCAACAACGCGCATAGCCCGATCAAACTGCCCTAAAAGAAACTTTCTTGCTTCCAGCGCAAATCCTTCTGGGAAGGCATCCTTCCTGATGACTAGCTGGCTGGTGAGCTGACCGAGAATGTAATCCATCACACCGCCATCTGGTGCCATCCCCTTGTACAGCTCCAACGCCGAATAGCCAAAGATGGGGGCGAAGCAAACATCCACCGACCCATTATTAAAACGCGAAGAAAAATTAGTGATATCCGACATCATTGGCGACATACCTACCTTACGCGCCATATACGCCTCTGCTTCATCGTACTCCAGAACCGCAATGCTTTTCCCGGCCATACCATCAAGATCAGTGATCTGCTCTTTCACGAAAAGGTACGCAGACCCCATTGGCACCATGCCCGCATATTGATAAGGGCCAGAAACCATTTTGTCTTCCAGCTTTTCATGGCCGCTGGCAAGAATGGAGATGACGGAACGAAGAACATCGTAGTTTGGAATGCCGCGAATTGAATCCGTACTACCGGTGTAGGAAATAAACTGTCTTGCCCGAATACCCGTAATGAAAGCCCCATCACACTGCTTGGCTTTCAAGTCTTCTGTGGCGACTTTTTCATCGGTATAAGGAACCAACTCCAGCTCAACCCCCCATCCAAGGGCTGCCGGCTTCATGTCTTTCATGATGCTGTAGTAATCACCATTGGCACCAATAAGATCAAAAATACATATTTTCTTCTTTTCCAATGCATGTGACTGCATAGAAAAAAGCATTAAAGCAATAACAATAAAAAAATTTTTCTTGAACATGAATACCTCTCCGCGAACCATTTAAGCCGCTTACTTTGTTTACCCAATAGCTCTCGCAAAAGACACCGATTACAATGCCTTCACAATTGGAAACATTTGTTTTCATTCAATACGTTATAGATATTTTTATGCGCAAAATCAGGCTATAGATCTGGCCAAAAAAAATAAGGGTTATGAGAAGACAAAGGCGAGTTAGTTTTCGACAGAGGGGTGTTAATTCATGACAAATAAGGGTTAAATAATGACAATAACAACGCTGCAATATGAAAATTTTCTCGAATACCATAAAGAATAACGCACTCGTTATTCGAGAATTCTTGAGCGACATAATGACAAAAATATTTGATATAGAAGCACTGCCAATGCCCATCACCTATTCGAGGTTGATGGCCAGAGCACTAAGGCTCCCCGAGCGCCAGCTACCTTTACTGCTGAAGAATACAGGCCTTTCAAGCGACACACTGCTACCTGGCAGCAATAGCTACATCAGCGTCAAACAACACATGATTATTACGGAGAATGCCTGCCAATTGGTCAGTGACCCCTTGTTTGGCCTTAAATTCGGCCATCATATGAATACCTCATCCCATGGCCCACTGGGATATCTGGTACTCAGCAGCCCGGACCTGATTACCGCTCTGAAAGCTTTTTCAGAGTATCTTCCAGTCAGGATTCCATTTACACGCCTGGAAATAAGCACTGACCCCGAGTGGCTTTATTGCAGACTTGAGTTTCTTATCAAGATCGAGCCCATCGAAAAGTGCATCATTCAGGAATGCTTTGCGCTGACGATGCAGTCAATTGTCGAGTCAGTGATTGGGGCGAAACTGGAAACTGCGGTCATCAAATTGTCGCACCCCAAGCCTGATTACTCCGCTGTTTACTCCGAGTACATCCACTCAGAAGTGACCTTCGATAACGACCATAACGTCTTTATGATTCCCATTGCTTTTGCACAAGCCCAGAACGCCGTCGGTGATCCAAACAGCTATCAATTTACACAAAAGCTGTGCGACGAATTACTCAGCAGAATCCCTCAAGCCAGCTCATCCACAGTAGATCAGGTGAAAACCATCCTTCTCTCCCACCCCCCAGGATCTGTTAGCGAAGAAGATATTGCGAATGCCTTGTTTATTTCCTCCAGAACCCTGGCCCGCCGCCTTTCCGGGCACGGCACCAGTTTCAAGAAGATCAGTGAAAGCATCTACTCCGAACTGGCAATCAAGCAATTAAGCGAACAGAACGTTTCCATCGAATCCATCGCCCTGACGCTTGGCTATTACGACGCAGCCTCCTTCCGCAAAGCCTTTAAGCGCTGGCATGGGATCACGCCTTCAGAATACAGGGACACACACCTTAAGGCCGCCAGCAATATGCACTAACGCTGTGGGGAAACGCGTGGGCGGCCAGACAGGGGAGTGAGCACGGCAGATTCAGCGTCACGCCTGTGAGTACCTACAGAGCAAGCCCCCCCTGTGTGCGCATGACATCTATCCAGCAGGGCTATCCGTAGAGCCAAGGCGCCGACCTTTCATCATCAGCGCTCAAAATTTCATCAATTTCAAGGGATTGCCGTTTGTTTTACGCCATCATCATTGGCAACATGGGAACGAGCCTGCATCAGGCTCATCCCAACTGCAGGAGGCTTCGCATGAGCGATTACGACGACAGAGATGATTACCAGCAAGAAGCCGAAGACCTGTTGGAAACTATCGAGCAGGTGGAAGAAACCCTGACGGTCATGTCCAAAGTGGTCGGGCAGCTGAAAGAACAAGTGGCTTCACATCTGGACCCGAATACGGTGGAAATGAGCGCCGAGGAATTTCTCGATCAGTGCGAGAATCTGGAAGGGACCTGGCACTAGCAGCGCGCAGACCGCTTTCGCAGAGCACCTGAGCAAGGGCTCTGCGCACAGAGGGCTACATCGCTTGCCCTCTCTCGTCCGCTTGCCCATCCGGGTAGCGGCGAACCCCGCCAACCCAGGTGCCCAACACCTGGATCGATGCCCAGTCGCCAATCGCTTCCCGCGGATCCCGGTCCAGCCAGACCAGGTCCGCACGCATTCCCAGGCGCAACTGCCCTACCTGATCTGCCACACCCAGCTGCCTGGCCGCATCCACGGTCACTGCCTGCAATGCCCGTTCCACGCCCACAGCCTGCTCCGGACCCAGCAAGGCCCCGGAGGCGGTCTCGCGTTCCACCGCATTCCACACCAGCTGCAACGGCTCAAAGGGCACCACTGGCGAATCCGCATGCAAGGTAAAGCGCAGCCCGGCTTGCTCCGCTTCCGCCAGCGGGCTGATCCGGCGAGCCCGTTCTGGCCCAAGGAAAATATCCCGGTGCCGGTCGCCCCAGTAATACACATGGGTATTGAAGAACGAGGGAATCACATCCAGCTCTACCATGCGCTGCAACTGCGCCGGGGTCGCCATCTGTGCATGAATCAATACCGGTTGCACCCGAACCTGCGGGCAGGCAGCCCGGGCGCCGGCGATGGCATTCAGACTCAGATCAATAGCCGCATCACCATTGGCGTGCACGGCCACTTGTCGTCCCTGGCAGTGGAACTGCTTTACCCTGGCGCTCAGCGCTGTCTGGGACTGTGTCGGAAACCCCAGATAGTCCGGCGGATAATCGTCCGGGAGGGTGTGATACGGCGCACCGAGAAACCCGGTATAGCCCTGCAGCGAGCCATCGCTGACCAGCTTGACCGGCCCCAGATGGCTGCGCTCTCCCTGCGCAATGGAGATGTCGCCCGCCTGGCGCAGTTTTTCCGACTCGGCGTTGGGCCAGACACTCAGGCGCAGCGGGATGAGCCCGAACTGTAGCGCCGGCTTCAGGGCCCGGATAGCCGCCGGGTCCGCCAAGCCGTTCTGTGCAAAGGTAATCCCCCGCGACAGATAGATATGCGACGCCCGGGATAACACCCGAAAACCGTCCATGGGCGCCAGCTTCAGAGCCTGACTACGTACCGGGTTAAACGCCGTCTCCGCCAACAGGCCATTGAGTTGCCCACTTTCATCACGCCCATAAAATCCACCCGGCGGATCCTTGACGTCCTCCTTGATGCCCATGCTTTCCAGCGCAGCGGAATTAACCACGCCCAGATGCCCGGAAATGTGCATCACCATGATGGGCCGCGTCTTGCTCACCGAATCCAGCTCTGCCCGGGTCGGGTAACGCTGCTCGCCGATGGTGGTGTCATCAAAGCCATACGCCAGCAGCATGCCTTCCGGGCGGCGCTGGGCCAGCAGGCGCAAACGCTCCAGCAGCGTGTCGATGCTGTACAAATCGCCAATCGGCGGGCTGTTGGCATCCACCGCCACCGCAGACAACCCTTCACCGGGGAAATGTCCATGGGCTTCAATAAACCCCGGCATCAGCGTGCCACCCTCCAGGTCGATCGCCGCCACATCTCGGCTGACCTGCCGGCGTAACACCTCGACCTCACCCAGCGCCACAATCTCGCCCCGCTTCACCAGCATGGCATCCGCCACCGGCTGTTGCGGGTCCATGGTCAGTACCGTGCCATTAAAAAAGAGCTGCGCCGCTGGCGCCGGCGGGTTAAACCAGCGATGCACACCCGCCACGGCCAGCACGATCAGGGCAACGATGACCACCAATACCCACAATCCGGTTTTCTTCATAGCGTCTCTCTCACTGCTGGCCCGGCGTTTTCGCCATTGTTCGTTATTGCGCAGACTCTGCCCTTCCGCTGCCGGGAGGACAAGGGGGATGCTCCCGGGTTTTGCGCTCGCCCCGACGGTCTATCATCACATTTTTAAATAAAACAGATTCATTAACCCCATACCGGGCTGCACCCCTGGCGCGCTATAGTGAAGCCCGACTTGGACGTGTCGCACCTTTTATGTGCAGGATTTGTGCACCAGAACAAGGAAAAAGCGGCACCATCCTTGCATTAACCGCGATGATTATTTTTAACCACGCATCGTGGAACCCGCACGGCCACAAGCCGGCAACGGGATCAACTGGAGACAAAGAGTCATGAAAGCATCGGATTTGTTCGTTCGCGCCCTGGAAGCGGAAGGGGTAGAACACGTTTTTGCCATTCCCGGTGAAGAAAACCTGGACCTGCTTGAGTCGCTGCGCGGCTCCAACATCAAGCTGGTTATCACCCGTCACGAACAGGCCGCCGGCTTTATGGCATCCACCTATGGCCGCCTTACCGGCAAAGCCGGTGTGTGCATGTCGACCCTGGGCCCCGGTGCCACCAACCTGGTGACCGCCGCTGCTTATGCCCAGCTCGGCGCCATGCCCATGGTGATGATCACCGGCCAGAAGCCGATCAAGACCAGCAAACAGGGCCAGTTCCAGATCATTGATGTGGTGGACATGATGCGCCCGCTGACCAAGTTCACCAAACAGGTGGTCAGTGGCGACTCCATCCCCACCCGCATTCGCGAATCTTTCCGTCTCGCCCAGGAAGAGCGCCCCGGCGCCACCCACCTGGAACTGCCGGAAGATATCGCCCGCGAACATTCCACCATGCCGGTCACCGAGCCCAGCACTACCCGTCGTCCGATCGCCGAAGACAAGGCCATCTGCAAGGCGATTGAAGCCATCAAGGGCGCACGCAAGCCGCTGCTGCTGGCCGGTGCCGGTGCCAACCGCAAGCTGACCAGCAAGATGCTGCGCCAGTTTGTGGAAAAACTGGGCATTCCGGTGATCACCACACAAATGGGCAAAGGGGTGGTGGACGAAACCGGCCCTCATTTCCTGGGCAACACTGCCCTGTCCGACGGCGACTTTGTGCACCGTGCCATCGACCAGGCCGACCTGATCATCAACGTGGGCCACGACGTGGTGGAAAAGCCGCCGTTCTTCATGCGCCCCGGTGGTGCCGAAGTGGTTCACATCAACTTCAACTCCGCCCAGGTAGACCCGGTCTACTTCCCGCAGATCGAAGTGGTCGGCGACATTGCCAACAGCCTGTGGCAGCTCAAGGAACGCCTGGAACCTGAGGAGCACTGGAGCTTCTCGGACTTCCACCGCATCCGCGATGCACTGCAAAAGCACATCAATGAAGGCATTCAGGACGACAGCTTCCCGATTCGCCCGCAGCGCCTGGTGGATGAAATCCGCAAGGTCATGCCCGAAGACGGCATCCTGACGCTGGATAACGGCATGTACAAAATCTGGTTTGCCCGCAACTACCCGGCCACAAAGCCCAATACCGTGCTGCTGGATAACGCCCTGGCCACCATGGGCGCCGGCCTGCCCTCCGGCATGGCCGCGAAAATGGTGCACCCGGACCGTCGCGTCATGGCCATCGTCGGTGACGGCGGCTTCATGATGAACAGCCAGGAGCTGGAAACCGCCGTGCGCCTGAAGCTGGATATCGTGGTGCTGATTCTGCGTGACGACGGCTACGGCATGATCAAGTGGAAACAGAACGACATGGACTTCCAGGACTTCGGCCTGGACTTCCAGAACCCGGACTTCGTGGATTACGCCCGCGCCTACGGCGCCAACGGCCACCGCGTGGAATCCACCGCCGGCCTGGGCCCGCTGGTGGAAGAGTGCTACCAGCAAGGCGGCGTGCACGTGATCGACTGCATGGTGGATTACCGCGACAACAGCCGCATCCTAAACCGGGAAATCCGCGAACTCAGCAGCAAACTATGACGCTGACACGCAGCACGCTACACGCACCATGCTTTGTTGCGTGCCAGCGTGTTGCGTGGAGCGTGCTAGCTGGCGATTGATCACTCCCAGCCTCATGGTCCACTAAACGCCATTAAGGAACCAAGATGCTAAAAGACGCTTACCCCTACTACCTGGCTAACGAAGCCGTCTTCGCCAACCAGGATCTGGATGTCACCGACAAATATAGCGGTGAAGTGGCCACCCGTGTGGCCATGGCGGATGCCGCCACCATCGACAAGGCCATCGACGCCGCCGACAAGGCCGCCAAGCCCATGGCACAACTGGCGCCCTACGAACGCCAGGCGATTCTCTACCATTGCGTAAAACGCTTTGAAGAGCGTTACGAGGAACTGGCCCTGGCCCTGTGCATCGAAGCGGGCAAACCGATCAAGGATGCCCGTGGTGAAGTGGGCCGCCTGATCGACACCTTCCGCGTGGCCGCCGAAGAAGCCGTGCGTATCGACGGCGAAATGCCCAATCTGGAAATTTCCGCCCGTGCCAAGGGCTACCGGGGCATGGTCAAGCGCGTCCCCATTGGTCCGTGCTCGTTTATTTCCCCGTTCAATTTCCCGTTGAATCTGGCCGCCCACAAGGTAGCGCCGGCCATCGCCGCCGGCTGCCCTTTTGTGCTCAAGCCGGCCAGCCGCACCCCCATCGGCGCCATCATCATTGGTGAAGTCCTGGCAGAAACCGACCTGCCGAAAGGCGCGTTTTCCATCCTGCCCTGCCACCGTGAAGGGGCCGACCTGTTCACCACCGACGAACGCTTCAAGCTGCTCAGCTTCACCGGCAGCCCGGACGTGGGCTGGGACCTGAAAGCCCGCGCCGGCAAGAAACCGGTGATCCTGGAACTGGGTGGCAACGCGGCGGTGATCGTGGACGAAGATGCGGACCTGGACGACGCCGTGGAGCGCATCACTTTCGGCGCTTTCTACCAGTCCGGCCAGAGCTGCATCGGCGTACAGCGCATCCTGATTCACGACGCCATCTACGACGAACTGAAAACCCGCCTGGTGGAAAAAACCGCCGGCCTGAAAATGGGCGATCCGAAAGACGAAGACACCTTTATCGGCCCGGTAATCTCGGAAGGCGAAGCTACCCGGCTGGAAAACTGGGTTAATGAAGCCGTTGATGCCGGCGCCACACTGCTGGTGGGCGGCAAGCGCGACGGCGCCATGCTCCAAGCCACCCTGCTGGAAAATGCCCCCAAGGGCACCAACATCGTGGAAGAGGAAGCCTTCGGCCCGGTGGCCGTGATCAGTCGCTTCAGCGATTTCGACGACGCCCTGAACACCGTCAACGATTCCAAGTTCGGCCTGCAAGCCGGCGTGTTCACCCGCGACCTGTACAAGGCCCAGAAAGCCTGGGACGAACTGGAAGTGGGCGGCGTGGTGATCGGCGATGTCCCCAGCTGGCGCGTGGACAACATGCCCTACGGCGGCGTGAAGGACTCCGGCCTGGGCCGCGAAGGCATCCGCTGGGCCATCAACGACATGACCGAAGAACGGCTGCTGGTGATTCGCACGCCTCAATAGGAGACGCAGTTAAGTATTTGTGCGTAAGCCGGGACTTACAGTCCCGGCGTTATTTCTTACACAAACACCCGCATATTCTCACATTGCCAACAGCCCAAAACGCCTACCATCGAAGAGAACCCCATCAGGATTCAACTTCATGGCTGCGTCTATTCCTCTCGTTTCTGCGCTGGTTTCTGCCTTGCTTCCTGCCACGGCACCGCCTCCCGAAGGAAGCTGGTATCAGCCCGATATAAATGTCACCTGGCAAATTCAGCTGCAGGGCCCGATCAACAGTGGTTATACCGCTGACCTCTATGTGCTGGACCTGTTCGACACACCCCAGAATGTGATCGACGACCTGCACGCCAGTGGCCGCCGGGTGATATGCTACTTCTCCGCCGGTACTTTCGAAAACTGGCGCGAGGACAAGCGCCGTTTTACCGCCGCCGACAAGGGCCGGCGCCTGGGCAACTGGCCCGGGGAACGCTGGCTCGATACCCGCTCAATCAATGTCCGCGCAATCATGTCCGATCGCATTGCCCTGGCGGCCAGCAAAGGCTGCGACGGGGTGGATCCGGACAATGTGGATGGCTACAGCAACCGCACTGGTTTCCCGCTGAACTATAACAGCCAGCTGGACTACAACCGCTTTCTGTTCGACACCGCCCATGACCACGGCCTGGCCGTGTCGCTGAAAAACGATCTGGGCCAGATTGAAGACCTGGTGGAGTATGCGGATTTCGCCATCAACGAATCCTGCCACCAATGGCAGGAATGTCATCTGCTGACCCCGTTTATTGAAGCCGGCAAGCCCGTGCTGCACATCGATTACCTGTACGGGGCCGACCCGCAGGGCCACAACATTCATTGCCAGCACATGGACAGCCTGGGCTTTCGCTCACTGACCCTGCCACTGGCACTGGACGACAGCTACCGCTTTAGCTGCAACGATTAAGCCTCGCCAAGCAAACACCGAGACTGCCTCCGACAGCAGGGGCTGCTACACTGCCCTTTCGGCTTTTCGGAATACAGTGTTATGAATGACACCCTGACATTAATTGTGGTTCTCCTTAGCAGTGCGGTGGTAGCGGTGGTGGTGTTTCGCCGCTTGGGCATGCCCCCCATTCTTGCCTACCTGCTGTCCGGTCTGGCCGCAGGGCCGTTTGGATTCGGCTGGATCGATGACGTAGAAGGCGTCCAGCACCTGGCCGAATTCGGCATCGTTTTTTTGCTTTTTACCCTGGGGCTGGAGTTCTCCATTCCCCGCTTGATGACGTTGCGCCGCATTGTGTTCGGCGCGGGTCCATTGCAAGTCATTCTTACCGGAGCGGCGGTGTTCGCTGTCATGCGGTTGCTCGGTTTCCAGCCCATGACCGCCGGCATCACAGCCGGAGCGCTTGCACTCTCTTCCACCGCCATCGTGATTCGAGATCTGATAGGCCGGGGTGCGGTGAACACAGGTTACGGGCGGGCTTCCACCGGCATCCTGCTGTTCCAGGATCTGGCAGCGGTGATCATGCTGGTAATGTTGCCGGTGATCAGCAACAGCAGCGGCGATGCTCTGTGGACCATGGCAGGACTCACCCTGGGCAAGTCCCTGCTGTTGTTTGCCGGCATCTACGTGGTGGGGAAATGGATACTGCCACGGCTGCTGGAAGAAACCGGCCGCACTCGCTCCGATGAAGTGTTTGTCATGACCGCCCTGCTCTTGGCTCTGGTAGCCGCCTGGGTGACCCACTGGATGGGCTTGTCCATGGCGCTGGGAGCCTTTCTGGCAGGCATGATGCTGGGAGAAAGTCACTTCCGCCACCAGATTGAGGCGGACCTGCGTCCCTTCCGTGACCTGCTGCTGGGGCTGTTCTTTATCAGTGTCGGCATGCTGGTGGACCCGAACCTGTTCGCTGAACAGTGGCACTGGATCATTCTCGCCGCCGTCTCGCTGATGCTGTTCAAGGCGGTACTGATCTTCGCTTTGCTGCGCCTTCTGGGAGAGCCCGCCGACACGGCCACACGCAGTGGCCTTATTCTGTCTCAGTGTGGCGAGTTCGGTTTTGTACTGGTTGCCCTGGGGGTGTCTCATCAGGTCATGTCGCCGGGTAAAGCCGGCCTGCTGGTGTCCATCACCGTGCTGACCATGGCGGTGACCCCCGCCCTGCTGCAACACAGCGGCAAGCTAAGCCGGCGCCTGCTGCGTCCCTGGGAGGAAGTCCCCGATGACAGCCCGGTATCCGATGACATCACCGGCCACGTCATCCTGTGTGGCTACGGTCGAGTGGGTCAGAACCTGATGCGCTACCTGAACCGCTTCCACCACCATGCCGTCGCAGTCGATATGGATCTGGTGCGTTTGCAGGAAGCCAGTGCCGCCGGCGAACACATCCTGTTTGGCGACGCCAGCCGCAAGGACATTCTGGAACGGGCAGGCATTCACCGCGCCCGCCTGCTGGTGGTCACCTTCGACGATGCCCGCTTGGCAGAACGCATTATCCATACCTGCCGGGATCTCAACAGCGATGTACGGGTGCTGGTACGCACCCGGGATGACACCCACCTGGATGCGCTAACGACAGCCGGTGCCGCCGAGGTCGTTCCCGAAGTGCTGGAGGCGTCCCTGATGCTGGTAGCCCATGCCCTGATGATGCTCGACGTGCCTTTTGAACGGGTACTGGCCATGCTGCGCAAGACACGCCGAGACCGCTACCGCATGCTGCAAGGCTATTACCACGGCGATTCCTTCCCCACCACCGACAGCGCCGGCAACCCCTATCGGTTACTGCACGCCGTTACCCTCAGTGAAAAAGCCCGCAGCATTGGCCAGAGCATCCGTGACTGCGGCTTGCGCGATGTGGAAATCCGGGCGGTGAAACGGGCAGAACACACCCACGAAAGCCCGGATGAAAACCTGGTCCTGGCACAAGGGGATACGGTCATACTTTACGGCCGACTGGAAGCCGTGGAAGCCGCCGAGGTTCGCTTGTTGGGCGGCTAACGCCCGAATCGCCTCAGACACTCAACAAAAACGGGCTCTCTGTTCACTAACCTGCCCGCATAGTAACCCCCCTGCGCCCCCAGGCGGTCACCGCAACCAGAAAAAACGGGATCCCCATACGGCCAAGGGCCCACAGAGAGCCCGCAAAACCGGCTTCTTGAGCGCATTGTCAAACAAAAAGGAGCCTTTGCTCACTTTTGACTTGCCCACCTGCCTGCTTCGCAGTAATTTGTGAACACTTATACACAAATACTGTGGAGGGCCCGCCCAATGCGAGCCACATCAGCGAACAACAACACTCTCCTGCCTGCCCAACCGCAGGCAGATCAGGTGCCGAACTGGCAGCCGCTCAATGACTTTGCCGAGCGCAAGCAGCAAGACAGCGGCCTGAAGGCCTGGATTGCAGTGGTCGAAGGCTGCATCAAGGCCATCGAGAAAACCGCCTGGCAGGGCCGGGAAATCGCCGACCAGGCCATTACCGCCTGCAAGGCGGTCACCCGTGGCGCCAGCGCCGTGAACGAAGAAATACAGCTGCTCGCCGACGAAGCCCGCCGCTGGCCCGCGCGCCTCAAGCGCCTGACCAAAACCGGCTGGATGCTCACCAAGGTGGTCGCCAGCTATCGCCTGTGGGGCACCAGGGCCGCTTTCCTGCCGGGCAGCATGCGCGATGCCGCGCTGGCCAACCTGCACAAGCGCAACGCCAAACGCTTTCGTGACACCTCCCTGGAACAGGGCGGCGCCTTCCTGAAAATCGGCCAGCTGCTCTCCAGCCGTCCAGATCTTCTGCCCCAGGCCTGGGTGGATGAATTAGCGGTCTTGCAGGATCAGGCCAGCCCCGTGGACTTTGCTGACATTGCCACGGTGCTGGAGCAGGAGTTCAACCAGCCACTGGATACGCTGTTCGCCCACGTGGACCCCCAGCCCCTGGCAGCCGCCAGCATCGGCCAGGTCCACCGCGCCCGCTTGCACGATGGCCGCGAAGTGGCCGTTAAAGTGCAGCGCCCGGGGCTTGATGATGTGGTCGAACTGGATATGACGCTGCTCAAGGTCTTCATGGACGCGGTGAAATCCGCCCTGCCGCCCATGGATATCGACACCATCGTCAACGAAATCCAGCGCACGGTTCGCGAAGAACTGGACTACCAGCGTGAGGCCCGCGTCATGACTGACATCGGGCAGCAGCTCGCGCCCATCCCGGGCATTCAGGTGCCCACACTGATCGCCGAGCGCAGCAGCCGGCATGTACTCACCACCGAATTTATCCAGGGCGAGAAACTCACCCTCACCCTGGACCGCCTGAAAGAGTCGGACCCGGCGCGGGTCAGCGCCCTGCTCAGCACGCTGCTGGATGCCTGGTTTTGCCAGGTGCTGAACGGCGGTCTTTTCCATGCCGACCCGCACCCCGGCAACATCATGATCACCCCGGACAATACCCTGGTACTGCTGGATTTCGGCTGCGCGCAGGCACTCACCGACGACGCCCGCCGGGGTTACTTCCGGGTGCTGCAGGCCTGCATCGTGGGTGATGAAACCGTCATCGCCGACACCCTTACCGCCCTCGGCTTTGTCACCCGCAGCGGCGATCCGGCCACCCTGCTGGCATTCGTGTCTGCCGTGCTCGACCAGGTCCGCGACGCCATTATCAACCCCGGGCAACAGGCCGGCTGGCCCAGCGCGGAAGCCATGATGCAACAGGTCAGCGAGCTGCTCGGCCGGCTGGAACACGACCCGGTGGACACCCTGCCCGGTGATTTCATCATGCTGGCCCGGGTCTTCGGCACCCTGGGCGGGCTGTTTCTCCACTATCAACCCAATGTGGACGTGGCCACCCTGGTGCTCGGCTACCTGACCCGCCCCCTGGACGGCCCCACGAGTCAGGCCGCCTGACCAGCCCCGGCGGCGTCCCCCGGACACCGCCTCTGAGCACCTCACCTCCGGAAAAGCCTGACGCGTCAGGCTTTTCCATTTTGTATCCCCATGAAAAGAAACTGTCACCAATACTGACAATAACGCTACAGCATCGCCCCCTCCTTAATGTGCACACTCGTACCAACTAATAAAGGTACCTGCTCCAGCAGCAGCACAAACAACAACAACGGCGCCCGCCATGGGCACCATAAAGGGGTTAGCGATGTTTTCACTCAGCCAGGCTCCCGCCTTTGTCTCTTACCGGCTTCCACTGGCATTACTGCTCAGCGCCAGCCTGCTTGGCGCCTGCGGCGGCGGAGGCAGCAGCAGCGCCCCGGCCGTTGCCGGTGACGCCCCCACCACCCCGGAAACCCCCAGGGAGCCGGAAACCCCGGACCCGACACCAGAGCCCGAGCCCCTCAACCGCTACCAGTTCGCCAATGGCTGCTACACCCTGCAAAGCCAGCAACAGTTTCTGGTCAGCAATGATGGCGACTATGGGCTGAGCAACGATGCCAGCAACGCTACCCCCTTCTACATGAAGCCCACGGACCTGGGCCGCTACCTGCTGCTTTCCGATTATCAACGTGATCCCGGCAGCGCCGGCAGCAAACAATTGCTTGGCATCAGTGATCCAGCCGGAGAGTTTCTTGATCAGAGCGGCAACTTTGTCGGAGAACTGAGCTATCTGGTATCCGGGCTGGGCGACACCCTGAACCTGGTGCTGGACCCGGTTGCCCCTCTCGGAGGCCTGCTGCGTGAACTGGGCGAAAGCCTGGGTGGTATCGGTACCGGGTTGGGTGATACCAATATCCAGCCCAGCCTGGCCATGGTCGATGACGCCAACGACCTGGCGGTCTGGAACCTGAACCGCAGCGACGGCGACACCTTTATCCTGGCCTCCAACGTGACCGGCCTGCTGCTCACCGCCGGCGACGACGGTCTGACTCTCACCTCCCCGCAACTGGAAGCTGACAACAACCGTTTCACCCTGGCGCCCAGCGACGGATGTAGCACTTACCCGGAAGCCGAACTCAACGCCGCCGTCGCTGATGACGGCCCGGCCAATTACCTGACCCAGGTTCCCCGTTTCCAGAATGTGGACGGCCTGGACGACGATGACATCTTCGGTTTCGTGGATGCCCACAGCCATATTTCTGCCTACGAATTCATCGGCGGGCGGGTGAACTACGGCGACCCCTTCCACAAGTTCGGGGTCGACCATGCCCTGCACGACTGTGCCGTCAACCATGGCCCCCAGGGGCTCACCGGGCTAATCGAACAAGTCACCAGCAACCCAGGCCCCCACGAAACCCGGGGCTGGCCGGACTACACGTTCTGGCCACGTAGCAACTCTTTGCAACACCATCAGAGCTACTACAAATGGATTGAACGGGCGCACCTGGCGGGCATGAAAATTCTCGTCAATCACCTGGTGCACAACCAGATTCTCTGCCAACTCAATCCGCAGAAACAGAATGACTGCGACACCATGGCCGCCATTGAAATGCAGGCCACACAGATGCATCGCATGCAGGATTACATCGACGCCCAGAACGGTGGCCCCGGCAAGGGCTGGTTCCGCATCGTCACCGATCCCGCCCAGGCCCGACAGGTCATCGGTGACGGAAAAATGGCGGTCATCCTCGGTGTGGAAGCATCCAAGGTGCTTAACTGTGGCGAATTCCTGAACGCCCCGGAATGCAACCGTGAAGAAATCGTAGAACGACTGGATCGTCTCTACGCCATGGATGTGCGCAGCCTGTTCCCGGTACACAAGTTCGATAATGCTTTCGGTGGCCACCTGCCGGATCTGTCGGACGGCATTGGCATCGGTGCCGTTCTCTACGGCGGCAATCTGCTGGAGACCGGCCACTTGGTGGAGTTTGAAGAATGCCCGGATCACGAACATGGGGAAGCCCCCATTGCACTGGACAATCCGCTTCAGCCTCTGGGTATTTTTGAGCAACTACTATTCCAGATCGACTACGTCGGCGACCGTTTCCCGGCGACGCCGGAAGAGTTCGCCGCCTACGATCCACGCCGTGGCACCGACCACCTTTGTAACACCCGCGGCCTCACCGATCTGGGTTTCTTCCTGATCGAAGAACTGACCCGCCGCGGCATGATGATCGAGATTGATCACATCAGCCGCAAGGCAGCCAACGAGATTCTCGATCTCACCAACAAACGTGGTTACCCGATTATCAACAGCCATGGCAACTGGACCGGCACCGAAACCCTGCGCGACCAGATCGCCAGCCAGGGTGGCGTGACGGCGTCCTTCGGTAGCGTGCGCGGCAATTGGGTAGACCAGCTGATCCGCGACGGCAACCGCCCCCGCGACCCGGCCTTCAAGGTTGGCCCCTTCGGTGGCGCCCCGTTTGCGTCTGACGTCAACGGCATTGCCAATCTGGCCGGCAACCCCGGCACACCCGATCAGGAAGCCGAGCTCTATCCCTTCACCTCGGTGGATGGCCAGGTGCAATTCGACAAACAAATTACCGGTGACCACGCCTTCAGTCTCTATGAAGGCCGTGGCGTGGCGCACTACGGACTCTACGCGGACCAGATCGCCGACATGATGCTCAACAGTGATCGCCCGCAGGAAGAAATTGATGACGCGGTGAACCAGCTGTTCACCTCGGCAGAAGCGTACATACGGATGTGGGAACGACTGGAGCAGGCCGCGCAATAGCGGCCATACCTCCACATGAAACATGCACCCTTTCAGGCAGCAGCAACAATAAACGACAACGGGGAACCGATCATGAACATGAACCGATTCTGGCCTGCCATCGCACTGGCAGCCACTCTCGTAATCACCGCGTGCGGAGGTGACGGCAGCAGTACACCGCCGGCCAACAACCCCGCCACACCCAACAATCCTGACAATGGTGGCGATGATGGCGCGGGGGGTGATGACGACGGCGGTGACACAGGCACCGATCCGGATGACGGCGGCGAAACGCCACCCGACAGCGTCGGCCGAACCTTTGCGGTAAGCCCCGGAGAAGACGCCACCGAAGACATGGTCAACGCCATGGTCCAGCTGCGTCCCAAAGACACCCTGCAATTCGAGTGCGGCTATTTCGAACTGGACCAGGGCATCTTGATCCAGGCCACCGAAGATGTGTTGATCAAAGGTTGCGGCAAAGACGAAACCATTCTGTCGTTCAAAGACAGTGTCAACGTGACCGGCCTGGAAGCGTTGAACATTCGCGGCATTACCGTGGAAGACCTGACCATCCTGGATTCCCCCGGCGACGCTTTCAAACTCAAGAGCGTAAAATGGGGCACCCTGCGTAACGTACGCGCCATCTGGTCCGGCGGTGGCGAACCGATCACCGCAGATAACTACGCGGAAAAGATCCATGTGTCCTGTACCGCGCCCCCCTACAACGAGGGAGATTCCAGCCCGGATTACACCCCCAGCTCCGCCAGCGGTCGCTACGGTATCTACCCGGTAGAGTCAGAGAACATTCTGGTGGAAGGCAGTGAATCCATTGGCGCTAGCGATGCCGGCATTTATGTTGGCCAGACCAACACCGCCATCATTCGTAACAGCCGTGCCGCTTATAACGTCATGGGTTTTGAAATCGAAAACGTGCAAGGTGGCGAGTACGACAACAACCTTTCTGAATGTAATACCGGCGCTTTCCTGATCTACGACCTGGAAAACATCACCCGTTACGGTGATACCTCGGTGATGATCAACAACGTGGCCCGCAACAATAATACCTACAACTTTGCCCACAGCGGCCTGGTGTCCGTTGTACCTCGTGGCACCGGACTTATTACCTTGGGCTACGACAATATTGAGGTCCTCAACAACACCTTTGAGGATCACAGCACTGCCGCCGTCATCCACGCAAGCTATGAGTTGATTGATGGCAAGGACAATACCGCCGATAAAAAAATCGACCCCTATACCGAAGGTCTGCACATCCATAACAATGTGATGAAGAACTCCGGTTACGACCTGCCCCCACCGGACCTGGAAAAACTGGCCAACGGCGAAGTAGAAAGTGTGCTGCCGACCCTGATCGGCCTGAAAAACCTGCCTGAACTGTCTCCCAACCTTCTGGAAGTGTTGGCCAGCCTGCCTAACCTGCTGAATCTGGGCAAAGGGGCTCACATTGTTTGGGATGGACTTCGCGACGACCTGGACGAAGATTGCCCCTACCCGGTGGACAACAACGGCGATCCGGTTCCCATGTGGGATAGCGGCAAGCCCATTCATACCAATGAGCATCCGAACCCCAGCTGCCATTACAACGCCTACAAATTCAACGAAAGTGGCGACCGCATCCTGCCAGAATGGGGCACCTGTATTCACGATAACGACCTGAACAGTGACAGCGCCCCCTACCTGAACTTCCACGGCACCGATGGTTTGGAAGTGGTACTGGCCATTGCCGAGCAGGACTTCTCCATTCTCAACCCTGCAGGCATCAAAGGGGCTATTGAAGGGTTACTGAATATCGCCTCCGACACGGACATGTCAGAGCATGACTGCCAGACCCGTTTCGGCACCACCCTGGCCTCACTGCCACGGGTAGAAATTCCGCCCTTCGAGCCCAGCGGTGAGTTCGACCCTGCACCTTCGGATGAAGTCGTAGAATTCTACTGTAGCGCTGACGTTGCAGACGGCGAGATCAATCGCGAAGCGCTGAACTACAACTGCCCAACGCTGGATCAGTACAACCTCTTTGCGGATGCTGAAGACCCACGTAGCACACCGAACGAGAGCGGCCAGCCCTTTGTGCTGAACACCAAACTGTTCTCCGACTACTCCACAAAATACCGGGTCGTGTTTGTACCACCCGGCGAGCAGGCGGTGTATAGCGATGGCCAGGACGGCAACAACGTTAACGGCAGCATCGTGTTCCCGGAAGGCACCGTGATTGCCAAAACCTTTGCGTTCACCGATGAAAGCAAAGGCACCGAAGTACCGGTAGAAACCCGCTTGCTGATCAAACGCAGAAACAGCCAGGACAGTGCCGTCTGGGTAGGCCTGCCCTACATCTGGGAAGAAGAAGACGGCAAGCCAGTTGCGCGCCTGGCAATGAACGGTGGCAGCGCCTCGGTTGCTTGGCATTACCGTGATGCGGATTCCAACACCCTGCTCACCGGCAGCACCGACGGCTACACCATCCCTAACGGCAACCAGTGTGTTACCTGTCACGCCAATGATGACCAACCGGCTGGCAGTGCCCCCATTGGACCCAAGCCGCGTAACCTGAACCGTGCCTACAAAGCGGAATCCGCTTTCATGGGAACCAGCGGCCAGGCCGGTTTCCCGGCGGTAAACCAGATCAAGCAGTGGAAAGATCTGGGGATCCTGACCGGCGTACCGGAGTTGACCATCAGCAATGGGGTGGCCACCAACATTGAGCATTTGCCACGCTGGAATGTGCCCGGTGACAGCGGTGAAACCGCCAACTCAGCGGCGGATATCGAAAGCCGGGTGCGAGCCTACCTGGAAGTGAACTGTCAGCACTGCCACAACGACAAGGGCGCCGCGTCCAACACCGGTTATTACCTGGATCATTTCCGCGATGTGAACGCCAGCTACGGGGTGTGCAAGAAGCCCACGGCCACCGGCGGCGGCTCCTGTGGACGCCAGCATGTGCTGGTACCCGGCAGCGCGGGCAGCTCCATCGTCTCTTGCCGTCTCAGCGCAGAAGATGATCCGCAGAAAATGATGCCACCGATTGCCCGCAGCGTTGCCCATGGCGAAGCCACCGCGCTGATGGATCAGTGGATCAATAATGTGGTGGATAGCAGCTATACGAACGCTAGCGCCTGTAACTGATCGACCCCCCTCCCTCCTCTCCAGCACCATCGGAGGGGAGTGCAACACCCCCTCCCTGCAAAGGGAGGGTTCTTAGGGCCTGTTAACAGACCCTAGCCGCTCTGCGGCCGCTATACGCGTCAGGCATCAGGCATCAGGCGTTTGGCGTCCAGCGCTCTTCTTTTTATCTCGAATGGCCTTCAACGGTGCAGACAATTTGTCCGGATGACGCGGGTGAATGGCCGCATAGCATTCAAAAATTTCGGCCAGATCCTTCTCTACATCCCCACACGGCTCAATGACACGGGCAAAGGTAATTTCCTTTTTGCGGTAATCTGCGGTGGCTACCACAATCGGCACACCGGCTTTCTGGGCGATCCGGTAGAAGCCGGTCTTCCATTGTGTCGCCCCACCCCGGGTGCCTTCCGGCGCCACCACCATCACCAGCTTGTCGCGGCTATGGAACTGCTCCACGGTCTGCTCAACCACACCACCCGCCTTGTGCCGGGCAATGGGCAACGCCCCCATCCAGCGCAGCATGGTCCCAAACGGCCCCTTGAAGGCACTGTCCTTGATCATCACGTGAGCATCCAGGCCCAGCTGCATCATTGCAGCCAAGGTATAGATACCATCCCAGTTAGACGTATGCGGGCCGCCAATAATCACGGCTTTAGGCACCGCCGGCATGTCATTAGTCACCCGCCAACCCGCCAGACGCAAAAAACCACTGGCAAGACGGCGAGAAAATGCATTCCCTCGGCGAGGATAATCAGAGTCCTGGGATGACGACATGGGATTGTCCATTGTAAAAAGAAAGCGGATCATACCCGCGTTAGCCCCCCATCACATTGGCACTAACGCCCAAACTCAGGCCAGAGACCCTCGCCAGCCCATGTCCTCTTTGCATTACCTCACAGGGTACCCTGAGCAAATTCAGCAACAAGCCAAAGCCCTGCTGAACCGAGGCCAACTAGGTGACTACCTGCAACAGCGCTACCCCGACAAGCATGACATTCAAGGCGACAAGGCCCTGTTCCAGTACGCTAACACCTTGAAACAACAATACCTGCGTAAGGCACCGCCGCTGGGCAAGGCCAATTACGACGCCAAGCTGAAGACACTCAGCCAGGCGCTGGGTATGCACACCCGGCAAACCCGTATCCACGGCAGCAAACTACGCAGCCATAACAGCCTGCGCATCGCCAGCCAGTTCAAGGCAGCGCCGGAAGCCTTTCTACGCATGATCGTGGTCCATGAACTGGCCCACTTCAAAGAAACCGACCACAACAAGGCGTTTTATCAGCTGTGTTCGCACATGGCGCCGGACTACCATCAGCTGGAACTGGATACCCGGCTCTGGCTGCTCTGGCATGACACACGCAACCGCTGACACAGGCACCGCCTGCAGACGCCAGATCGCCCCCTGACGCCCCGCCCCAACAGCACCAAAACGTCAAAAACCTCTTTATTCAACAAGCATTTACATTCCCAATCGCGAATATCGGCAAAGACCATGGCCGGCAGTTTCATGTCCCCGCCATAAGGGCGTAGTATGAAATGACTTAACGTCATAACGCAGGGTCATCAGTGCCTAGGTTTGTGGCAATGCTGTACTGATCCTGCGCCAGTGTTCCCGCTGGCGGCCGTTCTATCCGCCAGCGCGGGACTCCAATCAGAGCCCAGGAGGTGTGTAGTGACACGGATTGGCCAGGACACCCTGAACAGCAAAAAAACGCTGCAAGCCAACGGCAAGACCTATCATTATTTCGACATCAATACGGTCGCCGACAAAGGCTGGGGTGATCTCAGCAAGCTCCCCTTTTCCCTCAAAGTCCTTCTCGAAAACCTGCTCCGCTTTGAAGACGGTGACAGCGTCACCGGCGCCGACATCGAAGCCGTGATGCGCTGGCTGGAACAGAAACGCTCCGACAAGGAAATCAATTACCGCCCGGCCCGGGTACTGATGCAGGATTTCACCGGCGTCCCCGGTGTGGTGGATCTGGCGGCCATGCGTGACGCCATCAAGAAGGCCGGGGGGGATCCGGGCCGCATTAATCCGCTGACACCGGTGGATCTGGTCATCGACCACTCGGTGATGGTGGACAAGTTCGGCAACCCGCAAGCCTTCGAAGAGAACGTGGAAATCGAGTACCAGCGCAACCGGGAGCGTTACCAGTTCCTGCGCTGGGGCCAGAAAGCCTTCGACAACTTCCGCGTGGTGCCACCGGGCACCGGTATCTGCCACCAGGTGAACCTGGAATACCTGGCCAAGGGTGTGTGGTCGTCCGAATCCGAGGACGGCAACACCTACGCCTACCCGGACACCCTGGTGGGCACCGATTCCCACACCACCATGATCAACGGCCTTGGGGTACTGGGCTGGGGCGTGGGCGGTATCGAAGCGGAAGCGGCCATGCTTGGCCAGCCTATCGCCATGCTGATTCCCGAGGTCATCGGCTTCAAGATCAGCGGCAAGCTGCGTGAAGGCATCACCGCCACCGACCTGGTGCTGACCGTCACCGAAATGCTGCGTCGCCGGGGTGTGGTGGGCAAGTTCGTGGAATTCTTCGGCGACGGCCTGGCCGACCTGACCCTGGCCGACCGCGCCACCATCGCCAACATGGCACCGGAGTATGGCGCCACCTGCGGCTTCTTCCCCATCGACGAACGCACCACCGAGTACATGGAGCTAACGGGCCGCGACGCGGACACCATTGCGCTGGTAGAAGCCTACTGCAAGGCCCAGGGCCTGTGGCGTTCCAGCAGCGATCCAGACCCGGAATTCACCGATGTGATGGAGCTGGACCTAAACGACGTGGTGCCCAGCCTGGCCGGCCCGAAGCGGCCGCAGGACCGGGTGCCCCTGACTTCGGTCAAGCGCACCTTTATCGACGTAGTTACCGATACGCTGAAACTCAATGACGAAGAGATCAGCAACCTGGAAGGCGAAGGTGGCCAGACCGCCGTGGGCAACCACGAGCCCAGCGGTGGCGATGTTCCCGTGGTCATCGACGGCAAAAAACACCACATGAGTCACGGCGACGTGGTGATTGCCGCCATCACCTCCTGCACCAACACCTCCAACCCCAGTGTCATGCTGGCCGCCGGTCTGGTGGCGAAAAAGGCCGCCGAAAAAGGCATGAACCGCAAGCCTTGGGTGAAAACCTCGCTGGCCCCCGGTTCCAAGGTGGTCACCGATTATCTCGACGTGACTGGCCTGCAAAAACCGCTTAACGATATCGGTTTTGACCTGGTGGGCTACGGCTGTACCACCTGCATTGGTAACTCCGGCCCGCTACCGGAAGAAATCGACAAGGCCATTTCCGATGGCGATCTAGTGGTGGCATCCGTGCTGTCCGGTAACCGAAACTTCGAAGGCCGGGTGCACCAGAGCGTGCGCACCAACTGGCTGGCCTCACCGCCGCTGGTAGTGGCCTATGCCCTGGCCGGCACCGTGAAGATCGATCTGGATTCCGACCCGCTCGGCAATGACAAGGACGGCAACGCGGTCTACCTGAAAGACATCTGGCCCAGCTCCGAGGAAATTCAGGCAGAGCTGCTGAAGATCAACAGCGGCATGTTCCACGACCAATACGCCAGTGTGTTCGAAGGTGATGAAATCTGGCAAAGCCTGCCGATCCCGGATTCGCAAACCTACGACTGGGACAGCAGCTCCACCTACATCCAGAACCCGCCCTTCTTCGACGGGCTCACCGCCGAGGTGGACGATGTGCTGCCCGTAAAGAATGCGCGCATTCTGGCCATGCTGGGCGACTCCATCACCACCGACCACATCTCCCCGGCCGGGGCCATCAAGGCAGACTCCCCCGCTGGCCACTACTTGCAAGGGCATGACGTGGAGCCCATCGACTTCAACTCTTACGGCTCACGCCGGGGGAATCACGAAGTGATGATGCGCGGCACTTTTGCCAACATCCGCATCCGTAACGAAATGACCCCGGACATCGAAGGTGGTTTTACCAAGCACCTGCCCGAAGGTGAGCAAATTTCCATCTACGGCGCGGCCATGCGCTACCAAAAAGATGGGATCCCCACCGTGGTAGTCGCCGGGAAGGAATACGGCACCGGCTCCAGCCGTGACTGGGCGGCCAAAGGCACCACTTTGTTGGGCGCCAAGGCGGTGATTGCCGAGAGCTACGAACGGATTCACCGTTCCAACCTGATCGGCATGGGCGTGCTGCCGCTGCAATTCCCGCAAGGCACCGACCGCAAAACGCTGAACCTGGATGGCAGTGAAGAAGTGGATATCCCGGATCTGGACAACAACCTGAAACCCGGGGACACCATCACCGTGGTCTTCCGGCGCGACGGCAAGGAGCAAAAAGTAGACGCTGTTTCCCGCCTGGATACCGCAGCGGAAGTGCAGTACTACAAGAACGGCGGCATCCTGCATTATGTGCTACGGCAGATGATGAAATAGACGAGAAACGCTGCACGCTTCATGCAGCACGCAACAAACCAAGAGGCCGCGCCCGGGCAACGGACGCGGCCTTCTGCATTTGGGACACCCACCACCTTCGAACTTCTCACCTGTAGGAGCCCCGCTTGAGGGGCGACCCGAGCCGCGCGAGGCGACAAAAATCCAATTGTCGCCACAATTTTTTCCGGGATTCTATCGAACCGCAGCAGCCCTGATCGCCCTTCAGGCTATACTTCTGTTCACAAGATTCGCCCCTCAAGCGGGGCTCCTACAGCGGCTTCGTCGATCGCTCGTAGCTCATAGCACCCCGCCCCCGGTTTTTGCTATGCTGGCTTTCTTCCACACCGAGTTTCGGGGAACTCCGTGCGTATCGTATTCACTCTTTTTCTCTGCGTGCTGGGCGGCCATGCCATTGCCCAATCGCCCGCCAATGACGGCGCACTGTTGAACGCAGAACAGCGCGACGCCCGCCTGCGCGAACAACAAGAACTGGAAGCACGAACCCGCGAGCTGCAAGCCCAACAGGAAACCACCCGCGAACTGCTGGATCAGCAGGAACAATACCTGGACGCTCTGCGTGCCCAGATCCAGACAATGAAGGACTCCAAGCAAACGCCCGTCCCCGCTAACCAGGCAGGTACTGCGCCATGATTGGGCAATGGCTACAACAACTGTTCCGCCGTTCCCATCGGCCCGCTGTGCCTGCCGGCGTGACCACACCTCAACCGCCACCCCCGACAGACAGCGACATACACACCGCCGCCCCCGTTGACGATCCGCTAGCCCTGTTCCTGCCCTTTCAGATTCGCCCACTGGAAAGCACTGATTTGGGCGAACTGCTCGGTGTCGTCCGCCAAGCTATCCAGATCAGCGCGGCCGACCAATACGACCAGCAACAACGGGATGCCTGGAGCCGGGCGCAAAGCCACGAAAGTCTGATCTCCGCGCTCAGTGAAGGGGAAGCAGTGGTGGCCGAATGGGAAGACGCACTGGTGGGCTTTGCCCATCGGGTCGGTGGTTATATCAACATGGTCTTCGTGCACCCGGATGCCAGCCGCGTGGGCATCGCCACGCTGCTCTACCAGCACCTGGAAGACGGCGCGCGAGTGGAAGGTGTCCCTGAACTCACAGCCCACGCCAGCCTCACCGCCCACGATTTTTTCCACTTCATGGGGTTCACCAGTGAAGGGCAGGAAGACGCCGAACGCGACGGCGTACGCCTGCCCCGACACCACATGCGCAAATCTCTGGTCTAAATCAAGAACCGCAACACGGGCAACCGCTAGGCGCAGCACGCCCGACGATTGACGCTTTCATTCAACACTTAAAAAAACCGGCTCTATCCGCTCCGAGTAACACGCATGACCGGAGTCTCCCCTGAATCTCCCTGCTCTGCCTATTGATCAATAAATCTGATCAAACCGGTCGAGCCATTCCCGTGGGTTGTTCGGCGGACACGCCCTACACTGAGTCCATCGCTGAAGAGAAACCCGCTTCAGCCACCGAATCACATTGCGCTCACTCTGTGGTTATACCCCCGGGCCCGCATGGACCCGTTGATTTCCCCCCTTAAGGCCGTCACCCCCGACGGCCATTTTTTTTGCTGCTCTGCGGCAGCCACTCGCTGCACACAACGCGCCACCAGACCGCATAGGTGATCAGGACTTGTAGAGCAGTTTGCCCACACTGTTGAACGCTTTTTCCGACAGGCTCATGCGAATCATGGCGCGGAACAGCGTTTCCGGCAGCAGACGGCGCGCCAGTAGCAACATGCGGGCATCCGCACCCACGCTATAGCGCAGGCGATTACTGCTATCGTTGGCGGCCTTGTAGATCACCTTCGCCGCATCTTCCGGGCTAGAACCGCCCGGCCCGGTCTTGTCCATCACCCCGAACTGGGCTTTGGCATACTGATCGTAGCTGCTGACCCCGGTGCGGTTATCCCGATCCGCCGAGCGGCCGAAGAACGCCGTATTCACCGCCCCGGGCTCAATGATTTTCACTCCAATACCCAACGGACAAAGCTCATACACCAGCCCTTCGGTAAAACCTTCCACCGCCCATTTGCTGGCGTTGTAAACGCTGTAAAGCGGCAAGGGTACGCGCCCCACCATGCTCGCCACATTCACCAGCACGCCGCTTTTACGCTCACGAAAATGCGGCAGCACAGCTCGGCACGTTTCCATCAAACCAAACACATTGGTATCGAACTGGCGAATGATCTGCGCTTCATCCAGGGTTTCAAACGCTCCCATCAAACCGTAACCCGCGTTATTCACCAGCACATCAATAGCGCCAAAGTGCGCAATGGCCTTTTCCACTGCCGCCTGGATGCTGGCGCGATCATTCACATCAAGGGGCAGACACAACACACGCGGCAACGTGGCCAGTGCTTCGGCTTGTTCAGGTTTGCGCAGGGTCGCGACCACATTCCAGCCTTTGTCCTGAAATAATCGTGCCGTGGCATAGCCAATACCGGAGGATGCACCGGTGATAAAAACGGTTTTCGTTTGCACTGCAGTCATTCTATTGTCCTTTATGGCTGATCTGTTGATTCACTACCCTCAGGCATGGCCAGGGTGGTCGGTACTTGGGCGAATAAGATCCTGCTCTGTTTCGCCAAACATTTGCGCCAGCACCTTGCGCTGGGCAGCGCGCCCCTGTTTCTGTTGCCATTGGCGCAGGCCCGGCAGATAACGCTGACCACTGAACGACACCAGCCGTGGCAACAAGGTGGCCAGCGGGTACCAAGCCGACACCGACTTGGGCAGGCCCAACTGCGCCATCTTGTCCCCACTCAGAAAATAACGGCTAACACTCAGGTGTTTTTGATAGGCGATCTTGCGTCGCAAAGACTCAAACCGGCGGAAGTGGCGCTCCAACGGCTCACCGGCCAAAGCCTTGCCCAGCTCCTGGCTGGTCCAGTCCGGTTTGCTCTGGGTCATCAGGGTGTGGTGCAGCAACACAATGCCGTCCTGCTCCCGATCCACCAGCCACTTTTCCTCCACCCCCATCAACCAGCAGGTGTACTTCCAAAGGTGCATCACCGCCCGGGATTCGCGCGGCATCACCGGCACGCCCATCTTGCGCAGCCCACCCAGCATCACCACACAGAAGCCCAGATAGGTGGCCACCATGTCCACCTGGCTCAGAGGCAAGCCCCACTGGGCATCATCCCACTCCTCCCGGCTGGCCAGGTTTCGGCGCACCAGCGCATGCACCAAACGCACATGCAGAGTGCCTCGGAAACCCGCGCCAAAACGGTTCAGGCCACCTTCTTCCGTGCAATCGATCCACCATTTGCCGGTTTCGGCAATACGCCGTGACGCGCCCTGATTGAGCGCGCCGGTGAGAACCAATGACTGGTTAAACCCGGACAGCAAATACCCCCCCATCAGCGCCAGATCTCGCAGTACATAGGGCGCAGTCATCCCGGTGGCGTGGATAAAACGCGCACCTTCATCAATGAGTTCAAAATCCACCCAGGCCGGGCGCCTTTCCAGGCTTTTGATAAACATCCGTAATGGTTCCGGGCAATCCGTAATGGCGGCCAGCCCCTCAGTAATGGCGGTTTCGAACAGAGCACGAGCCTCGCGGGGACCAAACGCCACCATCCAATCCACTAACGCATCCATGTCCGGATCGCCCACATTGAGCGCCTCCACCACGCCGGCGTATTCCTGCTGACTGGGCGCCAGGTCACGGCCCAGCAGCTTGCGCAACAACGCCGGTGTAGGTTGCTGGGTTTTCTCGAACGGGCGCGCCCGGCTGGGGATCGCATCAATATGAGCCTGAACCGTCATTTCGGCCTCCACGGTGTGCTTGCATTGGCCGGAAACATAATGCGAATATGTATTCGCATTCAATTCGCATTAGAGGCCCCATGCGCAAACGCCCCCAACAGCAGCGTTCCCGGGAACTGGTGAAAGCCCTCATCGACGCCACCGCAGAAGTCATTCAGCAACAGGGCCTGGACAACACCACCACCGCCCGCATCGCCGAAGTGGCCGGGGTCAGCGTGGGCTCGCTGTATCAGTATTTTGGCGACAAGGACGGCCTCATCGAAGCGCTGATGGAAAGCCTGGCAGACGATATTGGCGCAGGCCTGAAGCGCCTGCCGCTGCTGGATAATGTGGATATGAACGCGATGATCAGCAGCGCCATCCGGTTTGGTTTCGCCGTGCTCAACTCCCGCGACGGGCTTTACCTGGAACTGGTACGCAACTGGCACCGGCTGCCCACTGACCGGGTGGTGGATACCTTACAGCAGCATTTCATGGATCTGGCCAGGCTCTACTTCCTGCGTCACTATCGGGACTACCCGATTCGCAATCTGGAGGTGCGGGTGTTTATCGTCACCAACAGTGTGCTGTTCACCATGGTTCGCCATATCAGCCAGAATAACGGCCTGATTCGCGAGGACGATTTGGCCAACGAGCTGACCCGCATGGTCGCCGGTTACATGGCCACACCACCCGATCACCAGGGCACGCGGTAATGACACCGGATCTGGCCATGACCTACTGCCGCATGATTGCCCAGACCCTGGGCCTGGATCAGGGCGGCCTGGAAAAACTGGTAACCGATACCGGGGTGGACGTGGACACCCTGCAGCACAGCGATGGCTTCATCGACTGGCCCGGCGCCAGCCAGTTAATCAGCAATGCCCGCCAGCTCAGCGACCGCCCGGATATCGCACTGCAAACCGGCCTGCGTGCCCTCCCCGCCATGCACGGCCCCATGGGCATGGCGGCCATGGCCAGCCCCACCCTGCGCGATGCCATGCAGTTGTTTGCCCGCTTCATCAACACCCGCACACAAGTCTTTACCACGGTGTTTGAAGAACAGCAGGACACCATTACGCTACGACAGGAATTCGCCTATCCACTGGATGACAACGTGCAGTTTCTGGTCGAATCCGTCATGGCCTCCGCGTTCGCCTGCCATGTGGTATTGCGCGGCAAATCGATTGACGGGGGAGAAGTCCATTTCAATTACCCGGCCCCTGACTACGCGGAGTGTTACGCACAAACCTTCCCCGGCACCCGACTGGTCTTTGACGCGGCTTACACGGCCATCAAATTGCCCGCCCGCTACGGCGATGAACCCTTGCCCAGCCATGATCGGGACCTGCTGTGGATCGCCATCGAGCAATGCGAGGCCCGCCAGGAAGCACTGCGCAACCGCGGCACCGTCAGCGACCAGGTGCTGGCGCTACTGCATCAACACCATGGCAAAGCCAGCCTGGATACCGTGGCCGATCAGCTGCACATGAGCCCGCGCACCCTGATCCGCAAACTCAAACAGGAAAACACCCGCTTCCAGCAGCTCCGTGACCAGACCCTCAGCCGCCGCGCCGCCCAGCTGCTCGGGCTGCCGCACTACACCGTGGCCGCCGTGGCCGAAGATCTGGGCTACACCGACGTGGCCAGCTTCCGCCGCGCCTTCCAGCGCTGGTTCAACACCAGCCCCGGCCGCTTCCGCCGGGAGTAACGCTGTTGTGAAGGCGATGTCATTTATCATCCCCCCCTTGTCAGCTTCCGCGCTTATCCACTTTCCCGTTTCCGGTAACACTGCGTAAAAAGCCTCACTGGAGATGGTCGCAATGAACAAGCCAGCCAGCGCAAGCAGCCCGACGCTTGCGCAACTGAAAGTATCTCCGCCGTTGGCATGGCCAACCGTGCTTATCCTTGTAAGCGCCGTAGCAACCATTGCCCTGAGCTGGTTCCTGACCATGAACCATTTCTGGCCTCTGTGGCTGGGTGTCGTCGCCAACAGTGTGGCCGGCTACGCCCTGTTCACCCCGGCCCATGAAGCCATTCACCGGGCTGCTGCGCAGAAGCCGAAAACCAACGATTTCCTGTTGGCGGCCGCCACTTTTGTGGCCGTACCCTTCGGCAAGGGCAAACTGTTCCGTTTGCTGCACATGCGTCACCACCGCTTTGCCAACGAAGAAAACGACCCGGATCACTGGATGTCCAGCAGCCTGTGGACCATGCCGCTATGGGGTCTCTGGCCTTACTTTTATCTGTACACCTTCCTGCGCAATCCGGCGTTATTCCCCAATGTGAAGGTGTCGGAAATCGTCCGTGAGATTGTGGTGGCCGCCTTGATTATTGGCGCCCTGTGGTTGTGGTCACCGTTCTACATGCTGATGCTATGGCTGATTCCCACCTACTTTGCCTTCTTCCTCATGTGCCTGGTCTTCATGGTGCTGCCCCACTATCCACATACTGGCCGCCAGGATGAGGACCCCAACACCACCGCCCTGATGCGCATGGGCCAGGAATGGTTGCTGACGCCACTGCTCATGTACCAGAACTATCATCTGGTCCATCACCTTTATCCCACGGTGCCGTTCTACCGTTACGGCAAGGTGTGGAAAACCCGCGAACAGCACCATCTGGCCCATTCCGGCAGCATGATCATCGGCCCACTTGGGCTGGGCCCGGATGCCGCTCGCAAGGCCGCCTGAACGTTCCCCTTTCCGGGCGGCCCCAGCCGCCCCGTTTTTTTCACTAACAGCCTCCCTGTCAGCCCATTTGTCACTTTCTATCCCCCTAATGGCAGCTTTCGTGCTTACTTTTCGCTCCCCATCGGTAAACACTGTGTATTCGAAATAAGAACGGGAGACGCCCCATGACAACGACAACAAGCGCTGACAACGAAGCCCTCAAGACCCTCTCCAGGCTGAAGGTGTCGCCTAAGATCGCCTGGCCCACCGTCACGTTGATGGTCGCCTCTCACCTTGCCAATATTCTCAGCTGGGTCATGGTGCTCAATGGCCTCTGGCCCGCCTGGGTTGGCCTGATCGTCGTCAGTATCGCCGGTTATGTGATGTTCACTCCCGCCCATGAAGCCATCCACCGGGCAGCGGCGCAGAAGTCCGAGCACAACGATCTGATTCTCTCCATTGCCACCTTTAACGCAGTGCCCTTTGGCAAGGGCAAAATGTTCCGCCTGCTGCACATGCGTCACCACCGTTTCGCCAACGACCCGGACAAAGACCCGGATCACTGGATGGCCAGCAGCCTGTGGACCATGCCGCTGTGGGGCTTTTGGCCTTTCATTTACCTGATTAACTACCTGCGTAATCCGGACGTGCTGCCCAACGTGAAACCGGCTGAAATCTGGCGTGAACTGGCCGTGGCCGGCGTGGCGATCACCGCCCTGTTTCTCTGGAAGCCCTACGAAGCGCTGATGCTGTGGCTGATCCCCTCCTACATTTCCTACTACCTGATGTGCCTGGTGTTCATGGTGCTGCCACACTACCCCCACACCGGCCGCCAGGATGAGAATCCCAACACCACCGCACTGATGCGCATGGGTAAGGAGTGGCTACTCACTCCGGTTTTGATGTACCAGAACTATCATCTGGTTCATCACCTTTACCCCACCGTGCCGTTCTATCGTTACGGAAAGGTGTGGAAGGCCCGCGAACAATACCACCGGGAACATTCTGGCAGCATGATCATTTCTCCTTTTCAGCTCGGTCCAGACAACCCACCCGGCAACGCCTGACAGGAGAACAACAAATGACAAAAACCGTACTCATCACCGGCGGTGCCGGCGGCATTGGTCGGGAATTCTGCAAACGGTTCAATGCCGATGGTTATCGCATCGTGGTGTTCAGTCTGCTTCAGGAGGAACTGGATGCACTGGGCCAACAGCTGAAGCAGCAACGGGCTGATGTGGATTACCGCCCGGTACAGATGGACCTGTCACAACCCGGTGCCGCTGAAGAAATCATCCAGTGGCTGGATCGTGAAGACATCGAACTGGACGTGCTGGTGAACAACGTGGGCTTCGGCATGATGGGTGAACATGTGGAACAGGACAGCCAGAAGCTGGAGCGCATGCTTACCTTGAACAACATCCTGCTCAGCAAGCTATGCATATTGGTGGGTGCAACAATGAAGGCCCGCGGCGAAGGCAAAATCATGAACATCGGCTCCCTGGCCGGATTCTGCCCCATGCCCTTCTTTGCCGCCTACAGCGCCAGCAAGGCCTTCGTGATCAACCTCAGCGCCTCGCTGCACGAAGAGCTCAAGCCCTACGGCGTGCAGGTCACCTGTTTCTGCCCCAGCACTACCAAAACGGCTTTTCTGGATACCGCCGAAAGCAAACACCAATCCTCCAGTGGTATCAGAGATTTTGTCTCCGCACAAATCGCCACACCGGAAGACGTGGCTCAAGCGGGTTACGCCGCCCTGAACAAGGGCAAGCGTTACGCCCTGCCGGGCCTGTCTGTCACCCTGCAAAGCATCTGGATCCGCATGATGCCTTTGCGAGCCATGGCCAGCTTCGTCTACAAGAAGTCGGTAAAAGAAATGGAAATCTGACCGACAAAGCCGCTGTAGGAGCCAAGCTCTCCGTGTCTTGCGGGTCTGAGCCGCGAACAAGACAGTTGCGAGTCGCGAGAAGCGAGTTTCGAAAATCTCCCCCAAGGATCCCAGGTTTGATTTTCTGGTTTTTGCCTTTCGCAACTCGAAACTCGTCACTCGTTTCGCGGCTTAAGCGCCGCTCCTACAGCTTCCTCCACCAGCGCCTTTCCCATCCACCCCATGTCGCATCCCTGCCGAATCCGTTATGTTGACGCTATCGTATGCAAAAGGAATGCACCATGTCTGACGATGGCTCCCCACCTGTTAACAGCACCTCCCTCGCGGTACTCATTGATGCCGACAATACGCCCCCGAAAATTGTCGATGGTCTGTTTGAGGAAATTGCCAAATTCGGCACAGCCAGCGTCAAGCGCATCTATGGGGACTGGACCAAACCCAATCTGGGTGGCTGGAAAAGTGTGTTGCTGAAGCATTCCGTGCAACCGATCCAGCAGTTCGCTTACACACAAGGAAAGAATGCCACGGACTGCAGCATGATCATCGATGCCATGGACTTGCTGTACACCAAGCAACTCGCCGGTTTTTGTCTGGTGTCCAGTGACAGTGACTTCACCCGCCTGGCCGCACGGTTAAGAGAAGAAGGGCTGACCGTTTATGGCTTCGGCGAACGCAAAACTCCCGGCCCCTTTGTGGCCGCCTGCGACAAGTTTATTTACACCGAAGTGCTGCGCTCGGACCATGCGCCGGAACATACCCCTGACAAGCCCGACAAACCCAAACCTTCCGAAGAACCCGTCAGCAAAGAGGCGCCGCCACTACAGCTGATCGCCAACGTCATCGATGATATTTCTGATGAGGAAGACTGGGCCAACTTGGGCACTCTTGGCCAGCACCTGAGCAAGCGCAAACCGGATTTTGACACCCGCCTCTTCGGCCACAAGAAACTCAGCGACATGATTCGTGCCTACCCCAAATGGTTTCAGATCCAGAAAGGGCAAGGCAAAAGCATTCAAGTCAAGACGCTCCGGAAGTGATGCCTCTGATGTAGGAGCGTCGCTGGCGGCGCGATAAGTCCAGTTGCGAGTAACGAGTAACGAGTTACGAGAAGCGAAAAACACCAGGCTTTAACCCCGGTTCTGGGTTTTGCCTTTCAAAACTCGCTTCTCGCGACTCGATACTCTGGTTATCCCGCCACCAGCGGCGTATTCGTTTCACTCCTGCGCAAGCTCAACGCACCAACCAGAGGCTGAGCTGCGGGATATAGGTAATCATCAACAGCGCGATGATCAATATCAGCATGAAGGGAATCGTTGCCGCGAATAGTTCGGTGACTTTCTTCTTGAAGCGGTAGCTGGCAATAAACAGGTTCATGCCCACCGGCGGAGTGATGTAGCCAATCTGCATGTTCGCCACGAAAATAATCCCCAGATGCACTGGGTCAATCCCATAACGCAACGCTACCGGCAGGATCAGCGGCACCATAATTACCAGCGCCGCGAAGATGTCCAGCAGCGCCCCCAGCAACAGCAGCAGGATATTGAGCAGGATCAGGAAAGTAATCTTGCTCTCCACGTGGGTCTGAATCAGTTCAAACAGTTTCTCCGGTACACCGGCATACACCAGGTAATCGGAGAAGGCCTGCGCCACCGCCAGAATCAGCAGGATACCGCCCACCATGATCATGGAATCGCGCATGATCGTCGGCAGCTTGCGCAGCGAGATTTCCCGGTACAGGAACACTTCGGCCACCAACACATACAGCGCCGTCACCGCCGCCGCTTCACTGATCACCAGGAAACCGGAGAAGATCCCGCCGAGCACCACCAGCGGCAGCGGCAGCTCCCAGCGCGCTTCCCAGAGCGCATCCACTAACTCACGAAAATCAAACGCCTGCCGAGGCACATCGGTGCCCCGCGTGGCCCACACACAGTAACCATAAAGCAGCACGATCATCAGCAGCGCAGGCAATAAACCAGCCAGATACAGATCGACAATCTCGACCGTGGGCATCTCCAGCTGCTGGGACATTTGCTGGGCAATAATGCCGTAGATCAACAGCGGCACCGACGGCACCAGCAACAACCCCAGGCTACCCGAGGACGTCACCAGACCGAGACTGAATTTTTCTGGATAATTGCCTTTCACCAACGCCGGCAGCAACAGCGCCCCCAGAGCCACAATGGTGACACCGGAGCCACCGGTCAGGGCGGTGAAGAACGCACAGGCAATCAGCGCAACAAAGGCCATGCCACCGGGCATCCAGCCAAACGCGGCCTGGCTAAGGCGCAACATGCGATCGGCGGTTTTCGATTCACTAAGCAAAAACCCGGCGAAGGTAAACAGCGGCAACGCCATCAGCACGACGGAATTACTGAGCTGATACATGTCGATGTGCAAGACCGCCAACTCGATTTCCAGGGTATAAAAACCCAGTGCGGCTGCACCGAGGATAATGGCAAACAGAGGAGCGCCCATCAGCGCCAGCACCACCAGCAGGATAATCGCCGCAATGATCATGGCGTCGGCTCCTGCATCTTCGGCCGCTTGCCAATCAATCCCAAGGCAAACAGCACCACGTAGCGCAGTGCCATGACCGAGAAACCCACCGGGATAATCGCTTGCAACAACCAGCTCGGCACACTGGCAAATGCCGGCGAAGCGTACTCATATTCTTCGATTACGAAGTGCACGCTATACCAGGCCACCAGCAAACAAATAAAGGCGGTGAACAGATCCACGAAGGTGGTCAGGAAGGGATGGTATTTTTCCGGTAACAGTGACGACGCCACATCAATGCGGATGTGCTCGTCATTACGAGAGGCAATCATCGCCCCCAACAGGCCAATCCATAGCACCGCGTTCTGCAGCAACGGTTCGATCCATACCAGGCTGGTGCCAAAAAAGTTACGCAGCACAATCTGCGCCACCGCCAACAGGATCATAAACAAAAGGACGGCCACGATAAGGCCGTCCTCGATATGATGAAGGGTGCGATGCACCCCGCGTAATAGCGCTGCCATCATTGCCCGTCGCGTTGCTTGGCAAGAATGCCGTTAAGGCGGTCCAGCATGGCCTGGCTGATTTCACCTTCTTCCACCAGCTCTGCAGTAGCGCGCTCGGCGTAGCTGTGCCATTCCTTGCGCTGTTCTTCGGTCGGCTTGATCACCTCCAGGCCTTGTTGCTGAACCGCAGCAAAAGCACTCAAGTTTTCTTCGCGGCTTTTCTCATCCAGAGTGTCAAAAGTAGCTTCAAGGACGCTGCGAACCACTTGCTGATCTTCCGTACTCATGCGCTTGAAGTATTTTTCGTGGATACCCAGCATGCCAAAGGTATACAGCAACGGCATGTCAGTGAGGTGATTGACCCGGGAATACCATTGCAAGGTCAGGGCTGCCACCGGTGGCGCCGCAAACGCATTCACCGCCCCGGTCTGCAGGGAGGTCAACACAGAACCGATGTTGAGCATAATAGGCGATAGTTCGAACGCCTTGGCCGCCTTGGCTGAGGCTTCATCATTGGCCGGCAACCACAGCTTTTGGTCGCGCAGATCCGAAACACTTTTAACCGGCTGCTCAGACATCACATAGGCAAAACCACCGTCCAGTAACCCAAAGCTGACCCAACCACCCTCTTCCAGGCCCTTCTGGATCTCCGGATCCAGTTCACTGCGTACCGCGTCCACTTCATCGTAGTTATTGAAGGCCAACGGCACGTTAAGAATCTGGCTGTCCTTATAGGCAGAGGCAAAAGCACCGCCCTGGGCCACCAGGCCATGGAGCTGGCCGATGCGGATTTTGCGCTCCACCGCCCGGTCATCACCCATCACCCCACCAGGGTAGATTTTCAGTTTTACCCGGCCCTCGGTTTGCGCCGCAATATCCTTGCCGGCCTTCTTCAGCCCGGTGACGATGGAGGTGCCATCCGGGTACAGGGTAGAAATTTTCAGGGTGGTCGCAGCGGTGGCAACCAGCGGCAACAGCGCGATCAGAACAGTAACAAGGCGCAGCATAAACACTCCTAGAAATAATCATCCGCGTCGGCGAGCAAGGCTTCAGCCTGCTGCTGCGCATAGGTATTTTGCAGGGTCAGGCCGTGGACATCCGGGTCCGCCGCCAGCACCTCATTGAGCAAGCTGTCGTGCAGCTCCCGATCGAACACCAGGCGCGCGTACTCTTCCGCATACAGCACCTGGGCCAGCAGGTTCTTGCCATCGGACAGCAATACCGCCTCTTCAAAATGCGCCTTGGCCTGTTCCGGCTTGCCGCCCAGCGACGCCGGCAAGATGCTGTTCAGCACCCCCAAATACATGTGCGCCTGGCCGTACTGGTAACCCTCATCCAGCGCTACGATACGCTCCATGATGGCTTCCACCCGGCCTAATTCCGCTACCGCATTCCAGTCACTGGTGTTCTGCTGGATATAACCGGCCCAGGCGCTGCCCAAGGAAAACAGCACAGGCACATCGCCTTTACCGGCATCGTCCAGCAGAGATTCAAATTCGGGCACCGACAGGCTGCGTAAATCACAGTAATCCTTGTCGTGGGAACAGGCAGCGCGAAAACCGTATTCCAGCGCCTTGTTGCTGAGTTTGCTGGCCCGCTCCGGATCTTCCACAAACAAGCCAGCGTAGGCGCCGTAGAGGTCTGCACCGCTAGTCAGCAGTGATTCGCTTTCTGGCCAGTTTTCGATCAGACCATCCACCATCAGTAAATAGGTGGGCAGGCCGTCTTCGACCAGCTGCAGATCATTGTTGTTGAGGACACCGTAGGGCAGGTTGTCGTCAACATGGGCCAGAGAGCAGCCTTGCAGGGTAACTACCGCTGCGAGAAAGAGAGAAGGTACCCAGTAAGGTACAGAGCGCCACTGCATAGGTCGCTGGCATCCTTTCATTATTGTGACTTCATCGTTTTGGCTGTCTTTATAGCAGCCCCCCGGGGGTAACTCAAACCGCCCCGCTCTTCTGGCTGCGCCGCACCATGCCGAAAATGCCACCCAGCAAACAACCGCTTACCAACCCGGCCAGATGCGCCGCATTCGCCACCACATCCGATAGCCCTACGAAACAAATCGCCATCCATGCCAGCATGAAGACCACAATCTGCCGGCGCAGAGCGAACCCGGCCCCGGGGTTGAGTCGCCCGAAAATCCACAGGTAGCCCAACAAACCATACACTACGCCGGACAAGCCGCCGAACATTGGGCCGCTGTACAAGAACTGCGCCACATTGGACACCGCGGCCGTCACCAGCGTCACCAGCAGCAGCTGGGCGCTTGATTGATGGCGTTCAATCAAGCGCCCCAAGTCTGACCACCACAATAAATTGAAAATGATATGGAGCAGGGAAAAGTGCAGCAGCATGGGGGTGATCAAGCGCCAGGGCTGGCGAGTCAATCCCTCCAGGGACGCGGGGAACAGCAAGGCACGATAGACCCCGTCACCAAGTAGATAAGGGGTCAGGAAGATAGCCACACACAGCACCAACCCAATTCTGGTCACCCAACCCATGCTGGCTAACCAGCCACCAGACAACAATGGCTGCGGCTGGCCGGTCAGGGGCTCCACAGGCTGTTGGCCCTGCCCCCGTTTCAAGTCGGCAATCAGCTCCGCGGTCAGCTGGCGCGCATGAGGGTATTGCTCAGCATCGGGAACCCCCAGCACAAATTGCCCCTCGTCCTCATGACGGTCCACCTGAAAACCATTGCGCTTCAGCGTGCGCTCAATCAGGTCCGCCAGCTCTGCCTGGGGGGTGCGAATCAGTTCCATGCGAGTGCCTCCAGGGCCTGTTTGCGTTGCGTATCCTTCATGGCCACCAGGTCATCCACCTGTTGCCAGAAGCAGCCCCATTCCCGTCCACACTGGTCCAGCAGGCGGGCGAAGGCCGGCACATAATCGTTATAGTCGCTGACGCCGTTAAGGCGGGCATTATTCAATCGCTCATCAAAAAAACTGGCATAGGCTTTCAGGGCCGGCTGCGCCTGACTATCGCGGGCAAAACGGTCACGGGCCTGCTGCAGGATACGGGTTTTCTCCCGCGCCAGCGCGTCTGCATCCTGCTGCGACGCATACAGTGTTTTCAGGGCCGCACGCGTCGCCTGCACAATGGCCATAAAGGCGTCCTGCACCTGTTCGCGCTGCTGCCAGTAATCCGCCGCCAGCGGCTCACCGCTATGGGCAAAATAATCCACTGCGCCCTCCCGGCCGACCAGGGTCGCCAGGGATTCATTGAAACGGGTGTCATCCTTGATATACAGCTTGCGGTGCACCAGCTCGTGGATCAGCAATTGCGCCAGCGCCGGTCGAGAGCGGTCGAGCATGGGTGTGGTCAGCGGGTCGGCAAACCAACCCAGGGTAGAGTAGGCAATGGCGCCACCCACGAAGGTGTCCATCCCGTCTGCAGCCAGGGCATCCGCCTCGCGGGTAGCACGCCCCTTGTCAAAATACCCCCGGTAACTGACACAGCCAATCATCAGGTAGCACCAGGTTTTCGGGGTCAGAGAATAGGCCGGTGCCGCCAACACATTCCACACCACCGCATCCTGCTCCAGCGCCACATACTGGTGGTATACATCGTCGGCCGGCAACGACAGGGCCTCACCGGCAAACGCGATGACCTGCTGGCTGAAGCGCAACTTGCCGGCCAATGCCGGCGACGTGTTGGCATCCGCCAGCACCGTACTCACCGGCTCGCGCTTACCCATCAGCGACCAGTGGCCTTTCACCGCCTGGCCGTAATACCCCACCTGACACCCTGACAACACACCACACAGCAGCAACAGTACAACAGCGGGTTGTTTAAACAGGAAAAATAACCGCATTCGCTGGCAATCAGGCCCGGGACATGAATTTGCGTTCGGCGGTATTCACCCGCACTTTTTCGCCTTCCACGATATATTCCGGCACCTGCACCACCAGGCCGGTGTTCAAGGTGGCCGGCTTGGTGCGGGCCGAAGCGGACGCGGCCTTCATGGCCGGCGTGGTTTCCGTGACTTCCAGTACCACCGACGCCGGCAACTCCAGACCGATGACAGCCTCTTCCACTTTCAAGGCCAGCACCCCTTCCGTCTCTTCCGTGATAAACGCCAGTTCATCACTGATATCTTCCTGCTTGAGCAGGTATTGGGAGAAATCGGCGTTATCCATGAAGATGTAGTCATCACCATCCACATAGGAAAACTGTACCGGGCGGCGCTGCAACTCCACGGTGGCCACATCATCATCGCCCTTGAACCGCTCTTCAAACTTGGGACCACCGCCAACCGCACTGGCCTTCACCCGATACAAGGTGGCCGCCCCCCGGGCAGAAGGCGACTGCACCTCAATCTGGCGGATGGCATACAGGGTGCCGTTGGCATCGATAACGTCGGATTTTTTCAGATCACTGGCGCGGGTCATGGGAAGTGGTCCTGGGCAATTGATGCGCCAATGCTACAACAAAGAACCGCTGCAAGCTGCAACGCGGGTTGGGGACGCTGCCACACGTTGACCACGCTGCCCGCGAAAAATCAGTTGAAAGTTCAACGTGAAAAGTTGAAAAGGAAAACCGGGGGAACTTTTCCCGCTTCCCCATCCTAGCTTGTAGCTTACAACTGCTCCTCAACCCGCCCATGCGCCTGCGCACATAGCCCCTTACGATCCATCCCTGCTCCGCTCAACGGCGCACAAAAGTGCAAACGAACACGAATTTCACGGCGCAGCAGCATGGCCCACAAGTGATGATGAAATTCGTCGTCCCCTACAAATGACATGCTCTGATCTGGCGCGCCCTGGCTGTCCAGGTAGCGAATGGCCAAGGGCTGGACTGGCATGCCCGCCGACAAAGGCGCATCGAACAGTTGCGGGAAAAAGCGGCGCAGGCCGGTGCCATCGGTAGTCGTCCCTTCCGGGAATACCAACACCGTGTGCCCCTGCTGCAAACGACCGGCAATTTCCTGGGCCTTGCGGACAGACTCACCACTGCCGCGCTTGATAAACAGGGTCCCCATAGCCCGGGCCAGTGTACCGATCAGCGGCCAGTCACCCACCTCCGCCTTGGAGAGAAAATACAGATGCCGCTGGCTGGCAATCACAGGAATATCTAGCCACGACACATGGTTGCTGACCAGAAACACGGGGGCTTCCACCCCGCTCCCCGTGACCGTCAACTCCACCCCGAGGATACGCAGAAAACGCCGGCACCAACGCTGTTTCGCTGCCAGCACTACAGGCCGATACGGAGACCAGAACGCCCCCAGCAAGAACGCCAGCACAAAACCCCATAACAGATAGAGAACGACGCGGATCACCCGCCCCACTCGACGCAGTTGCGGCCAGAGGCCGCTTTCATTGTAAGAAGCAATATCGACGGAGTCGTTCATCTCACTCACGGTTCAAAGCCCGGGCCGAATCCAAAAAAACTCCGTAGGAGCCACGCTTGAGCCGCGAAGAAGGCCGGCTTGTCGCAAGCAATTCGCGGCTCAAGCGTCGCTCCTACGGGAAAACGATGGTCGTTAAACCGCCTGGGCCGGCTGCATGAAGTGCTGCACATAACGGGCAGGCAAGTCCTCCACGGCCATCAGCACAAAGAAATCCAGGCAGTTAAAATCCGGGTCCCAGCACGGTTCACCACACACTTGGGCCCCCATGCGCAGGTAGGCCTTGAGCAACGGCGGCATTTTCACACTATCGGCCTGGGTATCCCCTGGCAGCGCCTGTAACCGCAAATGCGGTTGCACGCGATGCCGTTCCTGGCTCAGGTGGCGCGCCTGGATACGCTGATTCACCGCCGCCACGTTATAACCTTCACTCAGAGCGATACTGGCGCAGCCCAACAGGTAGCGCACATCGTTTTCCAGCATGTATTGCGCCAGCCGCGCCCACAGCACAGTGATAACGGCCCCGTTGCGGTGTTCCGGGTGGATACAGGTACGGCCGATCTCTGCCAGCTTGCCATCCAGTCGACCCAGCATGGTGAGATCAAATTCGCCGCTGGAATAGAAACCCCCAGTCCGGTGCAAGCGATCGCCAGGCAGCACACGGGTATAACCCACGATTTCCCCGTTACGGTTATCACGCACTACCAGGTGCAGGCAGTGACGATCAAAGCGGTCCCGGTCGAGCCCGAACGGAGCACTGAAACTGGCGCCGTATTCCTGGGAAAAGATGCGATAGCGCAGGCGCTGGATTTTCAGAATCTCGCGGCGCGAGCGGGTGAAATACGCCGTGAAGCGACCCGACGCCGGGGCGTCAACCACCCTCTCGGCGGCCATATCACGGGGGAAACGAAGTATCTCGGCGGTGGCCACGAACGGCTTGGCGAAGGCCCCTTTCAATTGCGGGCTTAACGCTTTGATCTTTCCTGCAGCTTGCGCAAGCATAGTGTACTCCACTGGCAGTTTCGGCCAGTGTCGTCAGCCGCCATGGCAAGGCAGTGACATTTGCATGACATTTGCGCGACACACGAAAAATGCGCCTGACGTTAACGAAAGCCCCTTGGAGAGCACCATGGACGCCCCCCGCATCGCTCACACCGTACCGTTCCCGCTACCCGTCAAAAAAGGCGATACGGTCTACTGGTGCGCCTGCGGCCTCAGCCAGACACAGCCCTATTGCGACGGCAGCCACAAGGGCACCGGCTTCGCTCCGGTGCCCTACACCGCCACGCGGGACAAGATTGTGTTTTTTTGCGGCTGTAAACACAGCAGCAAAGGCATGATCTGCGATGGCAGTCATTCGAAGATAGTGGACAGTAGATAGTCGCCAGCCAAAAACGTCGCGATTGCGTTGCCATGCCTGCTGAAGCAAAGAGGCCGCGCCCAAGGATTGGGCGCGGCCTCTTTCGTTTAAATCAAGACAGCCGATTTCGCTCAGCTGTCAGCGGTCAATTATCCATTGCCTTTACCCCGTGTTGCGCAGGCCTGCCGCAATCCCCGCGATCGTCACCATCAAGGCACTTTCCAGTGTCTCGTCGCCGTCCTGCTGACGTAGCCGCGCCATTAGCTCTGCCTGCAGCAAATGCAACGGATCGGTGTACGGGTCACGCACACGGATGGACCAGCGCATCACCGGATTGTTATCCAGCAGGTCTTCACGGCCGGTAAGCGCCGACAACGCGCTGACCGTGGCGGTGAGCCGCTCACGCAGCACTTCGCCCAGGCGCATCAGGCCTTCATCGTCACCCGCCAGGCGCTCTTCGTACCAAGCCGCCACGCGCAGGTCGGACTTGGCCAGTACCATTTCCAACATATCCACCACGCCCTGGAAAAACGGCCAGTCGCTGGCCATTTCCCGCACCATGGCATTTTGTGCCGTATCGTTCTGGGCGTCTTCCAGTGCCGCACCGGTACCCAGCCAGGCAGGCAGCATCAGGCGAATCTGGGTCCAGGCAAACACCCAGGGAATCGCCCGCAGGGAACTGATGCCCTGATCCGACTTACGGCGGGCCGGGCGACTGCCCAGCGCCAACCGCGACAATTCGGTTTCCGGCGTCACAGTACGCAGGTAACGCACCAGCTCGGGCTCATCGCGCACCACCCCGCGATAGCCCGCCACAGAGGTATCGGTCAACGCCTGCATCTGCTGGCGCCACTCCGGCCGCGCCGCCTGGGGCGGCAACAGGGTGGCTTCCAGTGTGGCCGCCACATACTGCTCCAGGTTGAACACCGCCACTGACGGGCGACCATATTTGAAGCGGATCACCTCGCCCTGTTCCGTCACCCGGATACGCCCGGCCACTGAGCCTGGCGGCTGTGACAACAACGCCATGCGAGTCGGCGAGCCGCCACGGGAAATGGAGCCGCCACGGCCATGGAACAACGTGAGCGGAATACCGTTCTCGGCAAACAAGGCCGTCAGCTTTTCCTGGGCCCGGTACTGGGCCCAGGCGGCACCGAGAAAACCGGCATCCTTGGCGGAATCGGAATAGCCGATCATCACTTCCTGGCCCGCGGCGACTCGCTCCCGGTAGAACGGCAACGCCAACAGGGCCGACATGGTCTGCTCGGCGCCGTCCAGGTCATCCAGGGTCTCAAAAAGCGGCACCACGCGCATGGGCTCACTAACACCGGCGATTTTCTGCAACAACATCACCGCCATCACATCCGACGGCGTGGTCGCCATGGAAATCACGTAGGCCCCCAGCCCTTCACTGCCCTGCTCGGCAATCACCTCACAGGTGGCCAACACTTCGGCTACCTCGGGGGTGCAGTGTTCGCTATCGCGGAACGCGGCATCAATCAACGGCCGGCGCGCCTGCAGTTCGTCGACCAGAAACGCCTGGCGGGCCGCTTCATCCCAGTCGTTGTAACTGCCCAGCTGCAGATAGCGGGTGATCGCATCCAGCACCTCACTGTGGCGGGTGGATTCCTGGCGGATATCCAGCCGCAACAGGGTAATCCCGAAGCAGTTCAGGCGGCGCAAGGTGTTCTTCAAATCACCATCGGCGATATCGCTCAAACCCACCGCGCGTAGCGAACGGTCCAGCATCTGCAGTGGCGCCATCAGCTCTTCGCGGTGCAGGTACGCGTCCCCCTCCGGCACCGGCAAGCCTTCCACCCGGGCTTCCATCTGGCGACGGGTCAGGCGCAGGCGGCTGCGCACGTCGCGCAACAACACCCGGTACGGTTCGTGGGTGGGGCCCGTGGCCGCCAGTAGTTCGTCACTGGCGGCTTTCATGGACAGGTCCGCCAGCAGATTTTCCACATCCCGCAGGTACAAATCCGCCGCCATCCAGCGAGCCAGCAACAGCACTTCGCGGGTCACCGGGGCGGTGACGTTAGGGTTGCCGTCCCGGTCACCGCCCATCCATGAGGCCAGCTTCACCGGCGCCCAGTCCGCAGGAGGCGCAGGCAGGCCCTGCTCGGCCAACTGTGCTTCCAGCCGGCGCAATACATCCGGTACGGCCTGCCACAGGGATTGCTCAATGGTGGCAAAGCCCCATTTGGCTTCGTCAACCGGGGTCGGCTTTTCACGGCGGATTTCATCGGTGCACCAGGCCGCCAGGATCACCCGGCGCAGCCGTTCACGACGCAGTTCACGCTCGTCATCATTGAGATCGGAACGGTCCAGCTCGCTGAGCAGGTCGGCCATCTGGTCGTATTTGCGAATCAGGGTACGGCGAGTGACCTCGGTGGGGTGCGCGGTCAGCACCAGCTCCACGGAAAGGTCTTCCAGCGTGCCCGAGATCTGCTGCTGGGCAATCTGGTTTTCCGCCAGACGCTGCAACACATCCTGTAGCCCCTGATCAGTGCCCGCATCGCCTGGATACCGCTGGTGCTGACGGTGCAGCCGCTCGCGGTGATGCTGTTCGGCAATATTGCTCAGGTTGAGAAACTGGCTGAACGCGCGTGCCACTTCCAGCAGAGTAGCATCGTCCAGAGGGGACAGCAGGTCACGCAGTGACGCCAGTGACTCGCCCCCGCCGGTGCGGGTTGCCACCGATGCCTGGCGAATCTTTTCCACCGTCTCGTACATGGCGTCGCCCGCCTGCTGGCGCAGACATTCGCCTAACAAATCGCCTAATAGACGGACATCATCACGCAATGGTGCATTTACATTGTGATCCACTGTGCCTCCTTACGGTGCAGGAATATTCACCGGCGCCTACAATACTCACTCTTCAGGTCGAAACCATGACCCGTAAATTCATCTCAACGTACAGTTTTAACAAGATTACACTGCCGGGCATCTTTATTCCGCTGCCACGGTGCCGCAACATAGGCCCCCTAATAAACCCGGGATCGACTCAATGATGAACACCTCAAGCCGTATCACCTCGGATCAGGGGGTGGTACTGATGCAGTATCTGGCACGGGCCCTGTTTGCCGGTCTCGCCGTGATGTATTTCCACCACGCGGACCATTTCTTCTTCACCCTGCCCCAGGCGACACCGTGGCTGCTGTTCAGCGCCTATATCGGCATTCAGCTTTTGCTGTTGATCTGGCGCCCGGTCAATGCCGATGCCTTCGCCTCCGCGCTGGACTTGCTGACCCTGGGGATCGTGCTGCTGTTGGATGCGGGTGATCCACCACCGACCATGGCCCTGCTCTTTATCGCCGTGCTCAGTAACGGCCTGCTGCATGGGCTCAAGCGTTTCCTGATCATGCTTGCCGGGGCTGAAATCGTGCTGGCCTTTGTGCTACCCATCCGCCTCAGCTACACGGATGCGTCCAGCGCCTCTGCCAGCCTGTTCCTGGTGGCGGCACTCAGCGCCTGCATGCTCTATTTCGGCTTGATGATCTGGCGTAACCAGCACCTCTCTCGAGCCGCACTGGAAGCCACCTGGCGCGACCCGGATACCGACTTCATCAGCCGCGAAGCCCTGGTCAGCACCGCTGGCTGGCTGGTGCCCCTGCACGATCGCATCTCCTCGCCGCTGACCCTGGCGTTGGTGCAACACAACGAACTTCCACTATTGGCCGACCGGGTCGCCCAGCGCATTCGCCGCAGCGATGTGGCGGCCCGCTACGATGAACAACACCTGGCTCTGCTACTGCCCTGCACCGCCACAGCCGCCGCTGAGCAGCTGCTCAATGATTTGCGCGATCGTCATCCGGGGCTGCGCGCCGCCGTGATGACGCTGGCTGATGGCGAGGCCGCCCTGGAGCAGGCGTTCTCTCATCTGCAATCGTCCATGGCGCGAACCTCGCAGGAAGACAACCACTGGCTGGCCCACGCGCCGCCGATGAACTGAGCCAGACACGCCGAAAGCCTGATGCTAGAGGCCTGACGCAACGCACTCACACGGCCTTGTCGGGAAACGCGCTACACTGGCGTAAACTCCGACAAGGCAGCCCCATGGCCCCTAGCTCGCGCGCCCCTTTCCACCCCCTTCACACCGCCGCCTCCCTGGCAGCGCTCTTGCTTGCGTGCCTGCTTGTCGCCATCAGCCCCTTGGCTCAAGCCGTCGAAAGTCCGAGCCCACGCATTGTCGGCGGCAGCCCAGCCCCCGCTGACTGGCCCTGGATGACGCAGGTGATAATTGACGCCCCGGATGGCGGCCGTTTATTTTGCGGCGCCAGCCAACTCAGCCCCCGCTGGGTACTAACCGCCTACCACTGTACCCAGTACCGAGATGACAGCCTGGCCACGGCCGACCGCATGTTCGTGTATATCGGCGAATTGGAGACGAAATCCCTATTGCCTCAGGCCGGGCGAATCGCGGTAGAGGGTATTTATCGCCATCGGCGCTACGATGACTTTTCCCTTGCCCACGACCTGGCTCTGCTACGCATCCCCGCCAACAGTAACACCCAGTGGCCGAGCCTCCCGGACGACGACACCTTCTCCGAATTGGACAACCGCTCACTAGCTAACAGGGATGAAGCAGTCACTGCCCTGGGCTGGGGAGAAACGGGCAACGGCCAGCTGAGTGCAGTGCTACGCCAGGTGCAACTGGATTACATTCCCCAAAATATCTGCCAGGACCTATCCAACCTGCAAATTCCGACATCAACAATCTGCGCCGCAGAACGCAACCCCATCAACCGCATCAATCAAGACACCTGCTTCGGCGACAGCGGCGGCCCCCTGTTTATCGGCCAGGACCAAAGCCCTTGGCTGGTCGGCCTGACCAGTTTTGGCCTGCAAGACTGCGCCACCGGCGCCCCCGCCGGCTATAACCATCTGGCTGTTGAGATCGAAGAAATCGAATTCCACACAAACGACGGTGGATTCCCGCTGGTGGATGTCACCCTTTCCGGTGCGAGCCCGCCCCGCGACTACCAGCCCGTAAACGGCACCCAAACTGTGACCGTGAGCCTGAGCAACAACAGCACGGATAACACAGCCCTCAACCCCACCGTCAGCCGCAGTATCGACGGTAGTCTCTCCACCAGCGCCCGCTTTGACTGGAGCGGCTGCAGCAGCGTGCCCAACGCCACCAGCTGCACCGTGGCCAGCAACCTGGTCGCTGGTGCCTCCCGCACAGGTAGCGTGGAGGTGACCGACAACAGCGGAACCGATCAGCTGGTGACTCTCACGCTCACCGCCAGTGCAGACGAAAACGACTACCGCCGCCGAAACGATAGCCTCAAGCAGGAAATCGTCTTTTCCGACAAACCTGATCTGGCCCTGTCCGTCATCCAACAGACCAGCAGCCCCACTCAAGCCCGGGTGGCCGTAACCCTTAGCAATCAGTCGCCCCTGAACGCCGCCGCCAACACCGGCATCAGCTTCTCGCTCCCGGCCAACACCCAATTGCTCAACGGCCCCGAGCTCGGCTGCCAGCAGGGCAACCCGATATATTGTCCCATTGGTGACCTGGGCACCGAGCAAAGACAAACCCTGGCACTGGTATTCGCCACCGAAACCGGCATCAGCCAACGCTTTATCTTCAATGGCCTCCCCGTCGAGGATGACATCCCCGGCGACACCGATACACAGGCGGGAGTCACCGTGCAGTACAACGCCACCGTTAGCACAGCAGCAAGTGGTAGCAGCGGAGGCGGTGGTGCGGCACTGTGGCTGGGGCTCATGGCGTTGATACTGGGCGTGCGCCGACGACGTAACTGACTTGTCTGCCTACCACTGCACCTTTATTCTTCCCGGTTTACTGTCAGCACACTGGGGAGACGCACGTGAAGGCCAAGCCAAGTTATCGCGCCGACATCGAAGGCCTGCGCGCACTGGCCGTCATCCTGGTGATCCTGTATCACTATCAGGTGCCCGGCATTACTGGCGGCTTTATCGGCGTTGATGTCTTTTTCGTTATCTCCGGCTTCGTCATCACCCAGTTACTGGAACGGGCCTTCCAGAAAGACACCTTCCGCTTTCGCGATTTTTACGCCCGCCGTATCCGCCGGCTGGTGCCGGTATTTCTGTTGGTCTCAACCGTCACCTTCCTGATGATTTCGCCGTTCTACATTGGCGACGCTTACTACATTTTCGCTAAAAGCTGGATGGCCTCGTTGATCGGGCTGAGCAACCTCTACTACTTCAACGAGCTCACCCAGTACTTCGCTCCGGAAACCCTCTCACTTTCCCTGCTGCATACCTGGTCGCTGGCCGTGGAGGAACAGTTCTATCTTCTCTGGCCCGCCTCTCTGTACCTGGCCTACCGCTTCGGCAAAGGCCGCAACGCCCACTGGCCATTCCGTATTACCCTGGTGGCCACCTTTGCGTTATCGGTCTATATGGCCAGCGCCCACCCCGCCGCCGCGTACTATCTGCTGCCCGCCCGCCTGTTTGAATTCATGCTCGGCACCGGCGTAGCACTGTTCAGCCAGCAGTTGCCTCGCCTGAACCGGGGCAGCGCCGAAACCCTGGCGTTGATCGGGCTCACCCTGATTGTGGCCACTGCCCTGTTGATCACCAAGCACGATCACTTCCCTGGCTATAACGCGCTGTGGCCCACCCTCGGCACCGCCATGGTCATCTACGCCGGCCTGCATCAGCCCGGCACCTTCACCGCACGGCTGTTGAGCCTGCCGGTGATGGTTTTCCTCGGCGGCATTTCCTATTCCCTGTACCTGTGGCACTGGCCACCGGTGGCACTGATGCACTACCAGCTTATCGAGCTGACCTGGTTGAACCGGTTACTGCTGATCGCTGGCGTCGCCGTCCTGTCCTGGCTTAGCTTTCGCTTCGTGGAAAACCGTTATCGGCACCGGGAATGGACCTTCAAGAAATCGTTCCTGATCTTTATTCTGGCACCACTGATCGGCATCTGGGCGATCCAGTCCACCATCCGCATCGCCGATGACATCAGCTTCCGCATTCCCGAAGAGCGCCGCGAACTGTACAAGATCATTGCCAACAACAACCCGGCAGACCTCTACAAGCGCTGCTTCAAGGGTGACCCGGTGGACTTCAATAAGAGCGACGCCTGCCTGTTCGGCGCCGAAGCCAAAAACGGCCAACCCAACAGCATGCTAATCGGCGACTCCCACGCCATTGCCCAAATCGGTTTCGTGGAACAGTTACTCAAGGGAACGGACTATTCCGTGCTCATGGTCACTCGGGCTTCCACCCCCTTCCTGCCCCCGGCCATCGCCGAAAAAGCCCAAGCCGCAGACCCGACCAAAGTCGCCCGCAACAAGGCACTCAGTGACGCTCTCAGCCAACGCCCCATGACCGTTTTCATCGGCGCCTGGTGGAGCGCTTATCTCCAATCCGAGGCGTACCAGGGTTACTTCGTGGACACCATCGGCTGGCTAAAAGAGCGGGGACACACCGTCATCGTTCTGGAGGACGTGCCGGAACTACCCTCTTCCTCTTATGCAGAATGCCTGCTGAAAAACATGGACGATTGCTCCATCAGCGCTGCAGAGGTGGAAGACTCACTAAACAATTTCTACCGGTACAAACAAGCCACCCAGCAGCGCTACCCGGACGTGCAGTGGATCAACCCGCGTAAGCTTCTCTGCGATGACTCGCGCTGCCAGACTGTACTAAATGGCATCCCGCTCTACCGCGATGAAAGCCATCTGAATAACGTGGGCGGGATTGAAATTGGCAAGGAATACCTGAAGCGCTTCGGCAACCCGCTAACGCCATCACCGAAATGACTCACACCCAGCAGGCGCGCCTCCCGAGAAGCAAACCCTGCCTGCCCAGCTGAGCGTAGGTCGACTTAGGCGAAGCCGTAAGCCGACGCCCAGACTGCCAGTGAACCGTTGCGGCGCCATCACACCGTCCGAAACTGCTCCAACGCCGCCAGAATATCCAGCGCACGGCGGCGTTTCACCGGATCATACAAATCCACCGTCACCATCAGCTCATCCACCTCTACCGAATCCAGCAACTGATCCAGTTGTCCCTGCATAGAGGCTGCCGTTCCCAGCAACTGCAAGCCCAGGAAATCTTTCACCCCGGCTTCCTCTTGTGGATTCCACAATCCATCCATGCTTTTCACCGGCGGCTTCATCCACAACGGCTGGCCCCGGAACAGAGCAAGAATGCGCTGGTAACTGGTGGTGGTCAGGTAATAGGCCTCCTCATCGGAATCCGCCGGCACCGCAGGCACCGTCAACATGGCATAGGGCCTGTCCAGCTGGGCAGAGGGTTGAAACTGCTCCCGGTAGATACGCAGCGCCTCACGGTACAGCCGGGGCGCAAAATGCCCGGCAAAGGCATAGGGCAAGCCACGCTGTGCGGCCAGTTGCGCGCTGTACAAACTGGAGCCCAACAACCAGATCGGCACTTCGGTGCCCGCCCCCGGAATCGCGTTCACAGCCCGTGACGCATCCAGCGGCCCGAGCAAACGCTGCAACTCCGCCACATCCTGGGGGAACTGCTCCGCCCCCAGACCTTCACGACGCAGGGCACGGCTAGTCATTGGGTCGGTTCCCGGCGCACGGCCCAGGCCCAGGTCAATCCGATCAGGATAGAGACTCTCCAGGGTCCCGAACTGCTCGGCAATCACCAGCGGGGGATGATTCGGCAACATCACCCCCCCGGACCCCACCCGAATGGATTCGGTCGCCCCGGCAATATGCCCGATCAACACCGAAGTCGCGGCGCTGCTGATCCCTTGCATATTGTGGTGCTCCGCCAGCCAGAACCGCTGAAAACCCAGCGACTCCGCATGGCGGGCGTAGGCAACGCTGTTGGCCAGCGTCTCGCCCACGGTATCGCCCTCACGTACCGAGGCGAGCTCCAGCAGGGAAAACGGTACAGACTTTGTCACAGCACACTCCAAATCCAGCAAACAACAGGCACCCATGATTTCTGATTAACCCGCAGTTTGTCGAGAACACAATTATCATGCCTGCATCAGCCCTGGTCGCGCCCCGCCATTCAGCAGCAGGAAGTAACAACGACTCGGCACCTCGTTTCTCCCGGAAGCCCGCTTAAACAAAAAAGCCCCGGATTACCGGGGCCTGAAACTCAGCTTGCTGATCATTGCCCTACGGGCAGTATTTGGCAATCAGCGCACTATCATTGGTCGCCCACTGAGTGATCTGCACGCCGTTTGACAGGCTGATATAGTCCACCCTGTCAGTATCGTCATTGATGCGGAACAGCGTATCGTGGGCGAACAGAATTTCCCGCTGTGAGCCAGCTTCAGCATAACGCACTCGTTGCGGCTGGAGAGATTCCGTCTCCGTTTGGTCGTCGAAATGGATCAAACCGACATACTTGGGGTAGCGGGCATTGTTGTCAGTGCCAATGGTCGCAGACTCACATACGCGCTCTGCCACATCACTCGTGACTACCGTCAGGCTTTCACCAATCCTGCCATTAACCTCGTTAAAGAATGCTTCAACACCCGGCTCCATGAAGTCCAGCGATTCATAAGCCAGAACATGTGCCAGCTTGTCAGGCCCTGATAGATTCGTCTCCATCAGAATCAAATCATCCATATCAAGGCCATCCCTTGAGACAAAAACCATAGCTCTCTGGATGAGCGGGTCACCTGTGGGAATTTCGACACGTACGCCATTAACACTCGGGTCATCGAACAGACTTACATACTCAGCTGTTTCCATATCAACAGACCAGCCCGGAATAAACTCTCCGCCCTCTGGGTCCTGACCGTTATCACCTGCCGCAACACCAATCATCGTGCCTTCACGGTGGTAACTGACCTCCTCACCCTTGGGGAAAAGCGCCCATTCAGATCCGCCATCCTGAGAATAGGCAATTTCCGCCCCGACACCATATTCCATCTCAAGAATGCGCTGCCTAAGCGGGATATTTGCGCGGTAATCTACAGTCATATCCGTAAGCGGCATGGCGAAAATCGCATTCTGCGCGTCTTCATTGCCGTAAGTTTCAACCCAGCTTTCCAGCTCATCCCTGAATTCGGCACCAAAATCTGAATAAACATAGCCACCATTGAAATCGTTCAGCATCCCGTCTGTCACATCCGTAGAAAGGCTTTCAAGCACAGCCAGCGCCGGCATAGCTTGAGCATCGCCAACTCGTGCCAGGGCGCCCAGCACCGCAGCATGCAGGTCCCGAAGCGCAATAGTCTGGCTATTGGGAGCAGGCATCTCCGACAGGATATCGGGAGGAGACGTAATGGAGCGAATGCCTCCATTGACCAACTTCGCAACCGAATCATTCAGCAACTCCACCCTTTCAGCATCAAGCGGGAAATCACCCTTGCTTAACGCAAGTTGCCAGGCGATTTCAGTGAAAGGAGTAACAGCCGTGCTGGCAGGATCTTTAGTGATTGCATGAAATTGGCTGCCCTCAGCAAGAGCAATTTCACCCGCCGACTCATCGAAGTAGCTGCTATTTTCACCCGCCGTAACCTCTACAATTGCCGGCTCAAGGCTACTGTAGGTAACCTCGATAGCGGCCTTGCCTGCTTCGTCCAGGACCCCCTCACCAATAACCTCACTATAATTGGCTCCATAGATTTTAACGGTGGCATTGGTGATACGCCCCAGAGAAGCCGAGACAGTCACGGTTTCAGACAGCGTACTACCATTACTTCCGCCACCGGGATTGCCCCCACCCGGGCCGCCAGTAGTCGCGGAGGAAGATCCCCCGCCGCCACCGCCACAAGCAGAAAGCGTTGCGCCTAGAAAAAGAACAGCATATTTATTTAATCTCGAACTCATACATCCCCACATATATCTTTGGTTATCGCTTCCATGACAAACCTCCCAGCTTGGGGAGATCAAACCGTGAGAGGGTACAGAAAGGGTAACAAGGGGAAACTGGGGGCATTGAAAATATGTCGACTGGTCTTAATATTTACGATATTCGCCATCTAAGTGTAAGCGATATATTACAATTAGATGGTAGTGCCAGAAATCGGAAAAACAGAAAAGGCAGCAAAGAAATACATCAACCAAGGACGCCAAGCGATCCAAAACTTATTAGCAGCGACACCCGTCGCCTTGGTCAGGAAAATGGTTTCTGTAGACCAATGGGACCGCACAAATTGGCGAGCACTTCGGTTGCGAACGATCAACCGTAAACCTAGCGGTTAAAGCCTTTCGTGGGAAATGGGAGACCTGCCCCCCATGGTTTGCGTGGTTTGCGTGGGGTCATTAAATCCGGGATGCCATTTAATGCGGAAATTGCAATGAACGGGCTTGACCATCAAGAGGGTATCTGACCCTTATTGCGTTTCTCTAAAGCTCTTTATTCCGACAATTGAGAAAAAAGAAATCTAGCCCTTTCAAGTACCCCCCTACTTTCCTCGGCAACAAGATCATCAATTCTCTCACTACTATCAATTCTGCAAACCTCTTGACCAAATGTTTTCCTGTGGCTTTCTTTCGAGGCTGGGGATTTAATATTTTTAATTTTCACTTTTTTATACTGATCCGACTTTCCTTCAATCATCCTCAAAAACTCAGCTGATTTTTCGTAACAGAAAGAAGAGAAGAGCTCATTTATAGAGAAAGCCAAATCTTTTATTAACTCCTCCTCTCTTTTCGAGAACAAACCAGACTTAAAAACAGCCCCCTTTTCAATTAAAAAATAATCTGAACTTTCGATAAGGCCAACAATCATTTCCAACACTTGTCTTTTAGAAATATCTTTCGAACTATCAGTAAGACTCATAAAAAATACCTCTAACATCATCAGAACCAGAAAAGTTTCTAAAATCATCAATCTGGGGACCATTGAGTTTTGTCCCAGCAGGCTTAATATCAAATATCACATTAGGAGAAATCAACCTGAAATCTGGTATACGATATTCATAAGGTTTACCTGTGATCGCAAACACCGGGGTCAGGTCTCCCATTTCCCACACAGGCCATCCGAAATATCCCCAAGCAACAATCAACATTGGCTGATATCTCTTATCCTAATTAGACCGCACTATCACCTAAAAACCTTGGGAGATAGGAATGGCTCGGCCGATACGCCTCGAATTCTCTGGTGCCTTATATCATGTAACCGCCCGCGGCAATGCGAGGCAGGATATTTATGTCGATGACAAGGATCGACGTTATTTTCTCGAAACCCTTTCCTACTGCACCAAAACCTATCACTGGCAATGTCATGCCTATTGCCTGATGAGTAACCACTACCATCTTCTTATCGAAACCGGCGATGCTAATTTGTCAAAAGGAATGCGGCATTTAAACGGTGTCTATGCTCAATATTTCAACACACGCCATAAGCGTGCAGGTCATCTGCTACAAGGTCGATTCAAGGCAATCTTGGTAGAGAAGGAAAGCTACTTACTCGAACTGGCGCGTTATATTGTCTTGAATCCCGTACGCGCACGCATGCGTCACTCTGCTTCTGGGTGGCCCTGGAGCAGCTATCGCCCTACTGCTGGGTTGGCTGAAATCCCTCCCTGCCTGACAACCGAATGGATATTGCAAGCTTTCAGCGACAACCTGAAGAGCTCTCGCACAGGCTACGAGCAGTTTATTGCCGAAGGCAGCAACCAGCCATCTCCCTGGGAGAAACTGCGCAACCAAATTTATCTTGGCTCAGACCCGTTTATTGAAGCGGCACAGCGCCACCTTAAGCCCAACAGGAAACTAACTGAAACCCCAAGGCCACAACGGCTGAAGCCGATTAAACCCCTGTCTCACTACCAAGAAACATACAAAAATCGGAATCAAGCCATGGCTCGTGCATGGCTTGATGGGCATTACTCACTGTCCCAAATTGGCGAGCATTTCGGCTGCGGGCGATCAACCGTAAACCGAGCGGTTAAAGCCTTTCGTGAGAAATGGGAGACCTGACCCCCATGGTTTTGGCACAGATCTATGGCTATGGCTGGGCTGATCTTTTAAATCAAAGTATCGACATGGGAACTCTAGAATCATTATTTGTTGGATTAAATGTCACTTTATTTCTAATTTTATTTAATTTCAATAATGCTAGGCCATCCATAAATAAAGCCGCTTCTGGCATGCTTTGAGATTCGGACTGAATATATTGATCAAATTCCAAAAGTGCCGCATCCCATACTGCATCAAGTGCGCACTGGTTATTTTCAGCCACACATATCAATAAATTGACCAGGTCATGGCAACCATCAACAGCCTCACCCTTGGCCTTGCGTCCATAGTTCAATGCTGCAGCTGAATCACCAGTTGCCAAAGAGTAGAAGGCATTGACAAAATCAGTAAAAAATTGCTCGCAATCTAATTGAAGAACTACAGAATATTTCTCGCAAAACGACACCAATTTTTTATCGTCATTCAACAACACAGCGCAAATCAGTGGCAAATAGAACACATGAGATAAAAACCCCCCCCTTATTTCCTCCGAATTTTTGCTAAATGCATCAATCAAAAATTCAAACGTATCGACCGCTTTTTTAAGGTTCTGGTAATAACCATCCTGATTCCCTTTTATAAATTCGATAATAGCTTGATCATGATAAAGACCGGTGAGCACATAAGGAGTGTTTCCCTTTTTAAGATCTCCTTTCTGCAACATATCTTCCAGCTTAGGAATCAACCGATTATTTTTCGATTCCCAATGCTGAGGGTCAGATTTTTTCACAAAAGGTATATCCATTTTTACTTCAAACCATAATCATCAAGATTGAACATAAACCGCTGACCACTGCCATTCAGCACATTTAAGTATCTATTGTTGTAGCCATTTAACAAAAGGTCATCACCAAGATTATTCAAACGAACGCCTTGGTTTGGCCCTGTCATTTTATTGATATTATTCATAATCCAAGGAGTTGACATTTGCTGGCCGGACTTCTTAGTTTGCGGCCATAGAGTCAAAGGATTTTCACCATCAGTAAAGATCGTTCTGTACTTAGATTCGAGAATGGCAAAATCGTATGAATCGTTAACATTACTGTAAATACGATCTATTCCCTGAGTACCCTTCCCGTAACCAGGGTTAAGCTTATTTCCAACAAGTTTACCGTCACCCGCTAAAACATAACCTTCTTTTAGCATATTAATACGGCCTGAATACTCGCCTAGTTTCTCCGTATTCTGATAGCCATTTTCCTGCAAACGATCCAGGTGTTGTTCATAGCGAGCTATGCGACTATCAGAAGTAAGATAGCCCGAACCTGTAGCGGGCTTGCTTGGAACCACAAACTCCGGATACATCGTAGCCGCGTCAACACTATCCCCACGCAGCCAAGTACTGAGCCCACTCGACACACCACCAGACTCAGGCATGCCCCGAAACAAATTAACACCTGATTTACCGAGTCTCCACACCCCTGACGCAGCAATTTCGGCTGCCTTTTCCCCAGAGAACCACAATGCCAGCTCTACTTCTGGAGCAACTTGATTTGCTGAGCCATTGATTGTCAGATACTGAAAATTCAGTTCTTGCAAGAAAATATCAGTCTGCCGGTTCAAGCTAGCGTTGGTTGCGCCGAGACTCAATATGTCAGCACTATCACCCAAGCTCCAGCCTGCCCCCTCAGTATCATATCCAGGGAATATGCCGCCTTGAGCATAAATGCTATCTGCATTGAATTGATCATCTGTAGCTTCGAACATACGTAACGGTTCACCGGCTACGACAATAGGGTTACCATCCGCATCACGCAGGCAAGCACCGGGGTCAGGTCTCCCATTTCCCACACAGGCCATCCGAAATATCCCCAAGCAACAATCAACATTGGCTGATATCTCTTATCCTAATTAGACCGCACTATCACCTAAAAACCTTGGGAGATAGGAATGGCTCGGCCGATACGCCTCGAATTCTCTGGTGCCTTATATCATGTAACCGCCCGCGGCAATGCGAGGCAGGATATTTATGTCGATGACAAGGATCGACGTTATTTTCTCGAAACCCTTTCCTACTGCACCAAAACCTATCACTGGCAATGTCATGCCTATTGCCTGATGAGTAACCACTACCATCTTCTTATCGAAACCGGCGATGCTAATTTGTCAAAAGGAATGCGGCATTTAAACGGTGTCTATGCTCAATATTTCAACACACGCCATAAGCGTGTAGGTCATCTGCTACAAGGTCGATTCAAGGCAATCTTGGTAGAGAAGGAAAGCTACTTACTCGAATTGGCGCGTTATATTGTCTTGAATCCCGTACGCGCACGCATGCTTCACTCTGCTGCTGAGTGGCCCTGGAGCAGCTATCGCCCTACTGCTGGGTTGGCTGAAATCCCTTCCTGCCTGACAACCGAATGGATATTGCAAGCTTTCAGCGACAACCTGAAGAGCTCTCGCACAGGCTACGAGCAGTTTGTTGCCGAAGGCAGCAACCAGCCATCTCCCTGGGAGAAACTGCGCAACCAAATTTATCTTGGCTCAGACCCGTTTATTGAAGCGGCACAGCGCCACCTTGAGCCCAACAGGAAACTAACTGAAACCCCAAGGCCACAACGTCTGAAGCCGATTAAACCCCTGTCTCACTACCAAGAAACATACAAAAATCGGAATCAAGCCATGGCTCGCGCATGGCTTGATGGACATTACTCACTGTCCCAAATTGGCGAGCACTTCGGCTGCGGGCGATCAACCGTAAACCGAGCGGCTAAAGCCTCTCGTGGAAAATGGGGAAGCTGACGCCCACTGGTCATGTTCTGCCAGGAACAACACGGCGACACCTACATTATTCTTCTATTAAAGCTTTCCATTTATCCAAAAGCTGCCTATCCATCTCAATATCGTATTCAACGTCATTTCTATCAAAGAAACTTTTCGCCATTCCAATTGCTTCGTCAGCAACCTCAAAAATATAGCTAATCACCTCTGCATCATCGTTACTTGCAATAAACTCAGCTTCAACTGCAGCCTGAATCATAAGAGTATTTTCTTTCTTAGAAAACTTACCTGTACGCAGACCTATATAATCAGGCTTCATTAATGAACCAGGCAGGTGAAAAACAATATTCACTTCAGCATTAGATGAAGAATTTTCTAATCTCTTTTCCTTAGTAAACCTCATGAGTGAACGCACATAATTATCCATGAAAGCACACTCAGGGCCACCAATCACCGCGCCAACAGAAATCACAATATTATTCCAACCTCTTTCCACGCCAAGGCTCTTTATTTAAAGGACCTGGATTAGTTTCGACATAATTCCTTTCAATCTGAAGAATCTGCTTTCTAGGACCTTGCTGCTGAGGAATTATAACCTTATCTCTCATAAAAGGCCCTGAGTATCTGCTATAAGGATCCTGAGCATGAAGCACCGGGGTCAGGTCTCCCATTTCCCACACAGGCCATCCGAAATATCCCCAAGCAACAATCAACATTGGCTGATATCTCTTATCCTAACTAGACCGCACTATCACCTAAAAACCTTGGGAGATAGGAATGGCTCGGCCGATACGCCTCGAATTCTCTGGTGCTTTATATCATGTAACCGCCCGCGGCAATGCGAGGCAGGATATTTATGTCGATGACAAGGATCGACGTTATTTTCTCGAAACCCTTTCCTACTGCACCAAAACCTATCACTGGCAATGTCATGCCTATTGCCTGATGAGTAACCACTACCATCTTCTTATCGAAACCGGCGATGCTAATTTGTCAAAAGGAATGCGGCATTTAAACGGTGTCTATGCTCAATATTTCAACACACGCCATAAGCGTGTAGGTCATCTGCTACAAGGTCGATTCAAGGCAATCTTGGTAGAGAAGGAAAGCTACTTACTCGAATTGGCGCGTTATATTGTCTTGAATCCCGTACGCGCACGCATGCTTCACTCTGCTGCTGAGTGGCCCTGGAGCAGCTATCGCCCTACTGCTGGGTTGGCTGAAATCCCTTCCTGCCTGACAACCGAATGGATATTGCAAGCTTTCAGCGACAACCTGAAGAGCTCTCGCACAGGCTACGAGCAGTTTGTTGCCGAAGGCAGCAACCAGCCATCTCCCTGGGAGAAACTGCGCAACCAAATTTATCTTGGCTCAGACCCGTTTATTGAAGCGGCACAGCGCCACCTTGAGCCCAACAGGAAACTAACTGAAACCCCAAGGCCACAGCGACTGAAGCCGATCAACCCCCTGTCTCACTACCAAGAAACATACAAAAATCGGAATCAAGCCATGGCTCGCGCATGGCTTGATGGGCATTACTCACTGTCCCAAATTGGCGAGCACTTCGGCTGCGGGCGATCAACCGTAAACCGAGCGGTTAAAGCCTTTCGTGGGAAATGGGAGACCTGACCCTTATTGCGTTCGTTCTGTTAATTTCATCGTAAAAAGTACGGCTCCAATCCGCCCGGATCGCCATCGTCTCACCCAACGGGAATTCCGCACCCAGCCCCACGCGATACCCCCAAGGCTGGTTTTCATCAAGACTGTCTTCACCTATTCCATCATCAACATCAAAATCTGCGCTCTGACCACCCAAACGACCATAAAGCCGTGCTTCATCCACCTTGGTTCCGACAAGAAAGCCCAAGCCATAGCTATTGTTCAGCTCAATAGTGGCTCCAGTACCTTCAAAGCTATCCTTGTATTCTGCATCACTATTTGAGTAATTAAGCTCAACGGCGAAAAAACCTTTTTCCTCGCCAAAGCGAAACCCGCCGAAGGCAGCACCGGAGTATCCGGAAGCATTCAAGCCATCAACCTTGACATCACCAAACCTCGCCTCGCGATCAGTGTAGTCAATATTAAATCTTCATAACCCAGACCGACACCAACGTAAGGCGCAGCCAAGGCGTTAGCACTCATCATCCCCAAAAAAGCGCCACAAAAACCACTTTTTATTAAACTTCATTTTCATCCTTTCCTTTTCATTAGTAAAACTGCCAGCAAATAGCCGACCACCCATCCCCCGATAGAGCCTTTCATTCCATTACGGCCCAACGGGTTAATTCAACATTCCTCTAACAACAATCGATTAAATAAAATGCAATGGTCAATTTATCTAATTGACAAAAACTGATTAAAAAGAAGCATGGCTTATCTTTATTTTTAATTCCTTTTTATCCAATTTTCGCCAGCCTCTTATTGTCAAATTCTTTCTTGGAAAATGGGAGACCTGCCCCCCATTGTTTACTTACTGTCACAGATGACCACCCATTCCCCCGAGCGCCTGGACGGATACATCAGCCTATGAGGCTGCTGGCTGTGACACAAAGTTTTGAAATCCGCCAATTGATGGGTGTCCTTTATCTTGGTTTATCTTGCTGTCCCAGATCGGCGAGCACTTCGGTTGCGGACGATCAACCGTAAACCGAGCAGTTAAAGCCTTTCGTGGGAAATGGGAGGCCGGGCCCTCATGACCCTCATTATTTATTTACTGCGACGCCGGTGACTAGCAATTGCTATTAAAGTCAAGAAAATAGGAAACCCAAAAATAAGAAACAACCCGACAACCTTATGCGCTTTAATTCCTGCCTTATAACCACTACCATCTTCAAAATCTAATTGAATTGGTTTTTCTCCACCTTCTTTATAATAAACATAAACTTTTTTACCAACATAATATTCTTCACCTTTTGATTCTGAACATACATTCCTGGTTCCACCCATTTTATAGCTCTGCCCCGAAGCTCCAACCATGATTTGAAACTCTGTTTTTCCTCCGCCAGAACAGGTCCACTTTACAATAATGTCTTCAGACCGATAAACGTCTGCATCATCAACACTAGGGATGCCATACAAACCACGACCAAATAAAAACAAAAACAAAAACACCGGAAGATAAATTTCCCACCACCGCAAATAGCGGATCAAGTCTTTTATTTGGTAAAACCAAAACCTTAACTCACTAATCATTCCTGCGTCCCTGTGAAGAGCTCAGACTCACATCATTTAACTGTCCAACCGTCCCCGAAGAAGAATTCAGCATAAAGAATGCATCGAAAGTTTTTAAAGTAGAATCTGGGTTTAGTAACTTTATCGGCCCTTTCATTACCGATAAAAAATCTGTTGTGAAATCAATAGCTCTACCCGGTTGAGGAGAGCCAAATGCTGCATTTGATCCAATAGCATACAGACTACTCCATTTATCCTCAGTATTGCTTGTGGCCCCCACTCCCTTATAAAGGGTATTCATCCCATCGAAAGCCGCAGGAACAGTTGCCCAGCAAGAAACCAAAGAGGACGCGCAATAGGCAGCCCCGCCTATCATCTGCAAATATCCTGAAACTGCACCTAGAGATCCGCTCATGCCATCATTCTGATATCCTGAAACTCCCGAACCAATACCACCAAGAACAAATAATTTTCTTGCTTTTTCAACATTAACCCAAGCAGAACCGCCGACCATACTCAGCCCCAGCATTTCCAGTATTTCCACGTTTTGGCCAGACATAGCCTGATTTGCTTGCTGATTCCCCAAACTTCTAGTCGGAAAGTAATTCTCACCGAGCAAATCATGCTGCCCGAACTCGTTCCAGCCGGCCAACAACGTTCCCTTCACTCGATAATCATTCAGATGATCATCAACTGCCAACGTATAACTGTTAATTGTTTGATTATGAAAATCACCGTTCGTGGCAGTAAATAGCGGGCCAGTACTGCCGCTTTCATTATGGAAAGAATCTCCTACCTGCTTCGACTGGTTAGCAAAATACTCTATCGTCCGGTCCGCTACCGGATCTGGACTTAGCAGAGAAGCTGCATGACTATCTACGCTAGCGGCAGCGGACACATACAGATCCAGGCCAGGGTTCTCTGACTCTCCCAAGCCATGCAACGCCCGGATACGCTGATAAATAGCCTGATTATCAGAACTGAATACGGCGGCCAGCTCGTGACGATTCATTTGCCGATAATCCAAATTATCATTTGCTGCATCATTCACGAAGCCAGCCCAGTTCTGCCCCAATAACTGCTGCTGCCGGAACGGGTCCATTACTGGCACCACTGCCTGGTGCTTGGCAATCTGGTCACTATTGGCCCAGGCATTCAGGCGATAAGTCATATCCCCAAAGAATCCGGTAATACTGGACATAGGGTGCCCGGCACCATCCAAGTGCATTCCTTCATGGATTAGGGTATTGACCATACTGCTTCGATTGTCATCGCCAAGATCCAAATACATGGTATTGGTACTGGTATTAGCCGCACCTGCTACAGCGTTACCATCCGGGTTAAATGCGCCATCGGTCACTTTCACCCGATCACCGTCACCGCCATTGATCAGTTTATCGGCATCATTCAGCGAATCTTGCGCATACTGGGCATCCTCGACACCTCCATCACGGACACCTTCGATATCGCCAGCCAATTTTCCATCTTCATGATAAGCTGCCTCTTGGCTACCACTGATCTTGTCCAGCGCATTTCCAATCTGTGAGGTTTCCACCACACCACCAACAACGACCCCGATACGAGCAAGATCACCACCTGCCCCACCGATAGTCGCCTTAGCGTTGTTTTTCAGGTCTTTATGCTGCCCAGCAATATCTCTCCATCCTTCCCCACTAAACATTCGATTATCCAGCGTTACGCTGGCATCCAATGCACCAGTCTGCTGATCAAGAGTGATCACCTGAGAGTCACTGACGTTACGGTTTAAACTAGCGAAGTCAGCCTGCTCATCCAGTCTCAGTCCACCCACAGTGACATTGCCGCCACCAATCGTGGCCCGGGTCTCACCCTCCATCCGGTGCCCGGTATCCTGAACACTGATAGTCGTCGTGGCCTTACTCACCTGCAACCCACCGCCCTGTTGATCACTCTTGCTGTAATCGCGCAGGTCTTCGACGGTAAGAGTATCGGTACTGAAATTCAGGTTACCGTGATCAACCAGCGCGAATTCACCGGTTTCAGCATCTTCCTCGTAGCTGGCATTAGCGATCATGCCGCCGACTAGGGTGGTGTCCTTGGCGGTGACCTGACTGTTTTCACCGTCGGCAATGAGAATGGCGCTTTGCTGATTGGTCCGGGCGCCTTCACTGCTGCCTTTGCTGGTATTGAAACCCGCACTGCCGCTTTGCGGTTTGCCGGTGCTACTGGTGCCCGCACCGATGCCCACATTAGCCCCAACACTGCTGTTAGTGCTGCTATGCGTATCTTGCAGGCTTTCAATATGCAGGGTGCCGGTATTGATATCCGCCGTATTGGCAGTAAAAACGCCCCCTTTAACCGTAAGGCTGTCGCTGGTGCTGTTCAGGTGGCCTACATTGAGCTGGCTATTGACGTACTGGGTCGCCTGGCTCTCGGAGTCGGCTTCGTTAAAGCCGGCATTGGCGTTCCAGCTACCCGCGCCGCTGGTGCTGACATTGAAGCCACCGTTTTTGCTCTCTTGTTCAAAGCGGCTGCTTTGTTCGTTGGTACCCGCTCCAATAAGGATATCGGCTGCGTTCAGGTCCAGAACACCGGCATTGATGTCACTGCCAATGATGCTCGCCTTGTCCGCATTGATGCTCATGGCTGAGGCATTCAGACTGCTGCCTTGCCAGGTTTTTTCTGTTGCCGTGCTGGTAGAAGTGGTTTCGCTATGCTGGGCACTGCCACTGACGTAAAAGCCAGTCCCCCCCGCTGCCGCCCCGGCGGCGGTGGCCGCCAGAGCCTGAGTCGATGCCAGTTCCGCCTGAACCAGGTTGGCAGAAGCAGCGGCCAACATGATGCGGTAATCCTCCAGTGCCTCTTTGGCCAGTTCGCCCCGTTCAACGCGCCTTTCCGCCTCTTTCAGGGCGTCTTTCGCGTCACCAACGGCGTCGCCTGCTTTCTTTAAGCCTTCAATGGCATACGCGGCATCCACGTAGGCATTACGAATACCCACCGACGTTTCCGTGGTTTTTTCCTTCAGCGTTTCCGTGACCGTCTTTTCATCCTGCACCCCGGTAATGTCGACGCTGTCACCCGCCAGGGACAGAACACCGTCTTCCCCTGTTGCGTTGATATCGGCATTGATCAGGCTTAATGCACTGTCTGCCTCAAGGACGATTTGATTCCCGGAAATACTGCTACCGCTATGCGTTAGCGTCTTGGTGACCGTTGCCTGCTCCAGCTCGGTCAACCGAAGCCCGCCCAGGCTGATTTCATCCTTTTTCAGCGAGGGATCGATGCTGGAGGCGGTTTCGGTTTCATCCTCTTGAGTGATCGTCGTTTCGGTGACCGCTGTATCCAGCAGGATATTGTCGGCCAGCATCACGACCTTGCCACTCTCTTTGTCAGCTTCCAGACTCGAACCCGTCAAGGTCATATCGCTTTGGGCAGAAAGCTGGATATTCTCTGCTTGCAGCGCTGAACCGACCTCGCGACGCTCATGAACTCGGCTTTCCGTACTTTCGGAAAGCGTTACCTCCATGTCTTTAGCCCCCAGTGCCAGCCCTGGCAAATACATGCCGCCGGCCCCCATAATGACGGAGGAGGCTTTTGCCAACTCCTTGACAGGGCCACGCAAAGAACGAGTTTTTATATCCCAGTTTTCGTTTTCCAGAGCGATGGTGCCGATGTAGAGGTTATCGATACTGCCCCTCTCAATAACGGGATTACCGCTTTCATCGAGCGTCATAGTCCCGCTTTCATCTGTTGCCAGTGCTGCATCACCGATTCTCAGATCATCTTTCGCTGTCAGCTCGGCAGCACCCAGCACCACTTCGCCTTGGGCATCCAGCGAAATGTCCTTCCCCGACGAGAGGCTAGCTTGCGCTAATGTCTGGGTCATGCGGCCGGTATCGCGGGTTTTAATTCTGGCGGCGTTCTTTTCCTCAACCTGTTTTCGGCGGTATTCGCTATTTACTGCGGACTCAATACGGATACCATCACCTGCCACGGCTTCAACGCCTTGTTCCCCATGCCCACTAGATGCAAACAAGGCAAGATCACCGGTCTCGGCATTAAGAATAAGATTACCCAGCGCCGAGAGGTTACTTCCTACAACTCGCTGCGATTCCGCTTCAACCGTTTGCTCTTTGCTACTACCAAAACTCCCATCATCCTTGCGGTAGCTATAAAGAGAGTCGCTTTCCAGCGCATAACCTACGGTGATATCGCCCTGTGCCTTCAGCTGGATATCACCTTGACTATCCAAATCACTGGCCATGATGGACAGATCATTTTCTGCCTCCAGCAACATATCCAGGTTGCTATGAAGGTTACTACCGAGCTGGCGAACCTTGCTTTGGGTGAACTTCACATCTCCCTGATCCATGTGACTACCTTGGCTAACGGCAACGCTTTCCACGGAAAGGTCACCACCGGCCACAAGCGTCAGCAACCCGGCATCTAGCTTGGCCCCCTGCAAACGGATATCACCACCGCTGGTTACAGACAGGTTATCCGCCCTCAACTGTGCCTGTTCAGTTAACCGTGTCATCCAGTTTAGGGAATCCCCTACTGCGTCGGCCAAGGTGGCTACCTCAACATTACCCCCGGCATCCAACGCCAGAGACTTGGCCACCAGCTCCCCACCAAGGTTTTGAATATCCTGCGCGCTTTGCAAATTCAGCACATTACCCGCAACCATCGAGCCTGTGTTAGTGATGCCTCCCTGTTCTGCGGCCACCGCTGCGCTGTTTTCCGCAACAATATCGCCGTGATTAGTCACGTTATCCCCGCTGATGGCTACATCTTCACCACGCAATTGCGGGCCATCCATGACGGCACTACCCTGGGCCAGATACAGCACCGGCACCAGAACCTGATAGCCCGCCACATCTTGTTCCTCGAGCCAGACCATATCCTGCTGCAGGGCGTTAACCTGGTCTGCTGTCAAGGCCACGCCCACGCTCAGTTGTAGAGATTCAGCCGCAGCAAAGGCGTTATCCATTAACCAGCGAAATTGCTCTTCGTCACTCTTGAAGTCAGGATCAAGAAAGCGGGTACCAGTTGCGGCCAATACCGCATCACGGACAAGGGTCGTTTCATAATAGCTGTCACCGAGCCTCTGAACGCTCTGGTCCGGCTCCATGCCAAGGCGATTGATCAGATATTCGCTGCCCAGAAAACCATCTAACGTTGCAAACAGTGGGTTGGTTTCAATCAGATAAAGGTGGCCGGGGTCATCATTAAAGATAAAAAGGCCGTGAGCTCCGGGAAGATCAAACCCCAGCGAGAGAGGATCAAATCGAAACAAGGTGTCCGAGCTGTGTTCACCTGTGTCGCCATAAATGGCATCCATGGCAGAGCCAAAGCTAAACGCGGCGCCTTCTTTTTCAACACCGTTACTCACTTTCTCAGCATCAATAGTGAGCTTCCCACCTGCACTCACCAGCGCATTGATTACGGTTTCTGTCAGAATGTTCGTATGGCTTCTTGCTCCGCCACGGTTACAGCGAACCCGGCTACTGTCACATAAATGCCAGTTTTCCGAGGTCGAAATAGTCGTATAAGTGTAGTATTTTTTCTTTGTCCCACCTCCCGAGCTTCTCCTCCTAAGCCAGGATTTATCGACACGCGTCACCTCCTTCAAATCAACCGTATACGCTGTATTATCGAAACGGTTTGCCTTGATAGCTATGTCGTTACTCGCCGCAATTACACTGGCATCATTGAACAGATAATCACCCATAAGCCAGAGATCGCCGCCAGCCAAGAGCTTTGATTGCCGAGGCGAGGAATAAGACTGCACAATTTGTCTTTGATATTTATGACGATAGGTCGTGTCATGACAGGCACTGTTTCTATTTCGATTAAAGCAGCGACGATCATAATTCCTGTCATAGCTATAAACAGGATCATCCCAAACTATATCTACTTCTGGATCGCTCGCTAATCTTTGCTCGAAATCCTCTGCCACAATGCGTATTTTACCTTCACTGGCGATTAGGCCGGATTCGTTGTTTACTCGTCGTGCCCAGCTGGCCTTATCTTCCCAAATGGCATCAAGGCTCTCCGATAGATAATCACCTGCAATATCCAAATCTCCTACAGCATAAATATCCCCGTAGTTATCCAGATCATCCAGGTATAGCTGCATCTCACCGGCGGACAATAATAGAGAGTGCTCTCCATTTATGAACCTTTCGCCGCTAAAGGTCAGACTTTGCAGCCCCGCCATGTCTCCATGATTTTCCAAGTCACTTACTGCTAGGCTCATATCACCTGCAGAGCTAAACACACCCTCATTGCGCAATTGATTGGCAGTAACTGACACATCACCATGCACCTGCCAATCAGCTTCGGGGCCAATGGATACCGTTTCCGCGTTCAAATTAAACGCATTATCAGCCCCTACCTCGCCCCTATGTACATAGTTTTTAGTCGTAAGAGATATCGTCTGGCCTGCCTGCACGGCACCCGCCTCGTTGTTCAATTCTCTTGCCGTAATCTCCAGATTCGCAACCGCATCAATTTCCCCGCTATTGACAAGGCTGCCAGAGGCGTTGATTTTCACGTCACTCTGGCCCGCCACTTTTCCTGTATTGGTCAAATTCTCAGTTGCGATCTCTGCTACACCCCCAGCCAGAACATCGCCATTATTGGTCACATGTTCTTCCGACAGGATGGTTACCCGATCTTCACCGGTTACGGAAACATCACTCTCGATACGGGTCTGGTCAGAAATGATCGTTATTGCATCAGCATTAACATCACCACCTTGAAGATGGATGTCCCCAGCATTCATCGACAAATGCCCTTCAGCAGCGATACTTCCCACTGCGCTCACAGCGCCTAACGATGCAACCTGCATATCCCCTTTAGCACTGGCATCCGCAAAAACCACATCGCCCCTGGCCGACAACACCATATCCCCATTCTGGGCCGCCACTGGCGCATCCAGCTTCACACCCACGCCCTCTTCATTGGCGATCAGCCGAATGCGGTTGGCGTACATGCCGCCCAGGGCACTGGAATCGATGGCAAAGCCCGGCTTGTTGGTGCCGGTGGTTTCATTCGAGGTGGCCAGGGTGTCGCGGTCTACCCGTTGCTGGCCGGTGACGATGTTCAGGGAGTCCGCGTGCAGCTCGCCGGCCACCTTGACGGAGCGGGCGATGAGGTCGAAGCGGTCGGTATTCGAACCGTTCAATCCATTCTCGCCAATACCAATACGGCCACCCTGCACATCAAACCCCTGCAGCTCGCCCCCTTCCATGATGGATTTACCGGTGGTCAGGGTGGCGTGGTTGGTATTGATAAAGCCACAACCGTTACAGCTGATGCCATTGGGGTTGGCCACCACCACATCGGCGCGGGCGCCGCCTACTTCGATGTAACCGCCCAGGTTGGACGGGTTCTGGCCGATGACTTCATTGAGAATCAGGCTGGCGGAGCCATTGTGCAGGTTCGGGTTGCCTTCGATGTAGCCACCCAGTTGGGTTTGCGTTACCTGCTGGCTGTTATTGAGAACAACGCCTTTGCTGCCTACGTTGAAATCGTTATAGAAATTCTGCGAGACGCCTTTGCTGTTGGGGTTTTGAATATTGACCACCGGCACGCCATTGGCCGCCTTATCCATCGTCGGCCGCCCTTTGGTGCCATGGGTGGGTGTGATGGGTTGTGCGGACAGCAACATGGGCTGCCAGATCAGCAACAACGACAGCGTATACACCAGCCCACTGCGGACGGGTTTAGCGGATGACTCAGAATTCGGAATAAAGTGAGGCATGAAGGGTGTACTCGCTGTCTGTCAGTTCCGTTGAATGCTGCTCCATGGGCCAGGAAATTTCGGTGGTCAGTTGCACCGAGCGGTAGCCCAACCTCACTCCGGCGGTGGTTGAATCTATGCGTGAAAAACCAAACTCGTTCTGATTGCCCGGCACCACTCCGGAGTCATACGCGGCAAAAGGGATCACCGAGACAGGCCCGGTGATCGGCGGGTAACCATCGAACTGCACGCTGCCCGCCACGGCTGAATTCCCGTTCAGGGTAATATCCCGGTACCCCCGAACCACTGAACTGGATGCCACCGAGAACCGTTCCGAGGGAAACAACACGTCGTTGGCATACTGTGCATTCAACCGTAATGACAGGGCGCCATATAACGGCTTTATAAAGCGATTGGCTGTAAGATATGTCTGATAGCGAGTGTGCGTTTTCTCTGCAATTGAGACGTCACCCGGAAGGTTCGTCGCCGGCCCTGTGCCCCAGCCTTCTTCCACGGTGACCGTACCCGCCAGCTGAGTGCGCCCCCAAAGGTGTTTGGCATTGATGCGCCCACCCAGGGCTTTCAGCTGGTAGGAACTCACCCGGATGACCGCATCGTCCAACAGGTTCTCGGTATCGGAGTAGGCGCCTAACAGCGAGAACGACAACCGGGAACGGTTGCTGCGATACAAAGTACGAGTGAGCTCAATACGGGAGGTATCGGTGGCGCCAGTGGTTTCAAAACGCTGGAAGATCCCCTGGATTTCGTTTTCATACTGTTGGCGGTTATAGCTCAACGCCAGGTTCCAGTAGCCCAGGCTAATGTCATAACTGAGCCCGGCCCCCCAGGCACGATCCGAAAATTCCGTATCCAGATCGCTATTCAGGGATAGAGAGATCCTGTCGGTGAGTCCGAAGGGGCTGCCCCAGTCCAGCCCCGCTTGAGCGGTGCCATGGGTAACATCCCCATAGTGCTCTTCATCCAGCACCAGGGTGCCCCGGTAGCGCCGTGGCCATTCCGCCTGACCCAGCACCACCGTGCCACCCTGTTCCACCCCGGGCGCCAGATCCATCTTCGCGTCCAGATGGGGTAACCGCGCCAGGGTTTCCACCGCGTGCTCCAGATCGCGAAGATTGACCAAATCACCGGGGGACGCCGGCACGGCCCATTCCAGCACACGTACCGGCATGCCCACCGCTTCAAAGGATTCCACCCGGCCGGCGACAACCAGAAACACCAAGGAGCCGGAGGCGATATCCTGTTCGGGAATCAATACGCGGCTAGTGACATAACCTTTGTCGATCAACGCATTGGAAAGCACCGCCTGTAAGGCACGAATGTCTTTCATACCAATGCAGGTTCCCTCTACCGCATCGGCGGGCCTGCGAAACCAGCGGCCAAAAGGAAGCGGAGCTTCCCCAAGAGTTTTGAGTTGAACCGATTCAATCTCAAAACAGCGGCCGGATGCACCAGAGCCTTCCGGAACAGGCATGCGCAGATCCGGCCCTTCGCCGGGCACCTGCATGTCTTCCAGCTGCTGCTGCTGACGTTGACGCTCCTGCTCTTGCAGGCGGTCGAACATGCGTTGCTGGGAATTCGGGGCAGGAGCGGCCGTTACCGCCCCAACGCCTCCAATACCCACACAGAGACAGGCGGCGATAACGCCGTAACGAAACAACGGGTTTTCCCCCAACATGGCTATCCTTGCCGATTATCATCACACTGCCGCAGCGGGAAGGTTCATTGCCTTCTCGTAGTTGTGTATTGTGCTGCGACAAAAAAACAGCGGCGAGTCTACACTTTCGACGCTCAAAACGGACTTGAGAGACAGCACGGACGTGAACTTCATCACAGTGATCCCAGCACAAACTGCCCAACGGTTTTTTCTGGCGCTTTTTTTGGCTTTTTTTAGCACGGCAGTACATTCCGACTTACGCATAGCCATGGCTCCACTGACGGATCCAGCCGCTAATTCTGATCATGCGGTTGAAGAGGCACTCAAGGCCAGCAAGACACTGAAGCCAGCAGAACAGCTGGTTGTACAGAACCGCCTGCGCCTGCGGCAAGCCGCCATGATGATAGTTAACAGCCAGTTCACTCAGGCCCGGGAAGTCTTGAGCACAATAGAAACCGCCAGCCCATCCGGCGCTCAGGCAGGCCTGTTGATGGCCGAAAGTTTTCGCCTGGAAAACAACACCGAGCAGGCAAAAAACTGGTTTCTTCGCACGGCCCGGCATTTCCCCTACCGCCCGCAAACCTTGTCTGGCTTGATAAGCGCCGCCCACGACCAGAGAACAACAAACCCAGGCCTTTCCCTTGCCCTTTACAGCGAAGTGGAAACACAAAGCCAATTTTCCCAAGACCAGCTCACCACCCTGATGGCAAGCGGGCACATTGATCCACTGGCCGTTATTTTTCCGTCCGAAATCGATAACGATGTGCGCGAAACACTATTAAAACACTGCCTGCACCACCCGGACCTTAACCTGCTTCACGCCTCTTCCAAGCTGCAAGAAGCCGTGACAACCCTTTTGCAACTGCAGGCACAAAACCGTCGATTAACCGAGCAGCTCAGTGCATTAACCCAAAAACTGGACACCTACCAGACACAACGCAGCCAGATTGAAGCCTCCATCACTACCAATAGCAGCCAACTCACCTCTCTAAAGGAACAACTGATTCCCCATGATTTCAGCCCGGCCCAGACACGCATCCGCCAACAGCTCACCCGACTGAATAACCAGCAAACCCGCCTGCAGGCGCAAATCGCTTTTATCGACCAGGCCAGCAAGTCCCTGCCCGGCATTATCGACAAGATCGACCGTCAAACCCGCCAACTTCACAACACTGCCATGGCTCAACTCAAGGAAAGCCAGGTCGACGTGGAAACCGTTCTGAATAAAAGCTACCAGGCATATCTGAGTGACCTGCGTAACCTGACCGCAGAATCAAAATTGCAGCGGGCTGAAATACAAATATCCACCTCGCCGTAATGCGCTTGGGCGCTTGGGCATTTCACTTGCCTTTTCTTTCCCACCTTTGCTTCTATCTCTGCCTGCCTCTGCCCTACCTTTTCCCCCCGCCCTGTGGTTCACTGCCGGCATCACACCCCGGAACACGGTCTGCCATGCCCACACTCAAATGCCCCAGTTGCGAACAGGTCCTGCACCTTAGAGGGAGTAGCTGGCACTGCGATAACGGTCATCAGTTCGACCGCGCCAAGCGTGGTTATACCAACCTGTTGCTGGCACAGCAGCGTCGCTCCCGGTCACCGGGGGACGACAAGGCCATGGTGCAAGCACGCACGGCCTTTCTTGAACTGGGTCGCTATCAGCCGTTGGCAGATGCCCTGCTCACCCACCTGCCGGATGAAGAACCCGCCTGGCTGGATATCGGCTGTGGTGAAGGCTGGTACAGCGAGCAGTTTGCCCAGCGACTGGGCGGCGTGAATGGCGTGGGCGTGGATATTTCCAAGTTTGCAGTGGATGCCGCCGCCAAGCGCAATAAGCGCATGACCTGGCTGGTGGCCAGCGGCGCACGGCTGCCCCTGTTTGATGCCACCCAACAAACAGTGTTTGTGCTGTTCACCCGCCTGTTCGTGGATGATATCGCCCGGGTGCTACAACCCGGTGGGGAGTTGATTGTTGTCGGTACCGGGGAAACGCACCTGCTACCACTACGCGAAGCACTCTACGACGATGTGCGCCAGAGCAGCTTTGATGCCGGCAAGTTTCTCGATGAACGTTTTGAGCGGCTGTCCAGCGAGACCCTGCATTGCGAATGGGTGCCGGAATCGGAAGAGGAACTGCGCAACCTGCTGGCCATGACGCCCCATCACTGGCGGGCACGGCCGGATGCCAAGGCCGGCATCGGCGCCTTGGCGGGCAAGCCCATGAACGGGCATTTTGTGATTCAGCGCTGGCGGCGGTTGGGGTAGATTGCGTGTTCGATTAAGCGTGATGTCGGATTACGGCTACGCCTAATTCGACCTACAAAACCCGTGTTCCTGGTAGGTCGAATTAGCCTGAAAGGCGTAATCCGACACCGCACACTCCCATCACTCGGCTCTCTTCCCAAGCACTCGCTCCAAATACCCCAACAAATCATCCGCATTGCTCACCGGCGCCCGGTAAGCCAGGTGCCCATCCGGGCGCATCAGCCAGAGCCTGCCACTGCCGCCAAAGGCATCGGCAAACTCGCCCTCCTGATCACGCCAGATGCGAGTGGTACCTTCACGGGGCACATCCTCATCGGCCGTGGTGCGGGCGGCAATCACCGTCAGGTGCACGCGCTCGCGGTATTCCTGCCCCAGCCGGTCACTCAGGGCGTACATCACCAACCGCTCGCTATGCTCAGGCCGTTCGCTCAGCTGTAAAAGCAGGTGATGAACCGGTTTGCGCAACAGGCCATGCAACTGATGCAGGTGCCCGGTGCGCACGGATTTCAGCGCTACATCCGGCAACCGGTCGCCGGGCAATGGTCCCTGATGCCGCCAGCCCACGTCTGCTTCCGGACCACAGGTCACCAGCGGCGAATTGCGATAATGCACATCCAACTGACTGGCCGTGCGCAAAATGCGGCTGGAAATATTGGGGCGGCTACCCGCCAGTTTCAGCAATGAATCGCGGCTACGCCGCAGCAGTGGTAGCTTCACCAATGACGCCCGCGACAGCATGTCCACGCCATACAGCATTTTCTCTGCCACCGGGCGACGTTCCTGCTCGTAGCTGTCCAGCAGGCCTCCCTGCCCAAACCCTTTGAGGTAGAACGCCAATTTCCAGCTCAGATTAAATGCATCGGCCAAGCCGGTGTTCATTCCCTGGGCACCTAACGGACTTTGTACGTGGGCCGCATCACCGGCCAAAAACACCCGGTTGCGCCGAAAATGCTGTGCCAGCCGGCGCTGCACGGAAAATTGGCTGAGCCACTGGGGCTCCCCCAGCGCCGGCGCCTCACCGAGAATGGAGGTTAACCGCTCAACAAAGGGCGCCAGGCTTAATGGTGCTTCGGGGGGCTCACTGCGGGCCATGATCAGCCGCCAGCCCTGCGGCAGGGGCAAGGCCAGCAGCAGGCCTTCTTCCTGCAGGAAACCATGGGAGTGATCATCGCGCCAGGGCGCGTCCCAAGGCACATCCGCCAGCAAAAAATGTTCGCTGTGATCCACTCCCTTGAAGCCGATGCCAAGCTGCTCACGCACAGTGGAGCCCACCCCATCGGCCCCCACCAGCAACTCGGCACTCAATGTCTGCACCTCCGCTCCCTGACGGATACGTGCCTGCACGCCGCTACCATCCTGGCGGAAATCCAGCAGTTCGGCACTGCGAATCAATTCGCCGCCCAGCATTCGGTAACGGTCGATCAGCACCGCCTCCACCTCGGATTGCGGGCAACTGAGCACCCACGGGTACGGCGCTTTCAGGGTGGTGAGATCCAGCTCGAAAAGGAAGCCTTTGTCGCCATAGACCGACACGGCCTTGAGCCGTCGCGATGCCTTGCGGATCGGTGCCAGCACGTCCAGCGCATCGAAAATTTCCAGCGAGCGGGCATGCAGGCCCAGCGCCCGCGAATACGGCGACGGCGCCGCCAGACGATCGATAATGCAACAGTTGATGCCGTGACGGCGCAACCCGATACCCAGTGCCAGCCCGGTGGGGCCCGCACCAACAATCAGCACCTGCGGTGTGAGGTTCTCGGTAATGGCGATGGTACACTCTCCTTATGGCACCCTTTTGGTACCGCTGCCCGGCGCAATGGCCATGGGGTCGTCCGGTTTGTCTGACGCACGCCGCTGTATCTCTGGCCTGCAACGGTCGCGCCAACACGTGAACGCTTACCCGAGCTCATCATGGCACATTCCACGGCGCCCTCCATGGCGCCTGCATCGCGCAAAATTATCCACGTGGATTGCGACTGCTTTTACGCCGCCGTGGAAATGCGTGACGACCCCAGCCTGCGCGGCCGCCCGGTGGCTGTGGGCGGCGACCCGCACCGGCGCGGCGTTATTGCTACCTGTAATTACCCGGCCCGGCAATTTGGCGTGCATTCGGCCATGGCATCCTCCCAGGCCCTGCGACGCTGCCCGGAACTGGTTATTGTGCCTCCGAACTTTGACAAATACCGCAAAGTCTCGGCCCAGATCCATGAGATTTTTCGTCGTTATACAAGTCTGATCGAACCTCTGTCACTGGACGAGGCCTTCTTGGACGTAAGCGCCAGCGATCAATTCGATAATAGCGCCACCCGGATTGCCCAGGCATTACGCCAGGACGTTCGCCGGGAAGTGGGCATTACCGTCTCCGCCGGCGTCGCCCCCAACAAATTCCTGGCCAAGGTGGCCAGTGACTGGCGCAAACCCGACGGGCTTTTCGTGATTCCCCCGGCCCAGGTCGAGGACTTTGTGGCGGCCCTGCCAGTGAAAAAAATTTCCGGGGTGGGCCGGGTCACCGGTGAGCGCATGGCCGGCCTGAACCTGAAAACCTGCGGCGACCTGCAACAGTTGAGCCGGCTGGAGCTTGGCCAGCATTTCGGCAGTTTTGGCGAGCGGCTTTATCACCTGTGTCGCGGTGAAGACAGCCGCCCGATCCAGACCGGCCGGCGGCGCAAATCGGTATCGGTGGAACGCACCTACGACAAGGACCAACCCACCCTGACGGACTGGCTCAGGGAGTTGGATGGCTTAATCGAAAAATTGAAGGAGCGGTTTGCCAAGCTGGATCAGCACTACCTGATCAGCGGGCTGACCGCCAAGGTGAAGTATCAGGATTTTGTCAGCATGAGCTGCGACAAGGCGGGCAACGACCTGGATGCCGCCCATTTCGAAGCCCTGTTTCGCCAGCTCTGGGAGCGGCGCGAAGGCCCTGCCCGCCTGCTGGGCATCGGCGCCCGATTACGCGACCTGAAAGCCCCCCAGCAACCAGACTTATTCCCGGAGGAACGGGACAAGGCCCTGCATAGCCAGCGAAACAGAATGTGACAGGAGGCGCGGCACGCTGCACGCCTCAAGCAACAACACGTGGAAAGACCGGAGGTAAGTTGGCGTACCCTCACCCCGCGCCGAACCTCTATAGGCGGGTCGACACGTAGGTTGAATTAGCCTGAAAGGCGTAATCCAACATTTACCTCAATCCGCGGCGCCCTACGTTTGAAATGCTGGCAACACATCATTCGCGTTGGCGCCTGTGGCGTGCAGCGTCTCGCGTTCCTAGTGCAGCCGCGAACAAACCCGGTTATGCAGATGCGCCGGGATCAGCCCATCCATCAATTCCCGGCCGCGGCGCTGCACCGGTTCCATTTGCGCATCCAGGTAGGCATCCAGCGTGGCCACACAATCGGCGCAACGGGTCACTGTGACCGAATCCGGGTGCTCGGACGCCGCTTTAACGGCTTGTTCCAGTTGGTTCAAATATTTGAGCAACATGGTTTGCTCCTGAGTCTCACTCTCTGCTGAGGCCTGTTCAGCGGCCCCGAAACTGATCAAGTCTGGCCAATAATGACGACAACTTCATGACAATGCGTTGCCCCATATCAACATAACAGACGGCCAAGCCTATACCGCGAAGGCCACCCTTGATGTTAAATCGGACGCACGTGTCGGCCTGTCGTTCCCAAGCGAAATGTAAAAATGCCGGCCCGCCGACGGGCGGACGGCCAGTGGCACCATGCTTGAAAGCGGCTCCCTCACCCCCCAACACTCCTTTCTCACCCGGACTACGGTACTCTCCCAGAAAGAGAACACTGAACAAGAACGCAATACCGGTATTCAACAACTCTGACGATTTGCGACGGACCGACCTTATGACCGAAACGGTATCGACCATTGTGGCGCCGGAAGGCAGCCTTGAAGTACTTAGCCAACATGAAGTGGAGCGCCTGCGCGACACTTCCGGCAGCGGCTTGCATGACCTGCTGCGCCGCTGCGCACTGGCGGTACTGAACTGCGGCACCCCCACCGATGACAGCCGCGAGGTGCTGGAGACTTACCACGACTTCGACATCGAGGTGATTCAGGAAGACCGGGGGCTGCGCCTCAAGCTGGACAACGCCCCAGCCGGCGCCTTTGTGGACGGACGCATGATTCGCGGTATCCGCGAGCACTTGTCCGCCGTATTGCGCGATATCGTCTACGTAGCCAACGAGATTCAGAACAACGACCGTTTCGACCTGAACAACAGCGAAGGCATTACCAATGCTGTGTTCCATATTCTGCGCAACGCCGGGGTGCTGAAAGCCGGAGCATCACCGAACCTGGTGGTCTGCTGGGGCGGGCACAGCATCTCCCGCCATGAATACGATTACAGCAAAAGCGTGGGCTACCAGCTGGGCCTGCGGCACAAGGATATCTGCACCGGGTGTGGCCCCGGCGCCATGAAAGGCCCGATGAAAGGCGCCCATGTGGCCCACGCCAAACAACGGGAAAAAGAAGGCCGCTATCTGGGCATTTCTGAGCCCGGCATTATTGCCGCCGAAGCGCCCAACCCCATTGTTAACGAACTGGTGATCATGCCGGATATCGAAAAGCGGCTGGAAGCGTTTCTGCGCCTGGGCCACGGCATCATCGTGTTTCCCGGCGGGGTCGGCACCACCGAAGAAATTCTCTATTTGCTCGGCGTCCTGTTGCACCCGGACAATGCGGACATTCCATTGCCCATGGTACTCACGGGTCCGGCCAGCAGTGCCGACTACTTCCGCCAGGTAGATGCCTTTATTCGTTATACCCTGGGTGACAAGGCGGCAGAGCGCTACCAGATCATCATCGACGACCCGGAAGCCGTCGCCCTGGCCATGTGCCACGGCATCGACCGTCTGACCCTGTTCCGCCGGGATAACGACGATGCGTTCTATTTTAACTGGCGCCTTAACGTACCACTGGCATTCCAGCACCCGTTCCTGCCCACCCACGAGGCCATGGCCGCACTGAACCTGGACACGGATCAACCGGTGCACGAACTGGCGGCCAACCTGCGCCGCGCCTTCTCCGGCATCGTCGCCGGGAACGTAAAGGAATATGGTATCCACGCTATCGAACAACACGGTCCCTACAAACTGCACGCCCCCAACGCGCTGATGACGCATCTGGATGAACTGCTCAAAGCGTTTGTAGAACAACAGCGCATGAAACTGCCGGGCAGCCACTATCAGCCGTGTTATGAGTTGGTGGGGTAAAAAACAACATCGAGCGACCAGTCACTCGCTGCGAGGGAGAGCAAAGCCTGTCTTGTACTCGGTGAACTTTCTGCTCTCTGGGGTGGAAATTTTGATCTTGGTTTTTATCGCGCCGCCCGCGACGCTCCTCCTACAGCGGCTCGTAGACAGCAAAAAGCCCCGGGTTCCCGGGGCTTTTTCTTTTCACTCATCGCTCGCAGCTAGTCGATCGCAGCGGCCTTAGCGAGGCTGCATGCGGATACCACCATCGATACGGATGGTTTCACCGTTGAGGAATGTGTTCTCGATCATGTGGCACACCAGCTGCCCGTATTCCTGCGGGTGGCCCAGGCGTTTCGGGAACTGGGTCATTTCGATCAGCGGCTGCTTCACCTTGTCCGGGGCTGCATTCATCAGCGGGGTGTTAAAAATCCCCGGGGCGATGGTGTTGCAACGAATACCCAGCGGCGCCAGATCACGGGCGATGGGCAGTGTCATGCCGACCACGCCGCCTTTAGTCGCCGCATAGGCTACCTGGCCGACCTGACCATCAAAAGCCGCTACCGAGGCGGTATTCACAATCAGGCCACGCTCGTTGTCTTCACCCGGCTCGTTCTCGGCCATGGCCGCCGCCGCCAGGCGCGCCACATTGAAGGTACCGATCAGGTTGATCTGCACCACCATGTTAAACACACCCAAATCGTGGGGCTTGTTCTCACGGCCCACGGTCTTCATGGCAGAACCCACACCCGCACAGTTCACGCACACGTGGATAGCACCAAATTTGGCTACGGTGGCATCCACCGCCGCTTTCACAGACGCTTCGTCGGTCACATCGGTTTGAGTGAATGCCGCATTGTCACCCAGTTGGGCCGCCACTTCCGGGCCGCGTTTATCGTCACGATCAAAAATCATGACCTTGCCGCCCTTGGCAACAATCGCTTCTGCAGTCGCTTGCCCCAGGCCTGAGGCACCGCCCGTAATTACGGCCACTTTATCGGTAATATTCATATGCTCTCCTTCTTGTGAAAGGTAGAAAGGTAACGAGGGCCCATAAAAGGTTACCCGGAGTATACCCAGCCCGGCCAAGCGTCTCATTGTTGCTTTCGCTCAAACCGGGACTGCTTTAAGGTGAGATTGCGTCATTGCAGTCATCAGGATTGCACGTTGCCCATGGCATGGGAGGGAAAGCCTTGCCCGACACCGTCAGACAGGACGATACCACCTGGCTCGCCGATCAGTACCGGCAGACCCGGCAATTCAGCGAGCAGCTATGCGAGCCCCTGCTCGCCGAAGACATGAGCCTGCAAGCTTGCCCGGACGCCAGCCCGCCCCGCTGGCACTTGGCGCACACCACCTGGTTCTTCGAAACGTTTCTGCTCAAGCCCCACCTGCCGGATTATCGCCCCGCCAATCCCGCGTTCGAATACCTGTTCAACAGCTACTACAACGGCATCGGTGAACAATACCCGCGCCCTCAGCGCCATCTACTCTCGCGCCCCACCAACGAAGACGTGATGGACTGGCGCCATCAGGTGGATGCGGCCATGGCCGATTTGCTGACGCGCACGGATAGCTTAAATTCGCTGGTACAGCTGGGCATCAACCACGAACAGCAACACCAGGAACTGCTGCTCACCGACCTGAAATACAGCCTTTCCTTTAACCCGCTGTCTCCAGCCATCACCTGGCCCGTGCAAATATCAGGAGACACGCCGTCCCTGACGTTTCAGGGTTTCGAGGGCGGACTGGTTGAGATTGGCGCTCGGGGTGGCTTTGCGTTCGATAATGAAACGCCCCGCCACAAGGCGTGGCTGGAACCGTTCCAGCTGGCCAACCGCCCCGTTACTCAGGGAGAGTTTCGCGCTTTTATTCTGGATGGCGGCTACCGCACACCGGAACTATGGCTTTCCGACGGTTGGAGCTGGGTCCAACAGGAACAGATCGAACGCCCGCTGTACTGGAACTCGGGCCTGACCCACCACTTCACTCTGGCCGGCCAGCAACCGCTCCACGACAACCAGATCCTGGCCCATGTGAATTACTACGAAGCCGACGCCTATGCCCGCTGGGCGGGCAAGCGCCTGCCCACGGAGCAGGAGTGGGAACACGCCGCCCACAACCAGGCAATCACCGGCACCTTTGCCGACTTCCAGCCCAATAATAGCCAGTTCCAACCCGGCGGCGCCCACGGCACGGCCCTGGCTCATCTATTCGGCGATGTCTGGGAATGGACCGCCAGCGCCTACCTGCCCTACCCGGGCTTTCAAACCGCCAGCGGTGCCGTGGGCGAGTACAACGGCAAGTTCATGTGCAATCAAATGGTGCTACGCGGTGGCTCGTGTGCCAGCAGCGCCAGCCACCTGCGCGCCAGTTACCGCAACTTTTTTTACCCTCATCATCGCTGGCAGTTCAGCGGCATTCGGCTCGCCTGTGACAAGAGGGCCAATGATGGCTGACAGGCACACCCCCTCCGACTTCTTGCAGAGGCTAAGATGAAGCATCAACACATCCCGTTGAACCACCAGCAGCTTTGCCCGAATCTGACGTTTTACGACCTGTACCCGCCGGCCACCGATATGCTGGCCGAAGTCAGCCAGTCTCTTTGTGCGCCCAATCCGTCCCTGCACCCCAAATATTTTTACGATGAAATGGGGTCTGCCCTGTTTGACCGCATCACCCGCACCCCGGAGTACTACCCCACCCGTACTGAAACCTCGCTGCTCACCAACTACGCTGAAGAAATCCAGGCACGACTCAATCAACCACAAACCATTGCCGAGCCCGGTGCCGGAAGCTGTGAAAAAGTCCGACTACTGTTGGATGCCTGGCAGCCTCGCCACTACATGCCACTGGAAATTTCCCGCGAGTGCTTGCTCGGTGCCTCTCACCAACTGGCTCATGACTTTCCCGACGTGCACATCAGTGCGGTGTGCGCCGATTACTGCCAGGCCATGGCCATGCCCCAAGCCCTTGCAGAATCGGGCCGGGTGGTGTTTTTTCCCGGCTCCACCATTGGCAATTTTGAACCCGCCGCCCGCGCCGATTTTCTCAAGGGCCTGCGCACGCTGGCCGGCCCCGGTGGCGCCCTGCTGATCGGCGCCGACTTACAAAAACCCGATGCACGACTGAACGCGGCCTATAACGATGCGGAGGGACTTACCGCAGCCTTTAACCTGAACGCACTGCACCACCTGAATCGGGAACTGGGCTGCCAGTTTGATACCAACAACGTGCAGCATGTGGCGTTCTACAATGCCGCCCGACAGCGCATCGAAATGCATTTGGAATGCCTTGGCGATCAACACATCCAGCTCGGTGAACGCACCCTGACCCTGAAAAGCGGCACCCGCATTCACACGGAAAATTCCTATAAATTTACCGTGGCAGGCTTCAGTGCCGAACTGGTCGCCGCCGGGCTCACCCCACTAAGCTGCTGGACCGACCCACAAAACCTGTTCAGCCTGCACTTGGCACAGGTGTAGCGGGAACGTAAAAGCTGTAACGCCTTCCCCCGCAAATAGTGTGAACCGGTTCCAGTCCCGCTATACTGAACGGCGTTTTTCTGTGCACACTTACCAACGATAATAAATGGGGCTGCGGTAATCGCCGTGGCATAGGGAGATCGGATGCTTGAACTGATCAGCGCAGCGCGCCGCCGCAAACGGCCGCCAACGCACCAGCTGCTTGATGTGGTCACCATGGAATTCCGGGTAGGCCTGCTGGATATCGACCTCAACATGCATCTGAACAACGCCAAATACCTGAAGTTCATGGACCGTAGCCGGCTAGAACACGCCGTGGTCACCGGCCTGCTCAACCGCATGCTCGAAGCCCGCTGCAACGGCGTGGTCGCCAATACCGAAATCGCCTATATCCGCGAGCTGCGCCCCTATCAGCAATTCCAGGTACACACCCGGATCCTCGGCTGGGACGACAAATACGTGTACTACGACCAGCGCTTCGAATCCCAGCGCAAACTGCACACCCATGCCCTGCTGCGTGTGGCCAACGTCTACGGCGGCAAATCCGTCAGCCCCCAGACCGTGCAGGAAATGACCGGCATGAACCTGACCTCCCCCCCCTTGCCCGAATATGTGGAGCAGTGGAAACGGTTGCTGCAGACCAAGCGGCGGTTGACGGAAAGCGACTAAGAAGCAAGTTTAAAGTTCAAAGTTGAAACGCGCCGACAGCTACCTGTAGCTAAAACCTAAGAGGCCGCGCCCAAGCTATGGGCGCGGCCTCTTTTATTCAAGCAGATGAGACGCGATCTCACGTTTCAACTTTACACTTTGAACTTTCAACTTACTCTGTCGAATAGGTATAAAACGGCGCCCAACGCTTCTCTTTCACATCATCGCCACCGTAATACACCCCCGGCTCGTCCAGCCGCAGATCCGCAATTTCCCGCAACGCCAAAGCACGAGGCACCCGCTGCAACGGACCGGCCTGCTGATAGTCTTCTGGGTTGGCGACCAGCTCTTCCATGTCCAACGGACGGGTTTCCGAATAACGGAAGAAGTATTCCTCACCGCCATCCACCTTCAGCGGCATTTCAAACACCATCTTCAGGTACAGCACGCTGAGCGGTCGGCGGGCATAAAAATCATGGGTGCCAGCGGGCAGTTCCAGCCACTCATAGGCACCGGCCTTCAGGCCGAACAGTTGAGAGGAGTCCAAGAAAAATACCGGCGCCTGAACTTCTTCGTAGCCCCAGCGGGTAATCGGACGGTAGATGTAGACCATGGCATTACGCGGATCCAGCGTATCCATAGGCGCAAAAGTTTTGCCCTTTGGTGCATCCAGAAAGGCCCCCGGCGTGGAAGGAATCCCCATCCCCACTCCGGAACAACCCGAAAGAGCCCAAAGACAAGCGCCCAGCAGCACAGCCAATCGCATTATTATTCTCCAGTGTTGCCGTATCCAGTTCGTCCAGATCGGCCCTGTTTATTATTGCGTGCAACATAAAGCAATTTTGAACGCCCAACTATGGCCGATTTGCCCGCATTGCTCAAGCTACAGGCGCCCGGCCCACAGGCCATGGCGCCCGGTGCCTGCGGTGTGTCGGACAGCCGCTCAAATTACCGGCAACCGACCGACGAGGCTCTCCCCGCCACGGGCTTTTCTGTTAGGCTTTCACCCATGGCAGTAAATCGAATCCACACCCCTTGTATTGGCGTCTGTTCCACCGTATTCGGTGACACAGTCTGCCGTGGCTGTAGCCGTTTCAGTCACGAGGTAGTGCACTGGAATGGCTACACCAACAAAGAGAAAAGCATTGTCTGGCGACGCCTGAACCTGTTGCTGTGCCAGGTGGTGGACAACTATTTTGTGGTAGCCGACGCCGACCGCTTGGCCACCGAGCTGGACTTCCAGAATCTGCGTTACCAAACCCAGCTCGCCCCCCAAGGCTGGATACCAGAGCTGCTCAAAGCCGCTGGCTCCAAGATGATCCCCTACGAGCATTTCGGCCTGCGCGCCCTGCCCCCCACCGAGGCAATGACCCCGCGCCAGCTGTACGACCAGATTAGCGCCGAATGTCACGCCCTGTCCCAGGCCCACTACGACCGCTCCTACGCCCGCCCGGTTACCCTGGTAGCCGAACTCACCGAGCACGCCGCCCGGGAGAAGGGGCTGATTTAGCTTCTAGCTTCTAGCTTCTAGCTTCTAGCTTCTAGCTTCTAGCTTCTAGCTTCTAGCACATGATCGCCAAGGCATTCATTGGATCAACAACGAAGCGCTAGAAGCTCGCCGCTTGCGCCTGTCATTTGTCCCCATTTAACCGAAACACCCCCTTCACCAATACATCATTCAATGGCACATTAACGGAATGATTATTCATTCACTGTCTGTGCGAGTTCAATAATGGCTAACGTCTCCTCCGCCAGCGCCCTTGGCAAAGAGTCCCGTAAACGGGAGCAAATTGTCCGGGCGGCACTGAGCGTATTTGCCGAACACGGGCTCCACGGCACTCCGGTTCCGCCGATTGCGACCGAAGCAGGCGTTGGCGTGGGCACCCTGTATCGATACTTTGATAACAAACAAGCGCTGATCAATGCGGTGTTCCAGGACACCAAGAAGCACCTTCAGGAAAGGCTGCTTTCGGACTTGGACCTGATGCACCCGTCCCGCGCCTTGTTCGATACCCTCTGGGCACGGCTCACCGCGTTTGCGCGGGAGGAACCCGACGCCTTCCAGTTTCTGGAAATGCAGGACCACCATAGCTACCTCACCGACGAAAGCCGGCGCCAGGAACACGCCCTGCTGATTCCCCTGGGCATGATGGTGATCATCGGCCAACGCACCCGGCTGCTCTGCGATCACATGAAACCGGACCTGGCCATCGCCCTGTTCTGGGGCGCCTTTGTGGGCGTGTTCAAAGCGGAACGGCTGGGCTACCTGACACTCAGCGACGACGACCTGAAACGGGCACGGGATGCCTGCTGGCTCGCCATTGCCAATCACAACCACCAAGGGCAACAAGCATGAACCCGACTCACATTCTGATTACCGGCGGTGGCGGTGCCATCGGCGGCCAGCTCGCCGGCCAGTTTCGTCAGCATCATCCCAAGGCCCGCATCACCCTCGTGGACCTAAATGCCGAAGCGCTGGCTGTGGTCGCCGAGAAACACAACGCGCATCCAGAAACCTGCGACCTGACCGATATCGAGGCCCTGCCCCGCTGGTGGCAATCGCTGGAGGACCGCTGCGGGGCCGTGGACGTGCTGGTCAACTGCGCCGGCATCATGGACATCATCAGCATTACCGGCACCGGCTGGGAAAAAGGCAAACGCCTACTGGATATCAATTTCACCGCGCCCATGCGGCTAATGGACCTGGCCCTGCCCGCCATGGTGGACGCTCGCCACGGCTGCGTCATCAATGTGGCCAGCATGGCCGGCCGGGTACCGATTCGCGGCTGCAGCTATTACGGCGGCGCCAAGGCAGGTATCGGCCTGGCATCGGAAATTGCCCGGCTGGACTTGAAAAAGCAGGGCGTCAGCGTGATCACCGTCTACCCCGGCCCAATCTATTCCGGCTTGGAAAATCACGCCCGCAACCAAGTCAAAAAAGGGCCCGCGTCTCGCTTTATCCCCACGGGCAAACCGGAGGTGCTGGCTGAACGGATTTACAACACCTTCCGCAAGGGCGGCGCCCGAGTGATTTACCCGGATATCTACAGCCTGGCCAAACAGGTGGCCAACCTGAATCTGACCAACCGGGCGATGGATTTCTTCAGCCCTCAACCGAACCAGTAACCACGGACCGACCATGACACAGCAAGCCAACACTCCGATTTATGACACCCTGATTGTCGGTGCCGGCATCAGTGGCATCGGCCTGGGCATTCGCCTCAAGGAAGCCGGGTTCGATAACTTTGTGATCCTGGAAAAAGCCGCTGACCTGGGCGGTACCTGGCGGGACAATACCTACCCGGGCTGCGCCTGCGATGTACCCTCGGCGCTGTATTCCTATTCCTTCGCCCAGAAACCGGACTGGACCCGGGCCTTTGCTGGCCAGGCGGAGATTCTCGATTACGTCCGCGATACGGCTGAGCGTTACGACATTCCTGCGTCGATTCGTTTCAACCAGGCAGTAGAACGGGCGCAATGGCGCGAGAACCAGAACCTGTGGGAAGTGCAAACCGGCGACCAGCTGTATCGGGCCCGCACCGTGGTGGCCTGCTCCGGTTACCTGCACGAACCGATTATTCCGGCGATTCCCGGCCTGGAAAACTTCGCGGGCAAGCTGTTTCATTCCTCACGCTGGGACCACGACCACAACCTGACCGGCGAGCGCGTGGCGGTGGTGGGCACCGGTGCCTCGGCGATTCAGTTCGTCCCGGAAATACAGCCGAAAACCCAACACCTGACCTTGTTCCAGCGCACCCCGCAATGGGTGCTGCCCAAGCCGGATCACAGCATTCCCAAGATCGAGGAAAACTTCTTCCGCCTGCCGTTCACCCTGAGCGCCTGGCGCAAGATGCTCTACGGTGGCTTTGAAACCTTCGGTATCGGCTTCCGGCGCCCGGCCCTCCTGCGGCAAATCCAGAAGCTCGGGCTCGCGCACCTGAAAGTGGCCATCAAGGACCCGGCTCTGCGCGCCAAGCTCACCCCGGATTACACCCTCGGCTGTAAACGCGTGCTGATGAGCAACAACTACTACCCGACCCTGAACCAGCCCAACGTGGATGTCTTTCACACCGGCCTGAAAGAGGTTCGCGGCAACACGCTGATTGGCCAGGATGGTAGCGAATGCGAGGTGGACACGGTGATTCTCGGCACCGGTTTTTTTGTCACTGAACCGCCCATTGCCAACCATATCTTCAATGATGCCGGCGAGTCACTCAGCCAGATGTGGGAAGACGGCATGCAGGCCTACCGGGGCACCAGCATCAATGGCCTGCCCAATGCCTTCATGGTGCTCGGCCCCAATCTGGGCATCGGCCATAACTCCGCCTTTATCGTCATCGAAGCGCAGATCAACTACATCGTCAGCACCCTGACAACCATGCGCGAACAACAACTCAGCCGCATTGAAGTGAAAGCCGACGTGCAGCAACAATACAACCGCAAGGTTCAGAAAGACTTGCAGGGTACCGTCTGGAACACCGGCGGTTGCTCCAGTTACTACCTGGACAAGAACGGCGTGAACAGCGTCGGTTTTCCCTGGAGTACACTGGAAATGCAGCGCCTGCTAAAAGCCTTCGACGCTGACAATTACACCCTGACTTCTGCCACCCAAAAGGTATTTTGATCATGGCCAAAACGGCTTCCTCATCCTCCCCTCGCCGGGCCCTGGTCATCGGCTGCGGCGGTGTCGCCGGCGGCGCCTGGTCCATTGCTGCCCTGCACCAGCTGGAACAGCAACTGAACTGGGACGCCCGCGATGCGGACATTCTGGTAGGCACCTCCGCCGGTGCCGTGCTTGCCACACTGCTGGGTAGCGGCGTGTCCGTGGCGAAATTACGCGACTGCCAGCAAGGCACCAGCGACCACTGCCAATGGGACCACGACACCGATACCGGCGGCGCACTCCCCCCCTTGCCCGGGGCCCGGTTTACCGGCGCCAAACTGGCACTGAAAGGTTTGCGCGGAGAGATTTCGCCGCTGACCGCGATCTGCGGACTGCTACCACGCGGTCAGTTCGACATGGCCCCTTTCCGGCAGCTGGTTAATACCGCCACCGCGGGCAAGGACTGGGTCAGCCACCCGGCCACCTGGATCATGGCGGTGGACACAGACAGCGGCAAACGGATTCCTTTCGGCAAGGGCGGCGCGCCCAGCGCCACCATTGCCGACGCGGTGTGCGCATCCTATGGGGTGCCATTCTGGTGTCCGCCGGTCACCGTGGCCGACCGCACCTACATTGATGGCGGCGTCGCCTCGCCCACCTCCGCCGACCTGCTAGCCGACAGCGCGGTGGACGAAGTGATCGTGCTGGCCCCCATGGCCTCCAGCCAACCGGATCACCCTCGCTCGCCCTTGATCAAAATAGAACGGCAAGTACGACGCTACATGACCGGCATCGTAGATCGGGAAGTGGCACTACTGGAAAAAAGCGGCAAGCGCGTGATTCGCATCGAACCCAATGCGCAGGATCTGACCGCGTTCGGTTACAACATGATGGATCCGAAACGCCGTCGGCAGGTCTACGATACGGCACAAATCACCACTACAGAAACGGTGCGTATGGCCATCGGCGGCTAACAATCCAAACCTGAAAAACCTTGGCCCCTATGCTCTCTTGGTAAAACGTATTACCCGGTTCGCTGAAGATCTCTCAAATGATGTACCGCAATAGCGACAGCCATTCAGGTTATATGGTTTTGCGTCAGGCATCCGGCATCGAGCGTTCGGCAACGTGCAGGGTATTCGGGGTAATCCAATCTAAAAGGAACTGGTCGGGAAACATCCCGGCCTTGCTGCCCGGAACGAGCGAAAACGCGCTACGCTGCACAGCAGGGATGGGGGGGTGACGGCAGCGACACTGTCACTACAGGGAATTTGCCGCCTGGGTCAGGGTTAACTGGATATCTTTCAAGGCCGTGCGCGCCTCGATCCCTTCCGAGTGCGCAAAGAAGCCCAGCATCAACGCGCCCGCGACCAGAGCCACCAACGCCAACAGCATGAGCTTTTCCTTTTCCAGCACACGCTGTATTGGCGAGCGCGACGCCTCTTCGCGATGGTTGTCGCTGTTATTGTCATCATGGCTGTCTTGCGTGGTATCTCGCACCGTGCCTCCCATCTGGACTTTCTATGGTTGTACCCACCCAACCGGGCAAGCACAAGGCAAGGACTGACCGCTGGTCTGACAAGCGCCAAGCGCTGCCGGCTACGGGGTGATACGGCGCACCCGAATAACCAGCTCCCGGCCGATAACCTCATAGCCGTGGGCCTTTGCAATTTGTTCTTGTCGTGCCTCAATCACCGCGTCACGAAATTCAATCACCCTCTCTGTTTCCACACACACCATATGATCGTGGCGCTCACCGAATGACAGCTCGTACACACACCGGCTCACCGCACCCTGAGAAAACTGGTGACGGGTTACCAGCCCAACTTGCTCCAGATTCAGCAAAACCCGATAAATGGTTGAAATACCGATTCTTTCTCCCGCCTGATATAACCGAGCATAGATTTCTTCCGCACCCAGATGGCGCTGCTCATCGTGGGCGGCCTTCAGGTGTTGCAGAATACGCACCCGCGGCAACGTGGCTTTCAACCCCGCCCCGGTCAACCATTGCTCATCGCTCTTGGCGGCCGGGACTTGCTCCATGCCTTTACCTTCCATCCTCAGCTCCTTCTGCATCGCGCATTTTTCCTTGTCTCTATAGAAGACGAATAACGCTCATCGATGGTGACTTTTTTTCTCAAAGAAACACGAAGACTGGGGCAAGCGTCACACTATGCGTTTCATTCTCATTATTGTAATGATATCCATTCTCAAATAGTATTCGACATTCATTCTTTACAGAACAACGCTGGGGGCGGGATCATGTCCGGGGTGGCGCAGGAATCCCTGTCTGTAGAAACGCTGTATACCGACTATCACAGCTGGCTGCATAGCCTGTTGCAGCGGCGGCTCGGCAGTCGCGATGATGCCGCCGACCTGGCCCACGACGCCTTTATTCGCCTGCTCACCAAACCCCGCCACTTGAACCATCACACCGCCCGCGCCTACCTGAGCCGCATGGCCCGCGGCCTATGCGTTGACCTGTGGCGCCGCCGGGAAATCGAACAGGCTTGGTTGGACACCCTGCTCCACCTTCCCGAGCCACAAAGCCCCTCCGCCGAACAACAGACCGCCGCCATGGAGGCCCTGGTGGAAGTCGATACCATGCTGCGCCGCTTACCCGACGCGGTGGCCCATGCCTTTATCCAGTCCATGGTGCATGGCCTCAGCGGCAAGGAAATCGCCACACAGCTGGGTGTATCCGAGCGTACCGTGCGCAACTATCTCGCCAAGAGCATGCTGGCCTGCCTGCGCCTGCAGGCCCGGTTGGAAGGTACCGATATGGCCGCCCAACCATGAGCAGTGCGACGCACATCGATCAGCAGATTCTCAGTGACGCCGCCGACTGGTTTGCCCTGATGCGCTCCGGGCAGGCCGTCGACAGCGACACACTGCGTTGGCAGCAATGGCTCCGGCAGCACCCGGACCACCTGCGCGGCTGGCAGATGGTGGAGCGCATTGAGCAACAGTTCAGCACCGCCAGCGCCGCCACCCACCCGGCACACGCCGAAGCCACGTTGAAACAGGCACGCCACAACCGCATTCAGCGCCGCAGTGTCATTACCGGCCTGGCGCTGGCCATGGGCACCGGCGGCCTGGGCTGGGTGAGTTGGCGACAGACACCGCTACCTCTCCTGGTGACAAGCTGGAACGCGCAGTACCGCACCGGCACAGGCGAAATCCGCGCCTTGGAACTGGCCGACGGCAGCCGCCTGTGGCTGAACACCAACAGCGCCATCGATACCCTTCTGAGCGGCCCGCAACGGCAAATCCACTTAATACAGGGCGAAGTACTGATTGAAACCGGCAAGGCGGACCCGCGGCCACTAGTGGTGTTTACACCGCAAGGTCAGCTCCAGCCACTGGGCACCCGCTTCACCGTGCGCCGGGAAACAGACACGACGTTCCTGGCGGTTTACGACGGCGCGGTAGAGATCACCAACCAGGCCCAGCAGAAAAACGTGCTGCACCCGCAGCAGCAAACCCGTTTTTCCGCCGACGCGCTGCAACCAGTTCGCCCCGCTGACCCCGCACGGGAAACCTGGCACAAAGGGATTCTGGTAGCCGACGATATTCGCCTGGACGCACTGGTCGATGAACTGAATCGCTACCAGCATGGTTACATAAATATTTCACCCGCAGTGGCCGACCTACGTGTGTTCGGGGGCTTCCCGCTGACCGACCCACAACAGGCCCTGGATATGCTGGCATCCGCACTGCCCATCCGAGTCACCCGGCCCCTGCCCGGCTGGACCAATATCGATCCCTCCAGCCCCTGATAAAAAAACTAACCCGAAAAACGAAAAAACTTTTCCGCTTTCCCGCCCGCTGTTCGATATGTCAGTAAGCCCCGACAAAAAAGGGGCACCACCATCCTGACAACACTGGAGTGACCGTGAGCCGTTACCAACCTGCCCGCCCCGCATTGCGAGCAATGACACTGCGCCTTGCCATGGGCCTGACCTTCCCTCTCGCCCTGATCTTGCCCCTTTCTGCTCAGGCAGAAACCGGCCAGCAGCAATACAACATCGCGGCCGGGCCGCTCAATACCGTCCTGACTCGTTTTGCCACTGCCTCCGGCACCCTGATTGCCGGCGACCTGCAGCTTGCGGCGGGCAAACAGAGCCAGGGCCTGCAAGGCAGCTACACTTCGGCACAGGGCCTGAGCCAGATCCTTGCCGGCACCGGCCTGGTGGCAAACGCACAAGCGGATGGATCGTTTTCACTGGCCAAGGCCAACACCAGCGTGTCCACCCTGGAACCAGTGAAAGTCAGCGCCACCGGCGGCGACAACCTGCAAAACATCGTTAGCTATGACCACAGCGATATCGCCCGCGTACAGCCCCAGGACACCAAAGACCTATTCAAAAACGAAGCCTCCGTCTCTGTCGGCGGCTCCATACCGGTCAACGAAAAGGTCTATGTGCGCGGCGTGGAAGAAACCGCCATGCTGGTCACCGTGGATGGCGCCCGCCAGAACAACAAGGTCTTCCACCACAACGCCACCAACCTGATCGACCCCGCTTTGCTGAAATCCGCCAGTGCCGCCGCCGGTGTGGCCTCGGCCGATGACGGCCCCGGTGCTCTAGGCGGTGCCCTGAAATACGAAACCGTGGACGTGGCCGACATGCTCGCCCCGGGCGACAACCTGGGCGGCTTTCTAAACGGCCGCTACGCCTCCAATGGCGATACTGTCACTACAGCAGGCTCCCTGTTCGGCCGCAGTAATGGTTTCGAAGCCTTAGGCTATGTAAAGCAGGTAGAGGGTAATCACTACGAAGATGCCAATGGCGACAACGTGCCCTACACCGAACCGGGGCTACTCAGTGGTCTGGCCAAACTGGCCTACGAAAATGCCGACGTCGGGCGAATCGAACTGAGCCACGAAGTGGTTAACGATGATTCCAAGCGCCCTTACCGGGCCAATTTTTCCGGGCTCACTGTCGGCCGGCCGGTGCCGGCGTCCCGTAACTATGACCTGACCCGCCAGAACACCGTGCTCGGTTATAGCCGTTTGACAGGCAGCGGGCTGTGGAACCCGGAAGTGACCCTCGCCAATAACGAGACCGAGCTGGTGACCAGCGAAAATCCGCTAGCCGCCCCCAACACCACGGTGGAATACACCGGCATCACCGAGAGCGTATCGGCCACCGCCAAAAACACCTTCCATACCGGCTTCGTGGATATCACTGCCGGCATGGACTACTACGATGACAGCGCCGTCTTCCAGTTCGCGGGAGACCCGGACCTGGAAGAGCAAGCCGAAAATACCGGTGCCTTCTTACAGTTCCGTCACACTTTATTTCAGCGCCTGGATCTGTCCTACGGCCTGCGTCATGACCAGCAAGATTTCACCGGCACCGATGATTCCAACCACGAAGACGAAGGCACCAGCAGTAACGTCTTCGCCGAATTTCATTTCAACGAACACTTTGCCATCAATGCCGGTTACGCCGATGTCTGGGGTGGCACGGCGCTGGCCGAGAACTTTATTCTCAACGGCGCCTGGGTCTACAACGACATGAAGCCGGTGCAATCCCACAACCACACCGTGGGGTTCAAGGCCAACTGGAACGGCTTCTTCGTCGAAGCGAATCAATTCGAAACCGGCCTGCGCGATGCACGCGTTCCCACCTATGGTGGCGGCCCGGACCTGTTCTCCGACTTTGATATCAACGGCTTTGACACCACCGTTGGCTACCGCGCCGATCTGGGCCGACTGGCGGTGACCTATGCCGACATCGAATCGAAAATGGATGACGAATTCGCCACCTCATACGACGGCAACTATTTCACCGTGCCTTTGGGTGAACAAGTGGCGATCAGCGGCGAACTCTACTGGCCGAACACGCAGTGGGCCCTAGGTCTGACCACGGAAATCGCCCTGGAAAATGATGATCTGGAATCCAATGGCCTTGGGGAAAAGCAGGATAGCTACACCGTGGTCGACGTGTACGTGAACTACACCCCGATCGACGCCCTGTCCCTGCGCCTGTCCGTGGACAACCTGAACAACGAGGAGTACACCGAGCGCGCCAGCTATGGCCAGGAATTCGCCACCGTGGAACCCCTGCTGGAACCGGGCCGTTCCATCAACATGGATATTCGCTACAACTTCTGATTATTGAGAACCGGAAGACCCGCGGCTCTCCCATCCCGATGGAGGAGCCGCTGGCAGCGTTACTGCAAGTGATCGGATTTTTTGCAGGGGCAAAAACGCAAAAGGCCGCAACAGGAAACTGTTGCGGCCTTTCTTTGTGATGGTGCGCCAGGAAGGACTTGAACCTTCACACCTCTCGGCACCAGAACCTAAATCTGGCGTGTCTACCAATTCCACCACTGGCGCAGTGGGCGGCTATTCTAGCAGGCTATCGAGTAATTACCAGCCCCCGAGCCCACCGGTTAACCTCCCTGCAGGATGCGGTAAAGCGCCTGCAAATCATTGTCGATTTTGCTGACCCGGTTTTGCAGCGTACTCAACCGGGAGTCATTCTGCTGTGACACTGGCTGCGCCACCGGTTGCGCCGGTGACCGGCTCGACAGGGTGGCCACGCGTGATGACAGCGCCTTAACGCTGGTACCCAACCCGTCGAGACGTTTACCCAGCGCCACGGTGGCATCGCTGTTATCAGCGCTGTTCAACTTGGCCACCGCCACGGTGAGCCCACGGACTTTAGCGCTTAGCTGACGCAGGTCATCGCGCACGGAAGCCGCCACATTGGCGGACGCCCCGGCAGAGGCCTGCGAAGTCGCTGAGGCACTGGATTTTTGTTCTGCCAGCTCGGCGGCAAGCTGATAGTACTGTTGCCGTAATTCGCTGATTTCCCGGTTAGCGGAACGCTGTCCCAGCCACAATGCCACCACCAGTAAGGCGGCAACCGAGGCCAGCCCCAGGGACAACCACAGCAGCCCGGAACGCCCTCCTTCCGACATGGCCACCGGCCCCTGCCGGGGCGGAGAAATAAACGGGGTGGAATCCGTATCGGGCAATGGCGCCGGCGGCGCCACCGCCAGCACGTCCTGGTTCAGGCCCTGCAACCGATTTGCTTTACTTTCCGATAGCGGACTATGCGGCATCTTGGCCATGGCAAAACGCTCTTTTTGATTATTGTTGGTTGGATATCAATCAGACACCAGGCCCGCCCCTCCCCCCGGAGAACACAGGCCCTTGTCGGTTACGCGATCAACGCCCTTCCAGTGAATCCAGGCGGCTATTGACCTGCAGACGATAGGCATCAAACGCCGCCACGGCGGCTTCAACATCGTCCACCCGACCATCCAGCGTCGAGATTTTCCCCTGGGCTTTTTCCACCTTGTCCAGCCCGCTTTTCAGGCTGGTTTGCTGGCGCTCCAGTTGCTTGATGCTATCGACCAGCACTTCCACCCGGGTCTGCATTTGCCCGATCTGGCTCTGCCACTGGTCACTGCTTTTGTTCACCGCTGCCACCGCACTTTCCACCTGCTTTTTCAGCGCAGCGGCATCGGTGCTGATGCTTTTTAATTTGCCGTCCACACCCGCCTGACCTTTTTTAACGTCGTTCACCGAGGCAGACAGCGCGTTCAGGGCTTTTTTCTGTTCAGCAATGGCGGCTTTGTTACGCTTGTTGCTCAAGTCCCACAATTTGCGGATTTCACCCTGATTAGCTTCCAGTTTCTTGCCGTGGGACTGAACCGTATCCAGCAGTTTTCCGGAGGACTGGTTAAGGCTTTCATCGGTCGCCGACAGACGAGATTGAAGGTTCCCCATTTTTTCACTGGATTCGGTGAGCCGATTATCCAGCTGAGCCTGCAAACCAGCCACTTGCTTACTGAACCAGACGCCCAGCACCGCAATCAGCACCACCAACACCAGGCAAGCCATCATCCAGCCGCCATTGCCACCACCGGAAGACGCAGGCTTCTGCGGTTTCGGCTTGCCGCCGCCGGGGGGTGTTTTTTTGCCATTTCCTCCCGACGCCGCACTGGTCGTGTTCGCTCGGGGTTCATCGACAGCAACCTCATTCAGGTCACCAAGATTGACTTCACGATCTCGCGTCATTCCAAAATCCTAATCAGAGCCTCGGCCAATTTTGCCAAGGTTCACACCAAAATACTGTTTACGGTATCGACTTTTGCAACCCATGCCCGTCATCAAACACCGCTCTATTTCTCTACGGTCTTATCGAATAGCGGCTGCTCCGTGGCAAAATAAATCATTTCGCCCAGCTCGTGTTTGCCTTCCTCATTTTTCACCAAGGGTAAAAAAATCACCCACGGACGAACGATACGGTGATCCACTTCAGCCCATACACCAACGATTTTTTCTCCGTCATCATTGGTGATTTCATGGAGCCGAAAAAGTGCCATCAGATCCACATCAGGCTGCTCATTACTAATAGCCCGCAACTTACCAAACAGTGCCCGTGCCCATTCATCGGCCGGTGGCGCATCCTCTTTTTCGCCAGAATAGCCCACCGCTTGCACCGTTTCACCGGACCGGATCAAGCCAAACGGGTACATTCCCCCGGAACGTTGAATCGCCTGCAAGGCCTGGCGAATCCCCGCTTCGGCCAAGGCATCCATGGCCTGCTGCTCCGGGCTTTTTGCTTCATCAGCAGCGCCCTTGGTTTGCGCTGCTTTTGTGTCTCTTGCCTGCTCGGCGGCCATGGCCGGGTTCACCCACAGCCCGGCAAGCAACATCACTAATCCAATAAAACGCATACAACACCTTATTATTGTCATCACTATCGCGGGGTTCGACCGTCATCAGCCCAACAAGATCCCGAGCCTGTCGGACGCTACCAAACTTACTCTTTTACCGCCATAAAGACACAAAAAAGGCCGCAAAAGCGGCCTTTTTCATTGCCTGAACGGTATCTACGAAGAAACCGTCAGGCTTTTACCCAGCCGGGTTTATGCAGCAAAGTTGCTGGCTGCAAAGTCCCAGTTGATCAGGTTCCAGATGGATTCCAGATACTTGGGACGGGCATTGCGGTAGTCCACGTAGTAGGCGTGTTCCCACACGTCTACAGTGAACAGCGGAGCCTGACCCTTGCCGTGGGCAATCGGGGTGTCGGCATCGTCAGTGTTAACGATTTCCAGGCTGCCATCGCTGTTCTTCACCAGCCAAGTCCAGCCGGAGCCGAAGTTACCGGTTGCTTTGGCGTTGAACTGGTTCTTGAACTCGTCGAAAGAACCGAAGGCCTTGTCGATGGCTGCGGCCAGATCACCACTGGGAGCGCCGCCGCCATTAGGGCTCAGGCTGTTCCAGTAGAAGGTGTGGTTCCATACCTGGGCTGCCTGGTTGAACAGACCGCCGTCGGCGCTCTTGATGATTTCTTCCAGGGATTTGCCTTCGTTGTCGGTGCCGGCAACCATGTCGTTCAGCTTGGTCACGTAGGCGTTATGGTGCTTGCCGTGGTGATATTCCAGCGTCTCGGCAGAAATATGCGGTTCCAGTGCATTTTTCTCGAACGGAAGCGGCGGTAATTCAAAAGCCATAGTCATTTCCCCTGACATCATGTTGTCCCATTGCTCACAGCAACGGGCCTAAATTCCCCGCAGGCAACCTGCCGGTGGCCTGCGGCCAAACGATAATAACAAGCTACCGGTCGTGATCTCTACTGCGGGCACTGGCTGGCAAGGCATTACCTTTCACATTCATAGACAAAACCTATCAAGTACCAGCGGCCCGTGACCGGCAGGTCCCTGTCAAATGGGGCGCAATGCCCTTGTTTCAAGTACAATGCGCCCCAATTTTTACGTTCCGTGGCGTTTCTTTTTCGTTTTTGCGTTTCAAGAGCGCCTTCAACTGTTTGGCAGGAGAAAAGCATGTCTGATGATGCAGTCGTCATTGTAAACGGTGCCCGCACCGCCATGGGCGGTTTCCAGGGTTCCCTGTCCGCGGTCAGCGCCCCGGAACTGGGTGCCGCGTCCATTCGTGAAGCCGTCGCTCGCGCCGGCCTGAAAGCCGAAGACGTGCAGGAAGTCATCATGGGCTGTGTACTGCCCGCAGGCCTGAAACAAGGCCCGGCCCGTCAGGCCATGCGTCTGGCCGGCCTGCCGGACAGCACCGGCGCCACCACCATCAACAAGCTGTGTGGCTCTGGCATGAAGGCCACCATGTTTGCCTACGATTCCATCAAGGCTGGCACCAACGATATCGTTGTGTCTGGCGGTATGGAATCCATGACCAACGCCCCGTACATACTGGAAAAAGCCCGTGCCGGCATGCGCATGGGGCATGGTCAGGTCATGGATCACATGTTCCTGGATGGCCTGGAAGATGCGGAAACCGGCCGCCTGATGGGCTCTTTCGCCCAGGAAATAGCCGATAAGCGCAGCATCAGCCGCGAAGACATGGATAACTACGCCATCGAATCCCTGAACCGTGCCAATGCCGCCGTTGAAAACGGCTGGTTCAAGGACGAAATCGTGCCGGTGACCGTGAAGACCCGTAAAGGCGAAACCGTGGTCGATACCGACGAGCAACCGGGCAACGCCAAGATCGACAAGATCCCTACCCTGCGCCCGGCGTTTGCCAAAGACGGCACCGTGACTGCCGCCAATGCCAGCTCCATCTCCGATGGTGGCTCTGCACTGGTACTGGCCCGCGAATCCGTGGCCACCGAGCGCGGCCTGAAGCCGCTGGCACGCATCCTTGCCCACGCTACCAATAGCAAACACCCCAGCGAGTTCACCATTGCCCCCATCGGTGCCACCGAAGCGGTAATGAAGAAAGCCGGCTGGAGCGTGGACGACGTGGATCTGTTCGAGATCAACGAAGCGTTCGCCATGGTGGCGATGATGCCGATGATTGATCTGGGCATTCCCCACGAAAAAGTGAACATCCACGGCGGCGCCTGTGCCCTGGGCCACCCGGTGGGCTCCACAGGCTCACGCATCATCCTGACCCTGATCCACGCGCTCAAGCGCACCGGCGGCAAACGCGGTGTGGCCAGCCTGTGTATCGGCGGCGGTGAAGCCACCGCAGTGGCCATTGAGCTGGTGTAAAACGCCAGACGCTGGACGCTTGATGCCAGACAAAAACGGGGCCTTCGGGCCCCGTTTTTTGTTGGAAAATGACCAAGGGACGAGTTACGAGAAGCGAGTTACGAAACCCGTACCTCGCGATCCCCTTGATTCCCCACCACCGACCGCCGCAACCGCGTTCGCCACCGACTATTAACAGTCCACCCCGAAACATCCGCTTTCACTCTCAAACTCTGTTGCAATTTCCTGACCGGATTCGCCCTGTGTCGTATACGCAAAACCGGATTTCACCTGTACCCTGACCGGCTAGTCACCGTTTTGGGTTGGGCATAAGCCCGGGAGCACCATGTCAGCATTACCCGTTATTACCGCCATGGGCGGCATCAATGCGGCCGGCCGCAGTGCCCAGCATTTTGCATTTCAACGCCTGATTTTCGATGCCCTGGATAGCTCGCAGCAACGCGACACACTGAGCGCCCTGTCTCGCCTTACCGGCAATGACAGTGACGGCGTCCTTGACCACACCCTAATCCGCGCCCTCCCCGACAGCCACCAGCTCCACGGTGCCCTTGCCGGCACCAGCGATGCCCCCATTACGCTGGAAATGCGCAACATGGACCTGCCCGACAGCCTGCCACCAGGCTGGCAGGTCACCGCCGTGGACAAACGCCGCAGCCGCGTCACCCTGCCCGCCGGCCTAGGCCTGCGGGTTCCCCATGACACCCCGCGCCGGGTCAGTGCCGCCGGCCAGTTGCCGGATGGCTTCGATCCCAGTGCCCTGTATGCCTCTCGAAACCACCCGCGTGCCCTGCAAATGGCTATTTTCGGGATCAGCGATGCGTTAGGCGATCTGGGCATGGACTGGGCGCAGGTGGCCGACCGGGTGCGCCCGGATCAGGTCGCCGTATACGCCAGCAATGCCATGTCGCAGATGGATGACAATGGCCTAGGTGGCGTCATGCGCTTCCCGCCCAACGGCCAACGCATCACCTCCAAACAAGTGCCACTGGGCCTGGGGGAAATGACCGCGGACTTCCTGAATGCCTATGTGCTGCACTCCGTGGGCACCACCGGCGGCATGCTGGGCGCCTGCGCCACCTTTCTGTACAACCTGGAAAAAGGCGTCCATGCCATTCGCAGTGGCCGGGTACGGGTCGCCATTGTCGGCACCAGCGAAGCACCACTGGTGCCCGAGATTATGGAAGGCTACCGGGCCATGGGTGCGTTGGCGGAAGACCAGGCATTGGCCGCACTAGACGGCGCGGCCAATGCCGACCTACAACGGGCCTGCCGCCCGTTCTCGAATAACTGCGGCTTCACCATGGCGGAATCCGCCCAGTTTACCGTGTTGATGGATGATGCCCTGGCGCTGGAGCTGGGCGCGGACATTCTTGGAGCCATACCGGATGTGTTTATCCACGCCGATGGCGGCAAGAAATCCATCTCCGCCCCCGGCGTCGGCAACTACCTGACCATGGGCAAGGCCGCCGCCCTGACCCGCCAATTGATCGGCGAGAAAGGGCTTCGCCAGCACAGTTTTGTGCACGCCCACGGCACCGGCACCCCACAGAATCGCATTACGGAATCAGTCATTCTGGATCGTACCGCCAAGGCTTTCGGGATCGAGCACTGGCCGGTGGTGGCCATCAAGGCTTACCTGGGACATTCCCTGGGCAGCGCCGGCGGCGATCAATTGTCTGCTGCACTGGGCAGCTTTGCTCACGGCTGGCTACCCGGCATTCGCACCGTGGACCACATTGCCGACGACGTGCACCGCGATCACCTGAATTTCTGTCTGGACCATCAGCCCCATGATGATCTGCAGGCGACGCTGATCAACTCCAAAGGCTTTGGCGGCAACAATGCCACCGCTGTGGCGCTGTCCCACACGATCACTGAAAGCATGCTAAAACAACGGCACGGCCAACAGGCGTTCGCCAGCTGGCAGCAGCGTCGCGAGGGGGTGCGTGAAGCTAAAGCTGGTTTCCGTGAACACTGCCTGACGCAAGCGCCAGCCCCAATCTACCGGTTCAATGAAGACGTTATGGCGGATGAACACGTTAGCCTTAGCCATGAAGCTGTGCAGCTGCAAGGAAGAGCCGCCATGCCCTTTGATGATGATGCGGGCCTGAAAGATTACCAACTCAAGCGGTAGTTGCGCCCAATACCCTCTCCCGCTTGCGGGAGAGGGCTGGGGAGAGGGCGTTTATTGGATACCCACCCCAAAGGCCGGTGATGCCCACCCTTGGCGGGATGACGCCGCCTCACCCGGCAATGCCTCACCACCATAAATAACGTTCTCGGCATCCCCGTACTGCAACCAGGTTTCGGTGGGAGCTACCCCCACACCCGGCTTGCTGTAATCACATACCCCCTGCGGAAAAATCTCTGCGACCTGCGCAGCAAAGCCTTCCGGGTCCAGGGCAGTGGGGTAATCCGCCGGATCCACGGGTTTCAGCTGGCACTTGTTGGTGAGGGTTTCGATGCTATCGCCGGCCACCGTGCGCGGGGTGCCAAAGCGCGTCTGCACCACGGTCTGTTGCAGGCCCACCAGCGGGTCGGTAATGGGCGATAACAAATCCGCCACGGTGCCTAATAGATCCCCCAGAACGGGGATATCGGACACCACCGGTAGCTCACTCAGGTCCAGCCCGCACACTTGCCCCGTCAGAGCATCCACCACTACCCCCGCCTCTGGCGGAGCCGTGGGCAACAACGACAGATCCAGCCCCGGCAGAATCGGCGTCGGGTATAGCAGGTTTCCACTGAGCGGCACGATGGCACCTTCCGGGCCCACCAACGAGGACACCGACAGGCAGCGGTCACGGGCGTAGACAGGTTTGTGTTCACGCACCTTGTCGCCAAGGCTCAACGCCGACTCATCCGTTTCAATCTCTGACAGCCACAAGTCCATCACCAGCAACGCTTCGGTGGTATAAACCGTATCGCCAAACAGCGGGGCCGGACCGTACCAGATCACCTGGTTATCCGCGTGCCCCTGCGCCCTTTCCAGTCGCGCGCGCATCTGCCAGGAATGATAGGCATCGTGGGCAATGCCCGGATCCGGACCTCGCAAATCAATAATCGGTACATTGGCCAGATGCTCGGCCGTATTGATGGCACCGGTTCGGTAAGCATTTCTCAGTGTCGGGCTGTCGGCTACGGTGCGCTCCGGCTGATAATCGATATCCACGCTCAACCCGCCGATTTCACGATTCACTTTCAGGAACTGCTCACCGGTGATCACCCCGTTTTGCAAGGCGCCCAAACCGTACTGCACCCCTACGTTATCCAGCGGGATGCCACCGAACCCCCGCGATAGCATTTGTTCATTGGCGCTCCAGACCGCCGCCTCACGCAGGCCAAACTGGGATTTCATGTAATCCAGCAAACCACAGCGCAACCCATCAGGCGCCTCCTGGGCGTCATACACTGTGACCCCGTCTTGCAGACCCGGGCAGCTGTCCTGATCCGGGTACGCCGCCGGGAAAAAGGCCAGGTCCGACACCAGCGGGTTCAACGGCAGATGGCCATAGAAAGCCGACCATTGCGCAGCAGGAATCACCCCGGAACTCAACAATTGGGTAACCACCTGCTGGAACCCCTGAGGGTCACTGGGCAATTGGTTGCCAAAGTACTGGCTAAGCAAATTGTAATCGGCAAACTGGGTGGCGGTGGTCCACACATCCGGGTAAGAGCACTGCACAATCAACCCTTGGTAAATCCCCGGATAGGCATTGGCCACATGCTGCTGAGTGATCGAGCCACCGGAGCAACCGGTACCGATGGTGTACCGGATTTCACCGTACTGCTCGACAATGCGCTCCTTGCCCATCATCAAAGATTCCGCTGCTGTGACCAGATTGGCGTTGTGCCCAAGGTTGCCTTGCGCCGTGGACAGCGTCATAAAACCCCGCCCAAGGGCGGTGGTGATACTGTCGCCCAGTAACAACTCTGCCCCCTCTGGTGCGGTACCCGCGATATCCCCCTGAGGCGGGTTACCCATGCCATAACTCACCCCCACATTGCCGCCGTGGTGAATCAACAATTTTCCATTCCACTGAGGCTGGGGGTGAAGAGCGGACCAGGGTTGATCCGGCTGATAGAGGGTCATAATCAGGTAGCGATCGCGGTTCTGCACGCCCTCTTCCATACGCACAATGAACGGCACCTCTACTCCGGCATCGGTGGTGATTTGCGCAATCCCATCCTGTGCGGGTGGGTTGGCCGGGTCATAGGACTGAAACGCTCCTGGCAGCCCCGGGTTCTGTGGATCGAAATTGGTGAGCAGGGTCTGCAACTTGTCGGCGGGCACATACTTGAAACGGTATTCAACCGGCTGGTTACACTGGGCATCCACCGCTGCCGCATTGGTGCATTGCCAGGGCTGAATCTGGGGCCCGGAAATGACCGGTCCGCCATGGGGATGATTAAGGATCGTCCGCTTCAGTACTGAGGCATCGGCCAGCTCCACGCTTAGCTGGTTGGCACCCAGCGCCAGCCCATCAATCAGGCCTTTCAAACTTCCCGCGTCGGTTACGCTCAGCTGGCCGGTGATCTCGTTATCGCCCAGCCGTACCACCGCACCTTCAAGCAAGGCCGGGGCCGCAGCCACCACTTCAACCAGGGCATCGCCACCGCTAATCAGGTCCGCCCTGTTGGAAAGCACCCGAATGTCTCCCTCACCGGCAACCGGCTCGGCGGGAGCATTGGGGGAAGGCTCAGCAGGGGGGTTAGTGGTCACGGGGACCGAAGACGAGCTTCCGCCGCCGCAGGCTGACAGCAACATGGCCAGGCTGATGAAAAGGGAAATCGCAAAGGCTTTCATGACAGGCTCCTTCCGGTCGCCAGCGGTGGCGCACGGGAATCAGCGTGGGCGCTGACTGTTCTTGTTAAGATCCGCGACATACGCACGGGTAGGCCTTGATTGTCAGAGAGATACGGACGCCACACTGTTGCGGCACCGTAGTGCCATAGTTACCGTGACAGCGGCATTCTTTGCAGAATGTTGCACGAATGTGCCAAGTCAAAGAAAAACAGATGACATGTGCGAATGGCGCCCCGCTTATTAGCTGATAAGGTAGCCCCATCGAATGCACTGGACTGCCTATGACCCGCCTGAAAATCGCCCTGCTGATGTTGGTTGCCCTGACCGCCAGCACCGCCCTCTGGCACCGCTACAAACCGCTTCCTCCGGGATTGAATACGCAAGGGGAAACCCATGCGGTGTACGGGCTCAAGCTGCTGATAGACGACACCTGGGAAAGCGGCAACGGTGGCGAAAGCACCCGGCTTAGCCGACAACATATCTTCGACGAATTCTTCCGCTTAATCGGCCAGGCGGAAAAACTCATCGTGATCGACATGTTCCTGTTCAACGATCTCCAGGGCACCGCCACCGACAGTTACCGGGCACTGTCCAGCGAACTCACCGACGCGCTGCTGACCCAACGCGCCAGCCACCCGGCCATGCCGATTGTGGTGATTACCGATCCCATCAATACGTTGTACGGCGGACTCCGCAGCAAGCACCTTACCCGCCTGAAGCAAGCCAACATCACCGTCGTCACCACACCCCTGCCGACACTGCGCGATTCCAACCCCAGCTGGTCCGGCCTGTGGAGAATGTGCTGCCAATGGCTGGGCAACAATCCCGATAAGGGCTGGCTACCCAACCCCATGGGCCCAGGCACGGTGCCGCTACGTAGCTATCTTTCGTTGCTTAACTTCAAGGCTAACCACCGCAAGACCCTGGTAGTGGATGAAGGCAAACACTGGACCGGCCTGGTGACTTCGGCCAACGCCCACGATGGCAGCAGCGCCCACAGCAACATCGGGCTGCGCTTTCAGGGCAATGCGGTTAACGACTTGCTGACCAGTGAATTAGCCGTGGCAGAACTGACCAATACCCCGCTGCCCAAGCTACCCACCTTGTCAGCGCAACCGGCTGACCCGGCCGCCGACGCGCGCCTGCAACTGCTGACCGAAGGCGCCATTCGCGATGCCCTGCTCGCCACCCTCAACCACAGCCAGGCTGGCGACCAGGTGGATGTGTCCGTGTTCTATCTGTCGCACCGCCCGCTGATGGAGGCCCTGCTCGCGGCGCAACAACGGGGCGTACAACTGCGCGTTCTGCTGGACCCCAACAAGGATGCATTCGGTCGCGAAAAAAACGGCATACCCAACCGCCAGGTGGGGAAGGAATTGCACAACGCAGGCATCCCGGTGCGCTGGTGCAACACCCAGGGGGAGCAATGCCACACCAAGATGCTGTTACGTCGCAGCGCGAACAGTGCCGAACTAATTCTCGGCTCGGCCAACTACACCCGTCGCAATCTGGATAACCTGAACCTGGAGAGCAGCGTTCGCCTGATCGCTAGCCCCGAGCACGCCATAATGCAACAGGCCAGCGATACCTTCGAACGGCGCTGGGAAAATCGCTACGACGAAAAGCACAGCACCGACTACGAGGTGTATGCGGATGACTCGGTGTGGAAATATTGGTTGTATCGGGGAATGGAATTCAGCGGCTGGAGCAGTTTTTAGGGGTAGACGCCGTAGGAGCGCCACTTGAGGCGCGAACGCTCAGGTCCGAGTTGCGAGAAACGAGGCACGAGGGGAAAAAACTTTTCGAAACTCGAACCTGGTCCCTCGCTGCTAATGCAATTCGGGTGCAAGCACGTTCTACAGTGGCAATAAAACGCTGGCGGTTATTCTGTCGCCGGAGATTCTTTCACCGGCCGATTGCGATGCCAGTCTAGGCCGGCGACGGCGCCATTGATCAACCAGGCCGCGGCAACCAGGCCACCGGCCATGGGCCAGCCCCAGTTTTCTGGCAGCAATTCGGTGCCGGGAACGAACAACAGAAACAGCACGGTTTCCAGTAACGCCAACAACACCGGCGCGGCTAATCGGGCCGGGTAGTGCAGCTCCACACCCAACCAGCGCAACCCCGCCGCGCCCATGCTCAGGCCCAGCCAGATAATAATAATGCCACCGATCACTACTGCCATTGCCGTCTCCCTGCCTGTTCAGTTCTGGCCGCCATAGAGTGCTTCACGTCCGTGGCGTACTTCCATGCCTTTACGCACTTTTTTCGACAAGCCGTTGATCACCAATGCGAAGGAATGGTCAATCATGCGCTGAATCTCCCCTTCAGGAATGGAGCCATCCAGCTTGATCGTATTCCAGTGTTTCTTGTTCATGTGGTAGCCGGGCAGCACGGCGGCAAAAATATCCCGCAACGCCAAGGCTTGGTCCGGATCGCACTTCAAATTCATGCGCCCTTCGCCACCCTCCCGCCCCAGCGTTGCGAACATCTTGTCGCGCACTTTCATCACCGCCACATCCGGGCCAAAAGGAAAGTCTTCCCGCGCCTCGGGCTTGCCCAACAGATAGGTTCGTACCGCTTCAACATCCATGTCGATCACCTTTTATGTAGAAGCGTCGTTGGCGGCGCGAAAAAATCAGGCCCAAACGACAAGCTACAAGGCACGATCTATACATCCACAAACCCAAAGGCCGTGCCCGCGCGTATGGTTGCTACGCGAGATCAAGCCTTGAACATACACTGCGCTGTCTGGCGTTGTAGCTTGAGACTTGTCGCCTGTCTCTGCCCCTTAAATTTCCCGTGTTTCGCGGAAACGAATATCCGGATGACGTTCCTGGGCCAGTTGCAGATTCACCCGCGTCGGCGCCAGGTAGGTCAGGTGTCCGGCACCGTCACGGGACAGGTTGTCGTAGGCCTTGCGCTCAAAGGCAGACAGCTCTTTATCGCTATCCGCTTCCACCCAGCGAGCCGTAGCCACGCTCACCGGCTCATAACGACAATCCACACCGTATTCGCCTTTTAACCTCGCCGCGACCACATCGAACTGCAGGGTCCCGACCGCACCAAGAATCACATCGTTATTACGCAGCGGGAAGAACACCTGGGTGGCGCCCTCTTCCGCCAGCTGGGTCAGCCCCTTGTGTAGCTGCTTGCTTTTGAGCGGATCATTCAAGACAACGCGCTGGAACAGTTCCGGGGCGAAGTGCGGAATGCCGGTAAAGGCCAGCTCTTCGCCTTCGGTGAAGGTGTCGCCGATCTGGATGGTGCCATGGTTATGCAGGCCGATAATGTCACCGGAGAACGCTTCTTCCACATTGTCCCGTTCGCCTGCCAAAAAAGTCAGCGCATCTGGAATCCGCACATCCTTGCCGGTACGCACCTGCTTGAGCTTGATGCCCTTCTGGTACTTGCCGGAACAAATGCGCATGAAGGCAATACGGTCCCGGTGACGGGGGTCCATGTTCGCTTGGATCTTGAACACGAAACCGGTCATTTTGCCTTCGTCGGCCTGCACCGTGCGGGCGGTGGCATCGCGAGGCTGGGGCGGCGGCGCCCACTGCACCAAGCCATCGAGCATATGGTCAACGCCAAAATTACCCAGCGCAGTACCAAAGAAAACCGGGGTCAATTTACCGGCCAGGAAACGCTCCAGATCAAACTCGTGGCTGGCGCCCTGCACCAGCTCCAGAGTGTCACGCAGCTCTTCCGCGTAGTCGGCACCCACGGCCTCATCCAGCTCCGGATTATTGAGTCCTTTCACTTCGCGCACGTCCTGTACGGTGTGACCCTGGCCGGTTTTGTACAGCACGGTGGTGTCGGTGAGCAGGTTGTAGACGCCCTTGAAGCTCTTGCCCATACCAATGGGCCAAGTGATCGGCGCGCACTCGATATTAAGCACGTCCTCGATTTCATCGAGCACATCGATGCCATCGCGCACATCCCGGTCCAGCTTGTTGATGAAGGTGAGAATCGGGGTATCGCGCAGCCGACACACTTCCATTAGCTTGACGGTCCGCTGCTCCACACCTTTGGCGGCATCGATCACCATCAACGCCGAATCCACCGCGGTCAGGGTGCGGTAGGTATCTTCAGAGAAGTCCGCGTGGCCCGGGGTGTCCAGCAGATTGACAGTGGCGTCCTTGTAGGGAAACTGCATCACCGAGGTGGTCACGGAAATGCCCCGCTCCTTCTCCATCTCCATCCAGTCGGAGGTGGCGTGTTTACCGGACTTCTTGCCTTTCACGGTCCCTGCGCTCTGGATCAGGTTTCCGTACAGCAGCAGCTTTTCGGTAATAGTGGTTTTACCGGCGTCCGGGTGCGAAATGATCGCGAAGGTGCGGCGCTTGGCCACCTGGTCTTGCAGGCTCATGGGGCTCAATCTCTGACTGGGTATTTCGAGGGCGCGAGTATAACAGCCTTCGCGGCCTCATTTCCCGTCAGACCAGCCCGGAGCCTTTCAGTTGCCGCTGGCGCATCAGCAGGTACAGGGCAAACCCCACCGCCACCCCGGGCACTACGCCCAACAGCAAGGCCAGCCAACCGCCGCGCACCTGATAGCGCTGGCGCTCAAACAGCACCCAGATCGCCAGAATCACCCAGCACAGGATCACGTCAGTGGAATAGCCGGCCGCATAGGGATTAACGAAGCCTCCCGCAGCCGCCGCCAGGATATCCGGGTTCGCCATGAGCGGCGGGATGACCAGCACCGCAAAGGCACCGCAGAAGATCAGCGCCACCATGATCAGCAAACGGCGAAACAGGCTTTCGGACATGGGCAATCCCTCATTGGTAAATTTTCCTGTTCCCCTATCGTTGGCATTCGTTGGCCCTGTGTCCAGCTTTTACATGGCTAAACATGTGCCCATTGGGTCAACGCCTAAAGCGATGCTAGAGTGAGCTTTCCTCTTTTCAATCAGGACAAAGCCATGCCTGCCACCGTTCGTTGCGTTCACATTGTGACAGCCCTGCTCGCCCTTACTTTATTGAGTGCCTGCAGCCGAAGCCCCGATGCCGGCGACGCCCAAAAAGCGCTGGAAGCGGAAATGCGCAACGCCCACCTGGACGGTCTGCTGGAGGTCACCGATGTGGAAAAACACAACGGCTATGAAGATGGCGATGGCCGCTACACCGTGGAAGTCAGCTACAGCCTGGAAGCACAGGAAGACCTGGAGGGGTACACCAACCAGGTAAAAGGTAACGAAGACCTCTCCGGCCTGGACCGGTTCGCCATGATCATGGCCCTGAGCGCCTTGCGGGTGGAACACGGTAATTTCAAGAAAGGCGGCACCTTCCAGCGCCAGCAGGTAATCCACTTCCGGGACACGGAAAAAGGCTGGATGCCGTTGAAATAAAACATCGCCTCACGCAACAAGCTTCACGCTGCAACGCGGTTTGGGAACGGTGCCACTCGGCAACCGCCCTGCCCGCGAGAATCAGTTGAAAGTTCAAAGTGAAAAGTTGAAAAGGAAAACCGGGGGCCGAACCCCGCAGTTCGCTCTGCTGTAGTAGCCCCGCTTGAGAGACGAACCGAGCATAGCGAGGCGACAAGGGTGCGAGTCTAACCGCAATACCTTCTGAAACCTGACATCCCTGACCGCACTGCGCAATGGCCTCGCTTCGTCCCTACAGCGGCTTCGTAGAAAGGTCGATGCTTGGGAACTTCTCCACCTCTCCCTATCTATTTTTCGTAGCTCGTAGCTCGTAGCTCGTAGCTCGTAGCTCGTAGCTCGTAGCTCGTAGCTCGTAGCTCGTAGCTCGTAGCTCGTAGCTCGTAGCTGCTTATTTATGCCCCGAGGCCAGCAGGCACTGCATGAGTACCGCATCTTCGTGACCATCCCCCCGGCGATAATAATTTTTGCGTGTCCCGGATACCGTGAAATCCAGTGATTGGTACAGCGCTCGGGCACTGTGGTTGCTTTCCCGCACTTCCAGGTAGATCACACTCATGGCATCACGCTGGGCCGCCACAATGGCGTTTTCCAGTAGCGTTCGGGCTAGCCCCTGACGTTGCCGGGCGGGCGCCACGGCGATGTTGAGCACATGGGTTTCATCGAGAATACGAGATAGCACCAGAAACGCCACCGGCTGCCCCGCCACCTCCAACACCTGGCACAGGTAGTGGGGGTTGTCGAGGCAATCGAGAAAGTGATTACGGCTCCAGGGAGTCAGTTGCGCCGCCGTTTCAATGGCCAGCACGGCCTCCAGATCGGCCTCCTGCATGGCCCTCATGGGGCCGGCGTGATCAAACGCCATCGTAGCCATGGGCCTGCATGGCTTGCCAGCTGGCTTTCTTATGCTGCACCGGGTCCGCCAGCATTTCTGCCAGGCTGCTGATCACCAGCGCCGGCAAGCGGCCCAGCTCAAAAGGCTGGTACCGAGGCTGCTCGAACATGGCCTCAGCCACCGCTTCCGGCAGGCATAACAGTACCCTCTCGCCGCCGCTCTGCTCGCTGAGTCCGGCCACAAAGGCGGACAACGCCTGGGCGGCTTCTTCCGCCGGCATGGGCTGCTCCGTCAACGGGCAAAAGAAACGCCGCGGGCGTTGCGGGCGCCCCTGGAACAGGGCCAGCAGGCTGGCCATCAACGGCGCCTCGAAACGCCCCAGCCCTGGGGCCTGGCTGTCTTCCTGGGCACACAGTAGCCAGGTGGTACCGCCCAGATGAGCTTCCAGCGTAAACGTCAGCCCTTTCACTTTCACCTTCGCGGGCGCTGGTGCTTCCTCTTTAGCTACCTCCCTGCGAGACGGTTCCGCAGGTTTGGCAGACGGCGCTTTCGCCAATGCGGCGGCGGCCGACCCTTCAAGCGCTTGCTCAGCACTCGCTGGTGCCGAGCTGGGTTCAGTCGTAGAGGCTGGGGCGTGAGAGTTCTGTGCAGGCTCCCGAGACGGCACCGCCACATCAACGGCGGGGCCTGCCGATGCCGGTGCGCTGGCCTGCTCGTCCACCGGCCAGTCCAGCTCCGGCGACGCCGCCGCGCCAGGCAATGGCACACGGGCCACCCAGGGCGTCAGCCCCATGGCTTTGAGATAACTCTGCCGCTGCGCTTCGTTCATGGAGCACCTCCGGTGCCGCCAGACGCCGGACGCACCACGCCCCACGCAAGAAGAGCACCACCGACTCCTTTACCGTCAGGCCTCTGGCATCCGGCATCCGGCAGCTTCTTCATACATCCGCCGCCTGCGGGTGGGCTCTTTCCACCCCAGCTGCAAAATGGTTCAGCGCATTCAGATAGGCCTTGGCGGAGGCAGTAATGATGTCCACATCCGCACCATGCCCGTTAACGATACGACCGCCCTTCTCCAGGCGTACGGTCACTTCTCCCTGGCTGTCGGTGCCAGCGGTAATGGCGTTAACCGAATACAGCTGCAGGGTACTGTGACTGTCTGCCAGCTGCTCTATCGCCTTGAAGGCCGCATCCACCGGGCCGGCCCCGGTGGCCGTGGCGTCCTGTTCGGCGCCATCAATAGACAACACGATACGCGCTTGCGGGGTTTCGCCGGTGCGGGCGGAGGCGTCCAGCAAAACCAGCTTGAAACGTTCCTGTTCCACTGCGCGCTTGGTGTCACTAACCAGCGCCTGCAGGTCCTCGTCGAACACTTCGTGCTTCTTGTCCGCCAGATCCTTGAAGCGCAGAAAGGCTTCATTCATGGCCGTTTCCGACGCGAACACGATACCCAGTTCATCCAGACGGGCACGGAAAGCGGCTCGACCGGAGTGCTTGCCCAGCACCATACGGTTGGTGTGCCAGCCCACGTCCTCGGCGGACATGATTTCATAAGTCTCGCGGTGCTTGAGTACGCCGTCCTGGTGAATGCCGGACTCATGGGCGAAGGCGTTGGCGCCGACGATGGCCTTGTTCGGCTGCACTGGGAAGCCGGTAATCTGCGATACCATTTTTGAGGTGGGCACGATCTCTTTGGCATTGATGCCGGTGTCCACATTGAACAGGTCCTGGCGGGTTTTCACCGCCATGACGATCTCTTCCAGCGAGGCGTTACCGGCCCGCTCACCCAGCCCATTGATGGTGCATTCCACTTGCCGTGCACCGGCCTGTACGGCCGCCAGAGAATTGGCCACCGCCAGCCCCAGGTCGTTATGGCAATGCACGGAGAAGACCGCCTTGTCCGCATTGGGAATACGCGTGAGCAGCTGGCTGATGGTGTCGCCGAATTGCTCAGGAATGGCATAACCCACGGTGTCGGGAATGTTGATGGTGCGCGCGCCGGCATCAATCACCGCTTCGATAATGCGGCACAGGAAATCAATCTCGGAGCGGCCTGCGTCTTCACAGGAAAACTCCACATCGCCCATGTGATTACGCGCATGCTTGACCGCCGCCACCGCATGTTCGATCACCTGATCCGGCTCTAGCCGCAGCTTGTGCTGCATGTGAATCGGACTGGTAGCGATAAAGGTGTGAATACGCCCGGACTCAGCCCCGGCAAGCGCTTCCGCCGCCCGGTCAATATCCGCCGCCTTGGCGCGGGCCAAGGAGCAAATAGTGGATTCGCGCACGGTGTCAGCAATGGCTTTCACGGACCGAAAATCGCCCTGGCTGGCAATCGCAAACCCGGCTTCGATCACGTCCACCTGCATACGCTCCAGCGCTCGGGCAATGCGCAGTTTTTCATCCTGGTCCATGGTGGCACCGGGGCTCTGCTCACCGTCACGCAAGGTGGTATCGAAAATAATCAGGCGGTCTTTGCTCATTGGTTCTCTCGCAAATGTCTGGGGCTAATGGATCGCCCCTTTTCGATGTAGGAGCGCACGTGCACGCTCCTGCATCAAAGGTTCAGAAGTGAAGTCAGTTTACACCAGTCGCAGGGTGCGCAGCACGGCCTCACGCAGGGCGTCCCCCGCTTCGCGGCCTTCAATACCTTCGGCAAGGCGCAGTTTCTTGCCGTCCACCTTGGCATACAGAGTCATATACTCGGTTTTACGACCATTACTGGTGCTGCTCATGCCACTTTCCAGCACCAACTGGTCGGCGTTCAACAGCCGTCCCTCACGGCGAAACAGCGGGATCCCCAGCCAGCGACGCTGATTACGCACTTCACCACCGCGCACCCAGGCATCCAGCCGGCGCGCCAGGGTATACAGGGTAGAAAAGACAATCAGGTAACCGATCAAGCCAAAAATGCTGCCCATGATATAGAGCATAAAGCCCTCTTCGGCAGCGAGCAGAAACAGAAAAGTCCCCACCCCGGCAAAAATACTGCCGAACATCAGCAGGCCTAATTTCATGCCCAGGTTGCGCCCGGCCCGGCTGATCAGGTGTAAACCCTCAGCGGTCTGCTGCACTTCAATTTGTTGATTGGCGGATTCCAGTGCATCCAGCTCACGCTCTCGGCGATCCGCAGTGCGATGGGATTCTGGCAGAGTAAAGCGGCTGGTATCGGTCCCGGCCTGCACAGGGATATCCCAGCTGCGTTTCAGATCACGACCTTGCACCTGGCCTTCCAGCTCCACCCGCCAGCAGATGTAGTTGCGGCCACTACCGCTGCTGGGCAATTGCTCGGCCGGCACATCGAAGCAAAAGAGGATATCCGTGCCCGTTTGCGCCGGCTGACAATAGGCACGCTGCTCCGATTGCCAGAGCACGCTCTCCACGGTTTTGCGGTCTTTACCGCTGCCACTCTCGCGGCCACGAATACAGGACAGCCATACATCCAGATCCGCCTCCCGGGGCAACGACCGGCCCAGGTGAATCTGACCGCCCACCTGACCGCCGGCATGGCCCGGCTCCGGGTGCAACGCCAGCGGCGTGGGGCCAAAGAACTGGTACGCCCGGCGCATCTTCCAGCCGCCCAAGGCGACACCCAAGCCCACCGCCGGGAACAGCAACACCATCAGGATGGCGTAATCCCCGCGGCTGACTCGCTCCCACACCTCCAGATAGGCCGGCGACGGCAGCAGCACAAAAATGGCGCCAAAGCCGATCATGAACCAGTGCCCGGATTTCTGTTGGCTGGTGTAAAGGCCGGTTTCCGATACCGCAGACTTTTCCTTGCTGCCACGGGAAAACAGCACCATCAACCCGCCACCGACCAGAGCAAAGACGCCACCGAAGGAAAAACCAAACACCAGTGAGCCCCAGCGCAATGTGCGATCCAGATACGCCTGGCCAGGGTTGTCCGGGTTTACCCAGGCACTCACCGTGCGATTCTGCTGGCGCGCGGCTTTCAACTGGCTACCAAGGCGCTGCCAGTAATCATCAAAATTATCGCTACCGCCGTACTGGCTCACCGTGTCACTCATGAAGGTTTGACCGTTATAGGTATAGCGATAACGCGCATCCACGCTATAGGTGGTCGACCCATCGGAGCGATGGCTGTTCAGGGTGCTGCTCAGCACCGTGGCGGGCACCCGATCCCAGCTACCCGATTGCCAGTAATGGAACAACGGCTTGATACTCACAAACACCATGACCGCCAACCCGACGACAAGAAACACCCCCGCGAAGCCGTACATCAGGCAACCGCTTTTACCGTCCTTGTTATTGTTTTGCGCGCCATCGGCGCTGGCCATATTCGACAATTCTGATTCCCCCATACAACATCACGCCCGACAGGGCGCCATAAAAATGGGCGTTGACATACACACGCCCGTCAATCCAGCCACGCAGATAATCCACGTCGTAACCGGCTTGCTGCTCCATGAAAATACGCCCGGCGATCACCAGAAGAATCAGTGAATGCAGCCAGGGATTCCCCCGCCACCCCAGCAGCAGGCACAGCACCAGCAGACCGTGAAGAATACCGGACAACCCCACATAATGCTGGAGCTGCGTGTCCAGCATCAGCAACGCTACGCCGGTGGTAGCACCACAAAACCCTAACCATGCCCAAAACCGGGTACGGTCCAGCAGGTCTTCAAAGAAATACCCGCACAGCAGCAAACCACTCAGGTTAAGCAGCATATGCCAGTGGTTCAGGTGCACCAGATGACAGGTAAAAATCCGCCACCACTGCCCCTGCTCAATCGCCCCCCGATCAAACGCCAGCCAGGGGTTCACCCAAGAGTGTGCCAGCCCCAACACCACCATCATGGCCACCACCAGGGCAAACTGCGGGCGGAGTTTTCTGTCTCTGGGTTGCATGTGGCTGCCTGTCAGGGATGAAAGGAGATTATGGGAAGGGTGAGTTGAAAGTTCAAAGTGTAACGTTCAAACGCGGTTAAAACTCGTGCCAATCGGAAAGCGCTTGAGCCGCGACGAGAGCGCCTTGTTATGGCGCCGCTTTGGCACAGGAATCGCGGCGACCATCGGTTTTTCGGGTGGCACTTCCCGGCCCCGCGCTTCAACTTTACACTTTGAACTTTCAACTCGCTTCTGCCCCAAAAAAGAAAACCCCGCACAAGGCGGGGTTTTCTTTTAGGCTTTCAATGGTCGAATGACCGGCTGATTTACATCATGCCGCCCATACCGCCCATACCACCCATGCCGCCCATATCAGGGGCGCCGCCACCGGCATTTTCTTCCGGCTTGTCCGCCACCATGGCTTCGGTGGTGATCATCAGGCCAGCGATGGAAGCCGCTGCCTGCAGCGCGGAACGGGTCACTTTGGCCGGGTCCAGAATACCCATTTCCAGCATATCGCCGTACTCGCCTGTGGCCGCGTTGTAGCCGTAGTTGCCTTTGCCATTGCGCACTTCCTGTACGATGACAGAGGCTTCTGCACCGGCGTTGTAGGCAATCTGGCGCAGGGGCATTTCCAGCGCACGGAAAGTCAGAGCGATACCCGCGTTCTGCTCATCGTTGTCACCCTTGATGGTGCCAACGTTGGCCAGTGCGCGAACCAGGGCAACACCGCCGCCCGGGACCACACCTTCTTCTACCGCAGCGCGGGTGGCGTGCAGGGCATCGTCCACGCGAGCTTTTTTCTCTTTCATTTCAATTTCGGTGGCAGCACCGATCTTGATTACCGCAACACCGCCGGCCAGTTTGGCTACGCGCTCTTGCAGTTTTTCCTTGTCGTAATCAGAGGAAGAGTTTTCGATTTCCTTGCGGATCTGATCCACACGGCCATCGATATCTGCCTGCTGGCCAGCGCCATCAACAATGGTGGTGTTGTCCTTGTCGATGTTCACTTTCTTGGCAGTACCCAGATCTTCCAGGGACGCGTTTTCCAGGCTCAGGCCCACTTCTTCGCTGATCACGGTGCCACCGGTGAGGATAGCGATATCCTGCAGCATGGCCTTGCGACGATCACCGAAACCCGGTGCTTTCACGGCGGCACACTTGATGATGCCGCGCATGTTGTTCACGACCAGAGTGGCCAGTGCTTCACCTTCGATATCTTCGGCAATGATCAGCAGCGGCTTGCCTGCTTTGGCCACATTTTCCAGGGCCGGCAGCAGTTCACGGATGTTGGAGATTTTCTTGTCTACCAACAGGATGTACGGGTCTTCCAGCTCGACCTGCATCTTTTCCTGATTGTTGATGAAGTACGGGCTCAGGTAACCGCGGTCAAACTGCATACCCTCAACCACGTCCAGTTCGTTCTGCAGGGACTGGCCTTCTTCAACGGTGATCACGCCTTCCTGGCCTACTTTTTCCATGGCCTGGGCAATGATTTCACCAACAGATTTATCGGCGTTGGCGGAGATGGTACCCACCTGCTCGATGCTCTTGGTATTGTCACACGGAGTAGACAGTGTCTTCAGCTCTTCCACCACGGCGGCCACAGCCTGGTCGATGCCACGCTTCAGGTCCATGGGGTTCATGCCCGCGGTTACGGACTTAAGGCCTTCGTTGACAAATGCCTGAGCCAGTACGGTGGCGGTGGTGGTGCCGTCACCGGCTTCGTCATTAGCCTTGGACGCCACTTCTTTTACCATCTGGGCGCCCATGTTCTCGAACTTGTCTTCCAGCTCGATTTCACGGGCAACGGAAACGCCATCCTTGGTGATGGACGGTGCGCCGAAGGATTTTTCCAGTACCACGTTACGACCTTTCGGGCCCAAGGTTACCTTAACCGCGTCGGCCAGGATGTTGACGCCTTTGGCCATACGTTGACGCGCTTCGTCACGGAACAAAATGTCTTTAGCCATGCTTCATTTACCTCTGCAATTCTTCGCCCGATTAGGGGCTGAATGCCCTTTCAGGGCGTTCGATATCTGTCTTGACCGGAAGGGGCTCAGCTTTCAACCCTTAGCCTTCAATGCTCAGCCTTCAACAACGGCCAGAATTTCAGCTTCGCTCATGATCAGCAGTTCTTCGCCTTCCACTTTTACGGTACTACCGGCGTATTGGCCGAAAATCACCGTGTCACCGGCTTTCACGTCCAGCGGACGCACATCGCCATTTTCGGTGATTTTGCCATTACCCACGGCAATGACTTCGCCACGGGACGGCTTCTCGGCAGCGGAACCGGGCAGCACAATACCGCCAGCGGATTTGGTTTCTTCCTCTTCACGGCGAACCAGCACGCGATCATGCAAAGGACGGATGCTCATTTTTCCTTAAACTCCCAGTTAACTTTGACACCCAAGTCGGCCACAGCGGCCGGACTCGATAGTCTGAATTAGCACTCTAACGAGTGGAGTGCTAATCATAGTAATGACGCCAGAACAGTCAACAGGAAATACCGGCCATCGCCGATGCTCCCTGAGCCTGCTTGCTGAGCGTGGAATGGGGTCGTAGCGGTGGGATTCAAGGGCGGGCGAGGAAAAAATCCTCCGGCGGGAGTCGGCATCAGCATTCACAACCGCCCGTTATCGTCTGGCACCACACGAACTGTCGGTCCGTAAAGAGAGCAGCCTGAATCCACGGAGGCCATCCCTGCATGGCGGTGCCGATAGATGAAGGACTGGGCTTTTGCTTGCTGATGCATCCTGCCTGCTGTCATCCGTTTCCCGTTTTGCAGCTGGCCTGAGCAATCCGGTCATTGGCCTGCTTGCTGCACCTCACCATAATCCGTTGCAACGTGAACCGACTGTGTAAGGAATCACCATGGAACTGAACCAGAAAGTGATTGTTGTGACCGGCGCCGGCCGAGGCCTGGGCCGTGGCATCGCCACCTTTTTTGCCGGGAAAGGCGCCCGGGTGGCCTGTGTGGATCTGAGCCAGGAAGATCTGGACGCCACCGTGGTTGCCTGTGAAGCCGCCGGCGGCGAAGCCCGCGCCTACCTGACCAACGTGGCCAAAGAGGAAGAAGTGGAAACCCTGTTCAACAATGTGGTGGCCGATTTCGGCGCCTTGCACGGCTTGGTCAACAATGCCGGCATCACCCGCGACGGGCTGCTAATCAAAGCCAAAGACGGCGAGCTGGTCAGCAAGATGAGCCTGCAACAGTGGCAGGCCGTGATCGACGTGAACCTGACCGGGGTATTTCTGTGTGGCCGCGAAGCCGCCGCCAAAATGGTCGAGACCGGCGCCGAGGAAGGCGTGATCGTCAACATTTCCTCCCTGGCCCGCCAGGGCAGCTTCGGCCAGAGCAACTATTCCGCCGCCAAGTCCGGGGTGGCCGCCATGGCCGAGACGTGGGCGAAAGAACTGTCCCGCTACAACATTCGCACCGGTGCGGTAGCCCCGGGCACCATCAACACCGATATGCTGGCCGCCATGAAACCGGAAGCCCGCGACCGCTTGGTTCAGGCCGTGCCGCTCAAGCGTCTAGGCGAAGCCGAGCACATTGCTCGCAGCGTAGCCTTCATTTTCGAGACCGACTATTTCACCGGTCGCTGCATCGACATGGACGGCGGGTTGCGCTAATACGCCTGGCGCCCAATGCCGAACGCACGAAGGCAACCCAAAAGAGGAAATCGGCTGGCACCGATTTCCTCTTTTTATGTGTTCTGCGTTTTTCCTTGCAGCTCAAAGCTAGTCGCTAGAAGCTGCCCTTATGAATCCTGAATTCCGAGATGCCGTTTACCAGATCGTCGCCGCTATCCCACCCGGATACGTCAGCAGTTATGGCGCCGTGGCTAAGCAGGCAGGGTTTCCGCGCCATGCCCGCTTTGTTGGCCGGCTGATGAGTCAGCTCCCCAAGGATACCCGCCTGCCCTGGCACCGGGTGTTGCGCGGCGACGGCCGTATTGCCCTTGCGGGTACACCCGTGGGGGAGATTCAGACGCAACGATTACTGGACGAAAATGTGCCGGTGCTAGGAGACCGCGTGCCCAGGCAACATTTCCTCTAGCCAATGAACCCGCATCGCCCCCTGGGGACAAAGTGTCTATGATGAGCCTTTCGCCCATCGGCAATACCCGCTAAGAGACCTATGCCCCCACAACCAGCCAGCTGGCTACAAGCCCTGAAAGCCTTCAAGCACCCCCGTGTGGAGACCATGTTCTTTTACGGGTTTTCCGCGGGCATTCCACTGCTGCTGATTTTTTCGTCGTTGTCCTTGTGGCTGCGCGAAGCCGGCGTGGACCGCTCCACGGTCACCTACTTCAGCTGGGCGGCGCTGGCTTATTCGTTCAAATTTCTCTGGGCGCCGCTGATTGACCGCCTGCCCATTCCTATCCTGACCCGCTGGCTTGGCCGCCGGCGAGCCTGGCTTCTAGTGGCACAGCTGGCCGTCGCCGCCTCCATTTTTAGTATCTCCCTGGTCGACCCAACCCAACCCGGCGCCCTGAACCTGATGGCTTTTGCGGTGGTACTGCTCGGCTTCACCGCCGCCACCCAGGATATCGTTATCGACGCCTACCGGATTGAATCCGCCGGGGCGGAACTGCAGGCGCTGATGTCCTCGTCCTATATCGCCGGCTACCGGATCGGCATGCTCACCTCCGGGGCCGGCTCCTTGGTGCTGGCCAGCTGGCTGGGCTCTACCAGCGAGGCCTACAGCTACGCCGCCTGGCAAAGCACCTATGCCATCATGGCACTGACCATGCTGGTCGGGGCCGTCACCACCCTGATCATTCGCGAACCGGAAAACCACCGGCCATCCAACTCGCAGTACACCAGCCGTCAGTACCTCAAATTCCTGACTCTGTTTGTGGTGGGCATAGCCGCCTTTGTGACTGTCTACATATTTACCGCCGACTCCGCCGCAGCCTTCCGCCAGACACTCACTGATGCAGTAAACAACGGAGCCTTATCCGGCCTGGTGGTGGAAACCCTGCGCCTGGCCCTGGCAATCACACTGGTGGCGGGGCTGTTAAAAATGCTCTCCCTGACCCCCCTGTACGACAAGCAACTGGTACAGGAAAGCTACCTGGACCCGGTGAAGGATTTTTTCCAGCGCTACGGCAAACGTCTGGCACTTCTACTGCTGGTTTTCGTGGGGTTCTATCGCATTTCGGATATTGTGCTGGGGGTCATTTCCAACGTCTTCTTTGAGGATATGGGCTTCACCAAGAACGAAATTGCCGGGGTGGTGAAAACCTTCGGGTTGTTCATGACCATTGCCGGCGGTTTTCTGGGTGGGCTGCTGGCCATGCGCCACGGCGTTATCCGGGTGCTTTATCTGGGCGCATTCCTCACCGTGGCCACCAACCTGCTGTTCCTGTGGCTAGCCTATGCGGGCCACGATATCCGCATCCTCTATGCGGTGATCTCCGCGGACAATCTCACCGCCGGCCTGGCCAGTGCCGCCTTTGTGGCATTCCTCTCACAGCTCACCAATGTGTCTTTCACCGCCGTGCAATACGCCATTTTCAGCTCGCTGATGACGCTGCTACCAAAGACCATTGGCGGCTACTCCGGCAGCATGGTGGACAACCTGGGTTATCCGGGCTTTTTCCTGCTGGCCAGCCTGATGGGCGTGCCAGTGCTGGGGCTTATCTACCTGATCCAGCGCCACAGCGCCTTCCGAGACTGAGGTCCGGGCACAGAGCCACAAAGGATCGACCGGTTCACCGTATACTTTTCAATCAATTCACAAACCGGCTATAGTCGAGACTTACAAAAAACAACAAGAACGCCAATGACCGTCTCTGAACTCGATATCCTGGTGGTGGACGACGCCCGCTTTTCCGCCGCTGTGGTCAACCGCACGCTGGCCACCGCCGGCTATACCGGCATTCGCCACGCCCACAGCGCTGACGACGCCCTTGGCCAACTGGCCGAAAAACCGGCCGACCTGGTGGTGGCAGACTGGTTGATGCCCGGCATGGACGGCCTGGAGCTGACCCGTCGCATCCGCCAGAACGACGAGGCCAACAACCGCTATACCTATGTACTGCTGCTCACTGCCCGCGAAGGGGTGGACGCCCTGCAGCAGGCGTTCGATCAAGGCGTGGACGACTTTGTCTCCAAGTCCGCCATGACCGAACAACTGCAACACCGGGTAATGGCCGCGGACCGCATTATCCAGCGCCACAACCGGGTACAGACCGACTACCAGCGCATGCTGACGGTGAACCGCCAGCTCAAGCGCCAGGCTCTTATCGACCCGCTCACCGGTTTTGGCAATCGTCAGGATGCATTGCGAGCCCTGGACAGCACGCTCAAGCAAGCCCAGAAACGCGGCGGGGCCGCCTGCGTGCTGCTGATGCGGCTGGAAGACTTCGAGCTACAACAACGCCAACGCGGCAACAAGGTCATGCAGCAAGGCGTGCTGGCCTTCAGCCGCCGCCTGCGCCAATCGGTCCGGCCCATGGATCGCCTGTGCCGTTTGCAGCAAGACCACTTCGCCCTGATCACCTACCAGCCACAGTTAAGCCATTGCGACCCGACCAGCTTTCGGCGCCTGTACGACAGCCTGAACCACCGCGCCTATCAGACCGCCGCGGGTTTTCTTAGCCTGCAAGTCAGCATTTCCCTGAGCGCATCAGCAGGTAATAACAGCGCGGACGGCATGCTGGAACAGGCCAGCCTGGAGCTGGAACAAGCCCTGGCAGAAAAACGAATCGTCTCCGCTGCGGCGAGCGCCTGACAGGACCAACCCGGAAACGCGCACACAGAAAAACCCTCCTTTTCATGGCCCCAAGGGCTTACCATCCTCTGCATGACTGAATCCCTTCCTCACTGGTACCTGCTCGGTGCCGGCAACATGGGCACCCTTGCCGCTTGGTATTTGACCCGAGCAGGTCATGCCGTCAGCGTCGTGACGAACAGCCCGACACCGCCTCGCCACAAACAGCTAATCTTTTCTGATCAGAACGCATCCCTGACCCTGCCCTGCGTCAGCCCAGCACAATTGCCCGACACCATTGCGTATTTGCTGGTGGCCAGCAAAACGCCCTACACAGAAGCAGCCTTACGCCGAGTGAGCGGCCACCTGAACAGCACCACCCAGGTGTTGCGCTTCCAGAATGGCATGGGCGCACTGGATGGCCGCCTTCCCCCCGGCACCAATGTCTTGGAGGCCATCACCACCAGCGCGGTAAAAGGACAATCGCCGCAGCACACCATCGTGGCGGAAAACACCACCTGGCTCGGCGGTCTCTCGCAACCGCCAGAATGGCTTGCAGGCCTGCAGCGCCACTGGCCCGATCTGCGCTGGGAAGCAGACATACGCTTCGTGCAATGGAAAAAGCTGGTGGCCAATGCGGTGATCAACCCTCTTACCGCCCTGCACGATGTGCCCAACGGCGCCCTCGTTGACGATCCCGCATTGCAGCAGGCAGCCCGCGCGCTATGTGCCGAGGCAGACACCCTGCTAACCACACTGGATTCCAGCTGGCCCGGCAACTCGTTTTCCGCCGTGCTGCAGGTAGCCCGTGCTACCGCCGGCAACACCTCCTCCATGCGCGCCGACCGGCAGCGCGGTGCCATCACGGAAATCGAGGCCATCAACGGCTGGCTGTTACGCCAGGCACAACGCCACGGCATGGACCTGCCCACCCACCGCCGCCTGATTGAGGCCCTGACACCTACATAAACGCACAGGCCGTCAGCGGCTGGCTCTGGTAAGCTCCCCTGCGTGCAGACCCCATTGTTCGGAGGATGAATGTCGACTCGCCACGCCACTCACTACTACGCGGTTTTTTTACCCGCGGCTGCCTGCCTGTTATTGGCCACCCCGTTGCTGGGGAACGCCAGTGAACCCGATGACACAGCGGACAAGGCCAACGATCGACACGCCCTGAGCACAGTCAAAGTCAGTGGCGCCCGCAACACCAGCCTTGCCGGCGAGTTACCCACCGGCACCGTGGTGATCGACCGGGAAACCATCAACAGCCTGCCGGCGACCAACCTGGCGGATGTGCTGGACACCGTGGGAGGCCTGCAAAGCAGTCGCCTGTATGGCATCAACGGCAGTAACGCCAGCGTGGACCTGCTCGGCTTCGGCGCCACCGGCAACCAGAACACCCTGATCCTGCTGAACGGCCGCCGGCTCTCCAACATCGACCTGACCACCCCCGAACTGGCCAGTATCCCCCTGGCCGCCATCGAACGCATCGAGGTATTACCCGGGGCCGGGGCCGCCCTGTACGGTAACGGTGCCGTGGGCGGCGTGGTCAACATCATCACCCGTCGCAGCTACCGCAACAGTGCCGGGCTGGAAATCAACAGCGGCAGTTACAACAGCCTGGGCGGCAACGGCTACGCCACCGGCAACCACGGCAACCTGAGCGGTGCCGTGGCACTGAGCACACAAGACAGCGACGGCTACCGGGACAACAACGCACTGCGTAACGACAGTGCCTTCGCCGACCTGCGCTACCAGCAAGACGGCGTGGAAGCCTACTTCACTGCCAACGGTACCCGGCAGTCCCTGGGTCTACCTGGCGGACGCGACCCCATGGAATTCAACAATGAGCCGCAAGGCGCCGACACCCCCGACGACGACGCCGAACAAGACAGCTACTGGCTGATGCCCGGCCTGCGCATCGCCATGGCCGGCAACACGGCCCTGACCCTGGACGCCAGTCGCCGCCGTCAAACTCAGGAGTACCGCTACCCCTCCAGCGGCTTCAACGGCGAATCGGTGGTGGACAGCTACAGCTTCACCCCCAAGCTGGAAGGCCAGACGGCCACCGGCAGTGCCGTCCATAACTGGACGTTGGGGTTGGATCTGCACGAGTACGATTACACCAGCCGCACCAATTTTGGCGACCGAGACCTGGAACAAAGCCAGCGTGCATGGTACCTGCACAACCTGGTCAGCCTGACGCCGAAACTCTCGGTCAGCGCCGGCGCTCGCCAGCTGGAAAGCACGCTCAGTGGCGAAGGGGCCGATAAAGAGCAGGATGGGGAAATGTACGAAGGCGGTATCCGTTATACCTTCACTGGAAATTTGGCCGTTTTCGCCGGCGCCCAGCGCAGCGTGCGCGTCGCCAATGTGGATGAACTGTCTCCGTTCAACCCACCCATCGACCCGCAAACCGGCCGCGGCTACACCACCGGGGCCAGTTGGTCAGAAGGCCGCCAACACTCCACGCTGACCTTCTGGCGCGCCGAAATCGATAACGAAATCATTTACGACCCCATCGCTTTCGCCAACCGCAATCTGGACGACCGCACCGTGCACAAGGGGGTCAGCATCAACTCTCGTTGGCGGCTGGACAAGGACATCACCTTCACCGCCAACGCCAGCGCCCAGCAAGCCCGCTTTGATGGCGGCCCCTTCAGCGGCAACGACGTACCCCTGGTGCCCGAACACACCATGGAACTGATTGCCGATTGGCAGGCTCTCTCCTGGTTGTCCGCCCAGATCAGCCACCGCTACGTGGGCGATCGGCATTACGATGGTGACGTGGACAATGAGTACCGCAAACTGGATCACTACCGCACCACCGATCTGCAACTAACGGCCCGCTATCGCAAACTCTATCTCAAAGCCGGTGTCTACAACTTGGAAGACAACGTGAATGCGGACTACGGTAACTACAACCCGGGCAGCAGCAACGCGGTACTCTACCCGTTGCCAGAACGCCATTACCGAGCCTCGATCGGCATCAGTTTATAAATTCATTCTTTGTGGGAGCGTGCCTGCACGCGAAAAGCTCGGCGGCAGGCAGTCTCCTTACAGAGCAAAGCGCTCCAGCCAAGGAATGCACCATGTCAGAGAAAAAAACAGACAAGACCCGCATCAACCGGGTCATCACTCGCACCGGGGATGCCGGCGAAACCGGTCTGGCCGACGGTTCACGGGTGAGCAAGTTTCACCCCCGCATCGTGGTACTGGGCGAGCTGGACGAACTGAACAGCGCCTTGGGCGTACTGCGTGCGCGCCCGCTGGATAACGATCTGGACGCGATACTAGGCCTGGTCCAGCAGATGTTGTTCGACATCGGCGGCGAGCTGGCCATTCCCGGCCACCGCGTCATCGATGATCACGACTTGGTGGAAGTGGAATCCCAGGCAGACACCATCAACGCCGAACTACCCCCACTAAAAGAGTTTGTGCTCCCCGGCGGCCACCCGGATGCCGCTTGGTGCCACCACTGCCGTACCGTGGCACGCCGCCTGGAACGCCACGTGATTGCCCTTCGCGAAGCCGACGACGACGCCGTGAACCCGGTAAGCCAGGCATTGATAAACCGACTCTCCGACCTGCTGTTCGTCATGGCTCGCCTGATCAACCTGCGCCATGAGACCCCGGAAACCCTGTGGGTGCCAAAAGCGGATCGGTAAGGGAGCGCCGGACGCCCGATGCTGGATGCTGGATGCCTAACGAGAAAAGCGCGCTCCTGCGTTACTCGCCGTTGTCTGGCGCCGGACACCAGGCATCTGGCGTCGCATTATGGAAAGATTGTGCAAACCACCCCACAGCCCACCCCGCCGCGCTACACTGACCGTCCTCACTGACGACGTAGCGCCATGGGCATTCGCAATAAACTGTTTCTGATCTTCCTGGGTACCTTTCTGGTCCTGATTGTGGCGGCCAGCGGATTCTATTACTTGTCTTTCGTGCGCAGCCTGGATACCTACCTGGACGAACGCCAGCAATCCCAGGTACAGCGCCTGGCCAATCACCTGGGCACTCTCTACCAACAGCAGGGATCCTGGCAGTTTCTGCGCGACGACCCCCGCCGCCTGAAGCGACTTTACTGGCTGGCCGGTGATCGAGAAGAGGGCAAAGACGACCGCGGCAACCACCGTCACCTGCAGCTGCTCGATGCCCGCAAGCGTGTGCTGCTTGGTCCGCATGCCCCGGAAAAATACCGTGTCGATGTGCCCATTCAGGATGGCCGCCGCATCGTGGGTTATCTGACTTACCCAGACCAGGAAGCCATACGCGACAAACTCGACCGCCGGTTCATCGACCGCCAGCTTCGCTTTGCCCTGTGGATGCTGTGCGTAGGGCTCGGCCTGTCTCTGCTGGTTTCCTGGCTGCTGGCCCGCCACCTGGTGGCACCGATTCTGGCGCTTTCCCGCCATACCGGTGAATTGCAGGAAGGTAACTACGACTCTCGCTTGGCCAGTGACCGCCGCGATGAGCTCGGCACCTTGACCCGCCAGGTTGACCAGTTAGCCGAGCGTCTTGACCAAGGCCAGCAGGCACGCCAACGCTGGTTCTCAGATATTGCCCATGAGCTACGCACCCCAATGGCCATTCTTCAGGGCGAACTGGAAGCACTTTGCGATGGCATACGTCCCTTGAATCAGGAAAACCTGAAAGGGCTGGAAAGTGAAGTCGCTCAACTGACCCACCTGATTAACGACCTGCACGACCTGGCATTGGCCGACGGTGGCAATTTACGCTACCAGTTCCGTTTAGAAGACTTGAGCAGTCTGGTAGAAGAGGTGCTCGACAGTTATCGAGGTGCGTTCGCGCAGCGTGACATCACCTGCAAAACCATCCTGCCCAACCAGGCCCTGCTCCAACAGGATCCGGTGCGCCTGCGCCAGTTACTGGATAACCTGTTCCAGAACAGCCTCAAATACACCGCCGACGGCGGCAAGCTGGCCGTCTCCCTGAACCAACAGGAAGACAGCACCTGGTTATTAACGGTGGACGATAGCGCGCCCGGCGTCCCTGACGACGCCCTGCCCAAACTGTTTGATCACCTCTACCGCGTCGAAAGCTCACGCAACCGTCGTACCGGCGGCGCTGGCCTGGGGCTCGCTATTTGCCAACGCATTGTCGAGGCCCACGGCGGCACCCTTCATGCGGAACACAGCCCCTTGGGCGGTGTACGCATCCAGATCACTCTCCCGGGAGTCGCCCAATGAGCCGCATCCTGATCGTGGAAGATGAACCGCGCCTGTCACAACTGGTGGCCGATTACCTGCACCACGCCCACTACCAGACCGAACAGACCGACAGCGCCAAAACCGCCATCACTCTGGCCCGTGAGCAATCTTTTCAGGCCGTGCTGCTGGATCTGATGCTCCCCGACGGCGACGGCATGGAAGTGTGCAAGGCCATCCGCCAGCACAGCAACGTGCCCATCCTTATGGTCACCGCCCGCGTGGATGAGGTGGACCGGCTGCTGGGCCTGGAGCTGGGCGCCGATGATTATATCTGCAAACCGTTTAGCCCCCGTGAACTGGTGGCCCGGGTAAAGGCCGTGCTGCGCCGCGCCAACCCCGAACCCACCGAGCAAGAACACGGATTGCAGCTTGATGAGGAGCGCTATGAAGCCATTCTCAAGCAGCCACAGGGCCAGCAACGCATCGCACTCACTGCCATCGAATTCGCTCTGCTCGCCACCCTATCCCGCCAGCCAGGTCGCATCTGGTCACGGGACCAGCTAATGGACGAAATCTACAAGGATCATCGCGTGGTTTCCGACCGCACCATCGACAGCCACATTCGCAAACTGCGCCGCAAGCTCAGCGACCGCGACGAACAGTCCCATGACTGGATTGGCAGTGTATACGGAGTAGGGTATCGGCTGGAAACGCCGTAACACCGCCTACAGCACGAATCAGGCGCCGTTGCGGTTTTGATTTTCCTTGCAGCTTGAGCCTTGAAGCTTGTGACTGCTTCTTCCACATTTCCTGCATATTCCTTGCACCTTGTTCCGTAATACTCTCTCCATCACATTCAAGGACTCAATGGAGTCACAAGGAGAGAGCCCCATGAAAAAGATCGCTATCGTTATTCTCGCTGTTTTTGCCACCTCCGCCTTTGCCATGGGTCCCGGTCACCGGGGCGGGGAAAAGATGGTGGAGCACATGACCAAAAAACTGGAATTGACCGATGCGCAAAGCGCCCAAATGACGACGGTCTTTGAAGAGCAGGGTAAAAAAATGAAAGCCTTGCACGATGAGACCCAGGCAAAAATCAATGCACTACTGACACCCGAGCAGCAAGAAAAGCTGGCCCAAATGCAAGAAGACCGTAAAGAGCGCCGCGACGACCGCCACGAAAAGCGCAAAGAGCGTTAATCAATAACGCAGCACCACTAACAAGGAAGGCCTTCATATGAAGGCCTTCCTTGTTTATGCAGATCACGTAGGTTTTCGCAATGTCACGTATCTACTCCTCAACCATTTTCACAGCAGTGCCTGGCGCATATCCGTCAATAGTTGGCTCAAATAAGTCGTGAATCGCGCTGCGGCCGCGCCATCAATGACACGATGATCGTAGGACAGGCTCAACGGCAGAATCAGCCGCGGCTGGAACTGGGTCCCATCCCACACCGGCTGTGTGTCAGAACGACTCACACCGAGTATCGCCACTTCCGGCCAGTTCACAATCGGCGTAAATGCCGTGCCACCGATACCGCCCAGGGACGAAATACTGAAGGTCCCACCTTTCATGTCGGCGGGGGTCAGTTTGCGATTACGGGCTTTCTCTGCCAGCTCCCCCATCTCCAGGGCAATATCCTTCAACCCTTTCTTGTCCGCATCCTTGATCACCGGCACAACCAGGCCGTTGGGGGTATCCACCGCGATACCAATATTGATATAGCCCTTCTCAATCAAGGCTTCGCCACTGTTTTCCAGCGAGCTGTTGAAACGGGGGAATTCCTTCAAAGCTCGGGCACAGGCAGCCACCAGAAATGCCAACATGGTCAGCTTGACGCCTTCACGTTCAAGACGTTTATTCTGGTTTTTACGGAATGCTTCCAGGTCGGTGATATCCGCATTGTCATGCTGAGTCACATGGGGAATGGTCAGCCAGGAACGCGTCAAGTTCTGGGCAGAAACTTTGCGCAGCTTATTCAGCTCAACTCGATCAATATCACCAAACTGACTGAAATCGATATCCGGCAAGTCTACCGCCAGCCCACCGCCAGCGCCGCCGGCCGGTGGCGACCCTTCCAGACGTTGTTTCACATAAGCATGCACATCGTCTTTGAGAATTCGGTCTTTCGGGCCTGTGGCGCTGACCTGGGATAAATCCACCCCAGTCTCACGGGCCAGCTTACGCACCGCCGGCCCCGCATGAACAGGCGTCGAAGGAGGAGCACCGGTATTGCCCGATTGCGCTCGGGAAGGTGAAGGGGAAGCCTCTTTCTCCGCGTCTCTCTTTGCTTCTCTCTTTGCTTCTTTCTCAACGTTTTTGCCTGCGCTTTCTTTACCGGAGGCATTGGTCTTTCCAGCATCGCCACCTTCTTCACGATCAGGCTCTTCTTTGTCGTCTGCTGCCGAGGCAGAATCTGAACTACCGGCAACCGCCAGTGTAATCAGTGCATCACCAGTGCCAACCTTGTCGCCGACGCTAACGCTGACCGATTCCACCTTGCCGGCTTTGGGCGACGGAATTTCCAGCGACGCTTTGTCCGATTCCACCACCACAATGACCTGCTCTTCCTCGAGCTCGTCACCCACGGCCACATTCACTTCGATAATCTCAGCCCCATCAATATCACCGAGATCTGGCACTTTGACGGTTTCCGTGCTGCTTGCCGCCTGCTCTGTGGGCTGGTTGGCTTTCTCGCTGGCTTCCGGGTTGTCCTGTTTGTCCTGCTCACTGGACGGCTTTGCCTGGGGTTCTTTTTTCTTATCTTTAGCCTGATTGTCAGCCGTTCTCCCAGCTTCATTTTCCTTGCCATCATCTCCTTTGGATTCAGAGTCCGAGGCGTCATCGTCCTCCTCGGCATCCAACTCCAACATCACATCACCTTCCTTCACCCGATCGCCTACCTTCACACTGATAGAAGCAATGGTGCCGCCCTGAGGTGCAGGCACTTCCACCGTAGCCTTGTCAGATTCGATGACAATAATCGTATCTTCGGCGCTAATGGTATCGCCGACTTTCACGCTGATCTCGATGATATCAACAGGATCACTGCTGCCCACATCGGGAACATGAATTTGCGTTTTACTCACACCTTGACTCCTTATAGTGAGATCACTGATCGGTAATCAGTGACGGGTGCGATCAATGCATCACCGGATAGGGTTTATCCGTGTCGATGCCATATTTCTCGATAGCCTGCTTCACCACCGCAGCTTCAACTTTGCCCTCTTTGCGCAAGGCATTCAGTGCCGCCAGCACCACGAAGTAACGGTCCACTTCAAAGAAATGGCGTAACTTATGACGCGAGTCACTGCGCCCGAACCCATCGGTGCCCAACACCGAGTACGGAGCTTTCACCCAAGGGCGGATCTGGTCCGCAAAAGCGCGCATGTAATCGGTAGACGCAATCACCGGGCCAGTACGACCCTCCAGGCATTTTTCTACCCAGTTTAGCGTGCGGTCCTTCTCCGGATTTAGCATGTCATCACGGTCCATGCGAAGACCTTCACGGCGCAGTTCGTTGAAGCTGGTCACGCTCCACACATCCGCCGCCACACCAAAGTCCTCTCGCAATAATTCTGCAGCGGCTTCCACTTCGCGCAGTATCGTGCCACTACCCAATAACTGAACCCGAGGAGTTTTCTTGGTTTTCGGTTTGCCTTCGCGCAACAGATACATGCCCTTGCGGATGCCTTCTTCCGCGCCCTCCGGCATGGCACCGTGCACGTAGTTTTCATTCATCAGGGTCAGGTAATAGAACACCTTCTCGTTGTCCTCATACATGCGTCTGAGGCCATCCTGAAGAATGACTGCCAGCTCATAGCTGTAGGTGGGGTCGTAGCTGACACAGTTGGGCACGGTGCTGGCGAGGAGGTGGCTGTGGCCATCCTGGTGTTGCAGGCCTTCACCGTTGAGGGTGGTTCGCCCGGCAGTGGCCCCCAACAGGAAGCCCCGCGCTTGCGAATCCCCCGCCGCCCAAGCCAGATCGCCTACACGCTGAAAGCCGAACATGGAGTAATAGATGTAGAACGGAATCAACGTGAAGTCATGAACGCTGTAGCTTGTGGCCGCTGCCAGCCAACCGGACATGGCGCCCGCTTCGTTGATGCCTTCTTCGAGAATGCGACCCTTCTTGTCTTCCCGGTAGTACATCACCTGGCCGGCATCTTCCGGTTCGTATTTCTGACCACCGGATGAGTAAATCCCTAACTGGCGAAACAGCCCTTCCATGCCGAAGGTCCGTGCTTCATCGGGCACAATCGGCACCACGCGCTCACCGATCTGCTTGTCCTTGATCAGCGTGCTCATCATGCGCACGAAGGCCATGGTGGTGGAGATTTCCCGATCACCACTGCCTTCAAGGAAATTGGCAAACACATCCAGCCCAGGGATGGTTAATTGCTGACTAGCCTTCTGCCGGCGCACGGGCATATAGCCGCCCAGTTTGTCGCGCTGCTCTTTCATATAACGCAGCTCAGCGGAATCCGCCGCCGGGCGGTAGTAGGGCACGTCTTCCAACTGTTCATCGGTGAACGGCATGTCGAAGCGGTCACGAAAATCCTTCAGGCTTTCCAGGTCCAGCTTCTTCATCTGGTGAGCCTTATTGACGGCTTCTCCGGCTCCGGTCGCATAGCCTTTTACGGTCTTGGCCAGAATCACCGTGGGCCGCCCCGTATGTTTCACCGCCGCATCATAAGCCGCATACACCTTGAACGGATCGTGGCCGCCCCGGTTCAGGCGATACACGTCATCGTCACTCATATGCTCGACCAGTTTCTTTAGCTCCGGGTTCTCGCCAAAGAAATGTTCGCGCGTGTAAGCCCCACCGTTTTTCTTGTAGGCCTGATATTCGCCATCCACACATTCTTCCATGCGGCGGCGCAGCAGGCCTTCGCTGTCTTTCTCCAGCAGCGGATCCCACAGGCGGCCCCACACGACCTTGATCACGTTCCAGCCGGCGCCACGGAACACGCCTTCCAATTCCTGGATGATCTTGCCGTTGCCGCGCACCGGGCCATCCAGGCGCTGCAGATTACAGTTCACCACGAACACCAGGTTATCCAGCTTCTCACGACCGGCCAGCGCCAAGGCGCCAAGGGATTCCGGCTCATCCATTTCCCCGTCACCCAGGAATGCCCAAACCTTACGGTTGTCCTGCTGGATCAATTCCCGATTCTGCAGGTACTTCATGATGTGAGCCTGGTAGATGGCCTGAATCGGCCCCAGCCCCATGGACACGGTGGGAAATTGCCAGAAGTCCGGCATCAGCCAGGGATGGGGGTAAGACGACAACCCTTTGCCATCCACTTCCCGGCGGAAGTTATCTAACTGCTCTTCGCTGATGCGCCCTTCCAGGTAGGCCCGTGCGTACACTCCCGGTGCCGAATGGCCCTGAAAGAACACCAGGTCGCCCTCGTTCTCGTCACTGGGGGCGCGGAAGAAATGGTTGAAGCCCACATCGTAGAGCGTGGCGGAAGAGGCAAAAGAGGCAATATGCCCGCCCAGCTCGTCGTCGTTATCCATGTTGGCCCGCATGACCGTGGCCAATGCATTCCAGCGCACCAAGGAACGAATACGACGCTCCATGAACATGTCACCGGGGATAGCGGCTTCGTCCTTGGGTGCAATGGTGTTGAGATAGGGAGTATTGAGATGGGTGCGATAAACGCCCTGTTCCTGGGCTTCGTTGGTGATGGCGTCCAGAAGCCAGGCGGCCCGCTCCGGGCCTTCACGCTCTACCACAGACTCCAGGGCTTCGAGCCATTCCCGAGTTTCGGCGGGATCAACGTCATCAAAAAAACTGCGTTTTTGCATGGGCTTGCGTCCTTTTTCGCGTTGCCATACGCCGCCGCAGGATCACTACAACGGCGCCAAAAAGAGGCCCAAGGGTGGCTGGGCTTGAGACCTGCGGTCTCTCGACATCGGTGGCTGCGGCATATCTGCCGAACCCACGGTGCCCTTTAATACTAGCGCCGTAGACCGGTTGGCGGTCAAGTTGGCCAGTGACGAAAAAAATCAGCCGACACAACAGTGTTGGCCATTTTCCCGGTTATTTCGCTATCGTGAACCCAGCGCCGGGGAATGAAAATTCGACCAACGTCGCCTCCCTTAAAACCCTATTCACTCCCGTAGATTCACACTCACAACAACATGATCCACAACGCTGCCATAATCAGCCAGATGGCCACGCAGCGCAGCAACAGGCCCTGCAGACCTTCCAGATGATCCATGGCGGTGTGCAAGGTGCCGGGGCAGGCGTCACGGTCTTCCTCCTGTGCCACATTGGTCACGGACAACATTAACGATGCAGACGGTTGCAGCTGCCACCAGGCGCCCCGCATGCGTTCCATTACCGCGGTAAAATCCCCCGCCAGCGACATGCTGAGTATCAGCAGTTGGCGGGCAGGCAGGCTCAGCCAGTCATCCAGAGTTTGCTGCCAGCCAAGGGAGTCTGATTCACTGCAATGGCGCCGCTGGCGCTGCAGCCAGGCATGGTTCATAACAACCAGAAACGCCGCCCCGAAACCCAGCAACACCAGCCAGAAAATCGCCACGAACAGGCGCTCCTCCCGCGCCAGAATCTGCTCACTCAATTGTTGGTGGTAAGCCGGGTCGCCGGGCACGCCGTTAACGGAAAACTCATCCGTGGCCAGAGCAGCAAAACCATCCGGATCATTCATGCGACCGCGCACCAGCAGTTCATCCACGTGACGAAACTCGCTATGACTACCCAGCAACCACAGAAACAACAATGTGCCTAGGCCTAGCACCAGCAACTGTCCCCAGAAACCGGACAGCCAGCACGTTCCCCAGGCGATCAACACCGCAGGCAGCAACACAGCAACCCACCACACGCGGCTGGGCTGGCCAATGCGGCTGCCGCAGCGTTGCAACCAGCGCTGGTGTCGCTCCTCGCCCGCCAGCAGAGGCGACCAACCGGCGTCCATCCGGCGTAACCCCATGACCACGATCAACACAATAAACTTCATGCCGTTTCCTCCCTGAAATCGGCCAGCTGCTGACGATAGCGCCGCCAGTCAAACGCGGGGCCGGGGTCGGTTTTTCTCCCCGGCGCAATGTGCTCATGGCCGGTAATGCGGGCATCCGTAATGGCGGGATAATGATGCTGCAACAGCCGCGTCAACGCGGTAAGAGTGGCGTACTGGGCATGCTCGTAAGGGATGGTATCCGCGCCTTCCAGCTCAATACCGAGGGAAAAATCATTGCAGTTTTCCCGCCCCTGAAACGTGGACACACCGGCATGCCAGGCACGCTTATCGCACGGCACAAACTGTAGCAGGCTACCGTCGCGGAGAATCAGAAAGTGCGACGACACCGTCAATTGGTGAATGGTTTCAAAATAGGGGTGATCCGCCGGGTTCAGGCAGTTCTGAAAAAATGCTTCGATATGGCCGCCGCCAAACTGGCTGGGCGGTAAACTGATGTTATGGATCACCAGCAACGAGATTTCGACCGGGTCAGGGCGTTCGTTGCAATTGGGGGATGGGCACCATTGCGCCTGGTCTACACGATGTCCGGAAAGGGTAAGCACCCGCGCAAGCTCCTTTTGCCTGCGTCGGGACGAATACGGCAGGGTTACTACACGTTACCCTGCATGCGACGCAGATCGCCAATAACCGCTTCCAGAGCCCGGTCAAACAGGGCTCCCTCTTCGATGAGTTTAACAGTCCCTTTATGCAGGGCAACGGCCAAGGTGTAAGCAGAAAACTCCTGCACCTTGATACCGCGACGGTTGGTGAACACCATTTTAACGCCAGCGCGAATGTTAGCCGCCAGCTTGGCCCGGCGAGGTTCGCCATCGTCCAGAATTTCAATCCACTGCCCGGGTGGCAGCTGACTGCATTTCTTCACCAAGAAGTGGTTCTCCGGCAATTCCGGCACCGTCTCCGGCTGGGCCGGCTCGGCGGGCTGTTCCGGTTCCACCGCCACCCGCTCAGTCTGCAGGCCTTTGAGCAACTGCTGATGCACGTCGCGGAACTTCACCAGCAGTTGCTTGGTTTCCACCGCATCATAGTTAATCTGGCTCAGGCCATTGTGCAGGGTTTTCAGTAACTTCGGGCTCAAGTCCTTCAGTTTTTCCAGCGCCGCCTGTTCCCGGTGTTCCAGCACACTCCAGACCACCGCATCGACCACCTTCACCTGCTGCTGCCATAAGACGCTATCATCGCCTTCGCGCAACCAGGTCAAGTACAGCACCTGTTGCCAGCCTTGGCGTAGCAGGCGCACTACCACATCTGGCAACTGCCGCCCGGCCATACGCTTATCCAGCACCGCCACCACTTCGCTGCGAGCCTGTTCGGCACGGGCCTTGCCTTCTTCCGCTTCACGAACCCGTTGCTCTACGCGGTCGGAGCGGGTCTTCTGGTTGTCGAAAAACTGCTGAAACTCCTGCAACAGTGAGGAGAACAAACTGGCATCATCTTCGTAATCATCAATGATGCGGTGTACGGCCTGGTTAATCCGCTGGTACAGGTCATCCTGAATGCCCTGCTGGGGATCCCACTGGCTGCCGGCTCTGGCAAGCATGTTCAGCAATAGACGGGCTTCATGATTGTCGTTGCTAAAGAAGGTTTTATCGATGATCGCTACTTTCAGCAGCGGGATCTGCAGGCGGCCAATCAGCGCCTTGATTTCCGAGGGCAGTCCTTCGTCATCCAAAATGAAATCGAACAGCAAGGCGACCAGGTTGATGACATCGTCATCGGCCTGATCCAGTGCGTGGATAGCTTCACCGTGTTCATTGTCCAGCAATTCAGACAGATCGGTTTTCAGATCGGCCCGATCGTCACCCTCATCGTCCCCCAGGCTGCGCTCCACGCGCTGCAAGCGGTTCAGTACATCCAAAAGATCATCGGAACTAACCTGGTGGACTGACGCCGCATTCGCCACCGGCGCGCCATTCATATAAGGCACACCGTTCTGCATAACGGCCATGGGCGCCTCGCTGGCAGCCCCCGGCGCGCCGCCACCGGCCCCGCCTCCACCTGGACCACCCTGCATACCACGCATGGTCACCAACAGTTCCTGCAGCAGCCCAAACATCTGATCGTTGCTGGGGCCACCGGCACTGCCGGCGGTGGGCATCACGCTATCAGAGCCCTGATTGGCCAGTGAGCGCGAACCCGGCTTGCGTGCCGGGGCGATAGGCGCGGACTTCATCTCCGGCAGCACCCCGGCGTCGATCAATACCTTGTTAGCTTCACTGACCAAAAAGCCGGTTTCCGCCATCACTTCCCGTTCGAACAACTTGAGAATGATCAGCCGGGCCTTGATATCCAGGGACAGCTTTTCCAGCCCTTCGCTGAAGCAGGCCACCAGCTGGCGGGGCTCCAGAGGATTATTGTGTTCGTTCACTTCCCGTTTGCTTTCAAACAGATACTCGATGCGGTGGCAAAGCACCTTGAGCTGCTCGTTACAGCCATTACGAGCCCGGCGCGCCATGTTATCCAGCGCCACCGAGGTTTCCAGCTCATCCTCATTGACCAGCGTCAGGGAATCCAGATCTACTGGCGTTTTTTCCAGTGTCTCGGTTTCCGGGGGCCGGGCCAGAGTCAGAAATTGATGATTGATGGCCTGCTTGAAACTGCCCACCAACCCAGCACGCTGAATACGCAGCTCGCGCATGGCCTCGAAATAACGCTCTCGCTCGCTATCGGTTTCTTTCTCGGCGAGGTCAAAAAGCTTGTCATCGGCACCATCCAACATATCCCCAAGGTAGGCCGCACTCAGGGAAAGATAGCGGGCACACACCTTCTCAAGCGGCCGCGGCATACTGCCTGGCGCGACCTTCCCGGAAACCGGTTTTAGCTGTGTGACCTTAGACATTGCTCCCCCGGCAGGCGAACCCGCGACAGGCTGGATGAAGTACATCAAAACAGGGTGTATATGGCACCAACGTTTTAATACTTTAATACGCTACCACGCATCAACAGTAAGAATTTTGAACTAGTTGGCACTGACAGCATAGTGGCCGAGCACTCACAAACAAAACGCCCCACTTTCCCTACCCCGGAAATTCCCCTAGCCTAAGGCCTTTCGGGGCATTGGACGATAGTCATGGAACAGACGGTTACCATACTCAAACAGATTAGCGGTCTTCTGTGGGGATGGCCGGCGCTGGCTCTCATCGCCGGCACGGGTATTTATCTCACCCTCATTCTTGGCTTCCTGCCCTTGCGCCAGCTGGGTTTTGGTTTCCGGCAAATGCTGGGGCCGCAGCGCGGGGTGGGCACCATCGGTGCCGGCGCCGCCCTGGCCACATCGCTGTCTGCCACCATTGGTACCGGCAACATTGTCGGCGTGGCCACGGCCATTCATTCCGGTGGCCCCGGTGCGCTAGTGTGGATGTGGCTAATTGCCCTGGTGGGCATGGCGACCAAATACGCGGAAGCGGTCCTCGCCGTTCATTTCCGGGAAAAAGATGCCGCCGGGCAATATGTGGGCGGCCCCATGTATTACATCAAGAACGGCCTGGGCAAGAACTGGCACTGGCTGGCCATCGCCTTTGCCGTCTTCGGCATGATTGCCGGTTTCGGGATCGGCAACAGTGTCCAGGCCAATTCCGTGGCCCATGGCCTCAGCGACAGCTTTGGCCTGCCACCGTGGATCACTGGCATCACTCTGGCTGTGCTGGTAGGTATGGTGGTGCTCGGCGGCATGAAACGGATCGCCACCGTGGCGACCTTTATTGTGCCCTTCATGGCACTAGCCTATTTGCTGGCAGGTTTGGTGGTTCTGGCGGATCACGCCAGCGCTATTCCCGATGCCCTTGCCCTGTGCTTTGAAGGTGCCTTCAGTGGCACCGCCGCCGCTGGCGGCTTTGCTGGCGCACTGGTGAAAGAAGCCATCCGTTTTGGCATGGCCCGGGGGATCTTTTCCAACGAAGCTGGCCTGGGCAGCGCACCCATTGCTCACGCTTCCGCCAACACCGATCACCCGGCCCGGCAAGGCTCCATCGCCATGCTCGGCACCTTTATCGACACCATTATTGTCTGCTCGGTCACGGGCCTGGCCATTGTGTCCACCGGCGTGTGGGACAGCGGCGTCAAAGGTGCCCCCCTTTCCGCCATGGCGTTTTCATCCACCTTCGGCAGTGTCGGTGATATTATTGTGGCCTGCAGCTTGGCCGTGTTCGCCTTCACCACCCTGCTGGGCTGGAGCTTGTACAGCGAACGCTGCACCCAGTTTCTGTTCGGCCCCAAAGCGGTTTTACCGTTCCGCATCGTTTGGGTTTTGGCGGTGCCGTTAGGGGCCATTGTCAGCCTGAACTTCGTCTGGGCGCTGGCCGACATCATGAATATCCTGATGGCCGTGCCAAACCTGATCGCTCTGTTATTATTGTCACCCATTGTGGTTCGGCTGAGCCGTGAGTTCTTCGCCAACCGCCCGGATTAACCGCTGACCGTTGACGACCACGCCCGACAACGGTCACGATCACGCCCCGCCCGCGCCATGAATAAGCGTAAGCGGGGCCGTGACCTGTAACCGTATTCAGAGATCCCATGACCTTCAGCACCAACCTACCTGACTCTCTACCCGGCTACGTCCGTGACGACATCGCCCGCAATGTAACCTTTGCTCTGGAAGAAGATATCCGCGATGGCGATATCACCGCCCAGCTCATCGACGCGGACAGCGGCAGCACTGCCACCATCATTACCCGCGAAGACACCGTCATGTGCGGCATTCCCTGGGCCGATGAAGTCTTTCGGCAATTGGGCGAGGTAGACGTGGAATGGCATGTGCAGGATGGCGACCGGCTCACTGCTGATACCATGCTTTGCACTCTGCGCGGTAACACCCGAAAAATTCTCACCGGCGAACGCACCGCCCTGAACTTCCTGCAAACCCTGATGGGCACCGCCACCACCGCCCGCCACTACGCGGATGCCGTCGCCGGCAGCCAGGTCACCATCTTGGACACCCGCAAAACCCTGCCCGGCCTACGCGCCGGCCAGAAATACGCGGTCCTCTGCGGCGGCTGCCAAAACCACCGCATCGGCCTCTACGACGCCTTCCTGATTAAGGAGAACCATGTAGCGGCCTGCGGGGGTATAACCGCAGCAATTGAACGTGCACGGGCGCTGGCGCCGGACAAGAAGATTATTGTAGAAGTAGAGACATTGGCGGAGCTGGAAGAAGCCGCTGGGCTAACGCCGGATCAAATTATGCTGGATAATTTCAGTGTGGATATGCTGAAAGAAGCGGTCGGGATGGACATTGAATCCGCGTTAGAAGTATCGGGAAATTTGACTGTGGATAATGCAAGCGGACTACCTCAAAGCCGGCATTGGTTCTTGTCTTCCGGGGCCTTGACCAAGCATGTTCAGGCTACTGATTTGTCGTTGCGGTTGCAAAGTGAACCCTAGCGGGGAAATTGGCGACAACCCATTTCCAGCGTCTCTTTAAACAGGGACACGCATAAAATTTACTGCGTGTCCCTGTTAACGAAAAAGACACAACCACCTTCGCAACAGACATCACCCGCCAGGATGCCGCAATTCTAAACATTCAACGTGCTTGCGAAGCCGCCCTCGACATGGGCACTCACCTCATCCGCCGGGAGCGCCTGGGCATTCCGCAAAGTGCCCGTTATGTCTTCGACCTTCTCGCACAAGCCGAGCAGATTGACTCTTCTCAAGCGGCAACTCTGAAAACATAGTAGGGTTTCGCAACATCGCCGTGCACGAATATCAAAAAGTACAGCTGCCCATTGTCGTCAGCATTATCACCAGGCACCTAGAGGAACTGCTGGCTTACAGTGCAACGCTGCTCAAGCAGAGTAATGCAGCTCCCTCCCAAGCAAGGCACACATAACGCCCCCTGCCCAACAACGCCTATACAACCACTGCCCTCAACACGCTGGCCGAATACTGTCCAGCTATCCAGGCTCGCCCTGTCGCGGCAGCAAAGGCTTTTACCCTCACCAACGCCCCCAGGGCCAAAGGTTGGCGCTGCTTACGAAGCCGCATATGCCGAAGCCAGGCGTGTTGATCTATCCCTAATCGCGTCAGCACATCCGCCGCCTCACCCGAAATCGCCCCGCGCTTGCCTTCCCTCACCGCACGGCCCGTCGCATCCACCAACTGCAGATAGTCCATCAACCAAAACCCGCGCAGCGCCCCACTGTCATCAGTATCCACAGACTCGGCATCCAACAAATACGCCAAGCGAGGCGCAAACGCATCATCACCAGCCGAATCGGCGGCCAGTGCCCGACTACGCTGCTGAACCGAAGTGTAATCAGCCGCCTCGGGGGTCGACGCCATGCCTGCGCGCACCGGATTCAGGTCCACATAGGCCATACAACTCAACAGCGCCGCTTCATCCAGCAGCGCCTGGCACTTATAACGGCTTTCCCAGAAACGCCCTTTGCAGTCATCTTCCCCATTGGCTCGCCGGGCGATATGTTCATTCAAGCACTTCATAAACCAACCGAGGTCAAACAACCGCTCCCGCCACTGCGCCACACTTTCCAGCGCCTTCAACGTATCCGCCTCGCCCGTTTCACCCCGCAACCAACGCTGCACCAGCAACGGGCCAGAAAAAAGCCGCATCCAGCGCTCAGCCACCGCCTTATCTGACCAGCCCGCAGCTCTCTCCCTGTCGACTCTCAGCACCACATGGTAATGATTCGACATCACCGCATAAGCACATAAATCCACCGCAAACACATCCACCAACAACGCCAACCGCTCCACTACCCATTGGCGACGGTGCTCATAGTCCTGACCGGAATAATCGTCCTGGCCACACAGAAAGGCCCGCCGCACACAGCGACAAATGCAGTGGTAATACGGAGTGTCGTCGAGGGATACCTGAGAATAACGTGCGCGGGTCATAGAGCCTCCTTGCTTATTCAAGGCCCTAAAATACTGTCTTTACGAACAGCCAAACAGAAGAGAACAACGAAAGGAGGTGTGAGAGATAGGCTAAGTTATGCGTGTCCCATTTTCTGCCACTGCACCCAGTTCCTGTTCGGCCCCAAAGCAGTTTTGCCGTTCCGCATCGTCTGGGTATTGGCAGTGCCGTTAGGCGCCATTGTCAGCCTGAACTTCGTCTGGGCGCTGGCCGATATCATGAATATCCTGATGGCCGTGCCAAACCTGATTGCTCTGTTATTATTGTCACCCATTGTGGTTCGGCTGAGCCGTGAGTTCTTCGCCAACCGCCCGGATTAACCGCTGACCGTTGACGGCCACGCCCGACAACGGTCACGATCACGCCCCGCCCGCGCCATGAATAAGCGCACGCGGGGCCGTGACCTGTAACCGTATTCAGAGATCCCATGACCTTCAGCACCAACCTACCTGACTCTCTACCCGGCTACGTCCGTGACGACATCGCCCGCAATGTAATCTTTGCTCTGGAAGAAGATATCCGCGATGGCGATATCACCGCCCAGCTCATCGACGCGGACAGCCGCAGCACTGCCACCATCATTACCCGCGAAGACACCGTCATGTGCGGCACGCCCTGGGCCGACGAAGTGTTTCGGCAGTTGGGCGAGGTAGACGTGGAATGGCATGTGCAGGATGGCGACCGGCTCACTGCTGATACCACGCTTTGCACTCTGCGCGGTAACACCCGAAAAATTCTCACCGGCGAACGCACCGCCCTGAACTTCCTGCAAACCCTGATGGGCACCGCCACCACCGCCCGCCGCTACGCGGATGCCGTCGCCGGCAGCCAGGTCACCATCTTGGACACCCGCAAAACCCTGCCCGGCCTACGCGCCGGCCAGAAATACGCGGTCCTCTGCGGCGGCTGCCAAAACCACCGCATCGGCCTCTACGACGCCTTCCTGATCAAGGAAAACCACGTGACAGCCTGCGGCGGCATCACCCCGGCAATTGAAAGGGCACGGGCGTTGGCGCCGAACAAGAAAATCATCGTGGAAGTGGAAACCCTGGCAGAACTGGGGGAAGCGGCTGCACTTAAGCCAGATCAGATTATGCTGGATAATTTCAGTGTGGAAATGTTGAAAGAATCGGCCGGGATGGCAATTGAATCGGCGCTGGAAGTGTCGGGTAATTTGACAGTTGATAATGCGAGTGGACTACCGAAAAGTAGACACTGGTTCTTGTCGTCAGGGGCGCTCACCAAGCATGTTCAGGCCACGGATTTATCATTGCGATTAACGCTCTAAAGTCGAGCACCACACTAACTAGTCAACCGAGTAATACCAAAGCGGACATTTTCATCCGGACAGACAGAAAGAAAGCCGGCATGAGCCGGCTTTCTTTCTGTGCAACGATCAGGGAGGAACTTAACTCCTCCCTTCTAACATTGCCCTAGCGCATTACCCGCGACAGGAGCTGGGAAGATACTGATTCGGTACAGTAGTGCCGTCGCCAGTATCACCACAGCGCCAACCGAAGAGGTTATCACCTGCAGTGTCAGCAGCTGTGTCAGCTGCTTTCAATGGAACAAGAGTAATCACGTTCCCAGCGCCAGCAGCACCCAACTGGGCAATTTCAGTGGTATTCATAGTAATGGTAATCGCACCAGCGTCGCCAGTAGCAACGGAGTCGACTTTCGCCGTATTATTACCCAGAGCCGCACTGGTTTCGCATCCCCATGCATTTGCAGCAGGCAGTGCACTACCACTTTGATAAACCTCGGTAACTGTAGTGCGGCATGAAGAACCCGCCAAGATACCTTCAGACACTTTGGCACGCACGGTGTAATCCTGATAGGCCGGCAACGCAACGGCAGCCAGAATACCGATGATTGCCACCACAATCATCAATTCGATAAGGGTGAAACCCTGTTGCATTTGCTTCTTCATTTTGTTTTCTCCAATCATTGGCAAACTTTTTTGAGCCCACCCTTGGCGAGCATCTGTGTGGATTCAAAGCATGGAGCGTGCCAACTTAATGCTGTTGAGGAAAAATCATTAGAGGTACGGCCTTGTCTGAGCTCGGAGATCCCGAACTGCCAAATTCTCACAGTAGAAACACACCTCTTCTCGTCACACTAAGTGTCAATTGGTGACATTTTTCGTCATTAACAACCCGGGCAGTGACATCATTCGTCGGCATCATCCCCCCCCCCCTGCAAGCCGCTTCATACATGAAGCCCAGCTCCACACCGGCCGCAGGCTTGCCGCCCTCTCCCCATATGCCGATGCATAACTGAAGGTTGCCCGGAACCAGAATTCGCTTGAATAAGCCCCCACAAGCACCAACGACTCTTAACTGAAGAGGCAAATCCACAGACCTGCTTTCACTCAAGCGGAGGCAACACAAAGAGCAACCCTAGTGCTGTTCACTTAAGGAGGAGGGGTTTAAGAAGCGGCTCCGCTCCAATGCCTTCGTCATGCGAACATGACCTCCCACAACCCCAAACCCAGAGACTGAAAAGCTCCATGTGGGCAGCAATGTTTACATCGCGAAGGGCCCAGGAGCGGAATATCATCTTCACGAACGGCATTCCGCCTTACTGCCCCTCTTTACCCTCAATACGGGAAGGTCCAGCAAATTGTGGAAATGGTTGAGAAATCGGTGGCAAGGTACTGATTTTGCGACATCTGGCCTTCCCAGCCATGAACACACACGGTATGTTAGGAAAAAAGTGTTGGGCGCACCGACCATACTAAGCATAAACAAGCAGGTTGCCATGACTAGCCAAACCGCCTCATTCAGCGGGTTACCGCACCGATTGATACAGCAGGGCCTGCTGGACGCCGAGAGCGCCCAGCAGATTTTGCAGCAGGCCCGCCAGGAGAAGACCAGCCTGGTGCGGCAGATTGTTGCCAGTGGCAAACTCACCGCCAGGCAGGTGGCAGGCGCCGTAGCGGAAGAGTTTGGCGACCCCATTCTTGATCTGAGCAGCTTTCAACGCGACAGCCTGATCAAGGACCTGGTGGACCCCAAACTGATCAACAAACATCACGTCCTTCCTCTTTACCGCCGGGGAAGTCGCCTGTTTGTGGCAGTATCGGACCCCACAAACCTCCCCGCCCTGGAAGAAATCCGCTTCAACACTGGCCTGAACGTTGAGACGGTGATTGTCGAAGAGGACAAGTTAACCCAGTGGATCGACGCAGTAGAGTCCGAGACTGAAGGCGACGCCTTCGGCGATCTGGATGACGGACTAGACAACCTCGACATCGGCGGAGGCGAAGAAAAGAAAGACGAAACTCAATCCGGCGCAGATGACGCGCCGATTGTTCGCTTCGTCAACAAGCTGCTGCTAGATGCTATTAAGGGTGGAGCATCTGATTTGCACTTCGAGCCCTATGAGAAAACCTACCGGGTGCGTTTTCGCCAGGACGGCATTCTGCAAACCGTATCGAAACCACCCATCAATATCGCCAGTAAGCTCTCTGCTCGCCTGAAGGTGATGTCGCGACTGGACATCTCCGAGCGCCGGGTACCCCAAGATGGTCGCATCAAACTGAAAATTTCCAAAACCCGGGCCATCGACTTTCGGGTGAACACCTGCCCTACCCTGTTTGGGGAAAAAATTGTACTGCGTATCCTTGACCCGGAATCGGCCAAAATGGGCATCGAGGCACTGGGTTACGAAGATGAACAAAAACAGATGTATCTGGATGCATTGCATAAACCCCAAGGTATGATTCTGGTGACCGGCCCCACCGGCTCGGGGAAAACCGTTTCGCTGTATACCGGGGTGAATATCCTCAACACACCGGAACTCAATATCTCCACGGCGGAAGATCCGGTAGAAATCAATCTGGAAGGGGTAAACCAGGTCAACGTGAACCCGAAGCAAGGCATGAACTTCTCATCGGCTCTGCGCGCCTTCCTTCGTCAGGACCCTGACGTAATCTTGGTGGGGGAAATTCGCGATCTGGAGACCGCAGAGATTGCTGTAAAAGCTGCCCAGACCGGGCACCTTGTGCTTTCCACCCTGCACACCAACAGCGCCCCGGAAACCCTGACTCGCCTGCGCAACATGGGGGTTCCCTCCTTCAATATTGCCACCTCAGTATTATTGATTATTGCCCAGCGCCTGGCGCGCCGCCTTTGTGAACACTGCAAAACGGCCGTGGATATCCCCAAACAATCGCTGCTTGAGATGGGTTTCACGGAAGATGACATCACCAGCGGGTTTACTGTGTACGGGCCGGAAGGCTGCGATAAATGCAAGAATGGCTACAAAGGGCGCGTGGGGGTCTACGAAGTGGTCAAAATCACTGGCGGCATCGCGCGTATTATTATGGAAGAGGGAAACTCCATTGAAATTGCCGACCAATGCCGGAAAGAAGGCTTTAACGACCTTCATCGCTCCGGCCTGGTAAAAGCAATGCAAGGAGTTACCAGCCTGGAAGAAATTAACCGTGTCACCAGCGGACATTAATTATGGCGACTAAAGCAGCACAACAAAAATCAGCGACTTTCACCTATGAAGGTCTGGACCGTCAAGGCAAGAAGGTCAAAGGGGAAACATCCGGCAAAGGGGCCGCTCTTGTACGCGCAGAACTGCGCAAGCAGGGCATCAACGCGAAAAAAGTAGTAAAAAAGCGGGAAATCAACCTGGGCGGTAAGAAAAAAATCAAGCCCATGGATATTGCTATTTTTACTCGCCAAATGGCTACTATGATGAAAGCGGGCGTACCACTAGTCCAAGCCTTCGAGATTGTTGCAGATGGCCTGGACAATCCATCCATGAAAGACGTTGTTATGAAACTGAAGTCCGAAGTAGAGGGGGGTAATAATTTCGCTAATTCATTAAAGAAACACCCTCAGCTATTTGATGACCTTTATTGCAGCCTAGTGGATGCAGGCGAGCAGTCTGGCGCGCTGGAAACAATGCTAGACCGCGTCGCACTTTATAAAGAAAAAAGTGAAGCCCTGAAATTAAAAGTCAAAAAAGCGCTCAAGTATCCGATTAGTGTAATTTGCGTTGCAATTATTGTTACAGGCATCTTACTTGTAAAAGTAGTACCTACCTTCAAAGACCTTTTTGCGGGCTTCGGTGCTGAGCTTCCTGCTTTTACGCAATTTGTAATTGGCATCTCGGATGGACTGGTTAATAACTTCTTATTTATTTTGATTTCCATTGTCGCTTTTGTGCTCATATTCGCTGAAATGAGAAAGCGCTCTGAAGCTTTCCGCGATAGCCTAGACAGATTGATGCTTAAGCTTCCTATTGTTGGAGACATAACCTTCAAAGCGACTATTGCTCGATATGCTCGCACTCTATCAACGACCTTTTCAGCCGGTGTCCCACTGATCGACGCTCTCGATGCCTGCGCCGGCGCCACCGGCAACGTCGTTTATCGAAAAGCTGTACTCCAAGTAAAAGAAGATGTCTCCACCGGCCAGCAGCTACAGTTTGCCATGCGATCCACTGGTGTATTTCCAGCAATGGCATTGCAAATGACTGCTATCGGCGAAGAGTCTGGTGCATTAGATGCCATGCTGGAAAAAGTCGCTATTTATTATGAGGACGAAGTTGACGCCGCCGTCGACGGTTTGACCAGCATGATGGAACCTCTGATCATGTCTGTTCTGGGTGTTCTCATCGGTGGCCTTATTATCGCCATGTACCTTCCCATCTTCCAGCTTGGCCAAGTGGTATAACGTGTCCGAAACACTCAACCTTCTCTCTTCCAGCCCGACCCTTTTGGTCGGGCTTTGTGTTGTTATGGGGCTGCTGGTAGGCAGTTTTTTGAATGTGGTGATTCATCGCTTGCCGCTGATGATGGAGCGGAGCTGGAAGCAGGAAGCCCGCGAAATCCTTGAGCTGCCAGCCGAAAAGCATGAGGGCATTTTTAACTTGGTGACGCCGCGTTCGCGCTGCCCGAAATGCAACCATGCGATCAGCTGGTATGAAAACATTCCCGTGTTTAGCTGGCTGGCCCTGCGCGGCAAGTGCAAGGGCTGCAAAACGCCGATCAGCAAGCGCTACCCAATTATCGAACTTGTCAGCGGAGCCCTTGCTGGGCTTTGTGCTTGGCACTTTGGCTATGGCCCTTGGTTGGTGTTTACGCTTTTTGCGACCTGGGTGTTGCTGGCTGCCGCCATGATCGATGCGGACACCACTTTGCTGCCGGATACCTTGAACTACTGGCTCCTGTGGGCAGGCTTACTGGCTGCCGTTATGGGCGTCTCACCGGTTTCATTGAGCGACGCGGTTATTGGTGCCATGGCTGGGTATCTTTCACTGTGGAGTATTTACTGGCTGTTCAAGCTGATCACCGGAAAAGAAGGCATGGGCTACGGCGACTTCAAGCTACTGGCCGCGCTGGGTGCCTGGGTCGGCTGGCAATACCTGCCGGTAATTATTCTTTTGTCATCGGTGGTCGGGCTGGTTTTCGCGATCGCCATGATGATGTTCAGCGGCGAGAAGCGCACGCAAATCCCTTTCGGGCCTTATCTGGCCACGGCCGGGTGGATTGCCCTGCTCTGGGGCGATATTATCGTCAGCTCGTATCTGGGTATGTTTAAACTTTGATCACGCAAACACGCCCCACGCAACACGCAGGCACGCCAACTGGCACCGCGTGATGCGTGCCGCGTGATGCATGCAAGCGGAATTCATCATGTTTGTTGTTGGCCTCACCGGTGGCATTGGTAGCGGCAAGACCGCCGCCACGGATTATCTTGCTCAACAGGGCATCACCATCGTGGATGCGGATCTTGCATCACGCGTGGTGGTTGAACCCGGTCAACCCGCTTTACTGAAAATTGCCGAGCATTTTGGCCAGCATGTCATCGCCGACGACGGCGCGCTGGATCGGCGGGCACTCCGCGAGATCGTGTTTGCTGACCCGGACGCACTAAAAGCTCTCGAAGGGATTACCCACCCTGCCATAGGTGCCGAACTTCGCCGGCAGATCGGGGCGAGCCAATCGCCCTACACTGTGCTGGTCTCCCCTCTGCTGCTGGAAACCTCACAAAAAGCCTTGGTAGACCGCATTCTGGTCATCGATGCCTCTGCAGAATTGCAGGTAGAGCGCACCATGGCCCGGGATCAGGTGCCGGAAGCACAAGTCGCAGCGATCATGAAAGCACAACTGGCGCGAACCACTCGGCTGGATCAGGCCGATGATGTCATCGAGAATCATGGCTCTCTAGAGGCGCTCCATGAACAGCTGCAAGTGCTGCATCAGCACTACCTGACATTGGCAGAATGAATGTCGGGTTACGCCGCTTCGCGGCTAACACGACCTACGGCTCTTCGCGCGCAGGCACGCTCCTACAGCTATGTATTTTGTAGGTCAGATTAGCCTAAAGGCGTAATCCGACATGAAGCGTTTGCCGCGGGCAACAGGCTTCGTTGCCACACAAAACAGCACGCCTAACCACATATACGATTCGCAGTGGACATGAGAACATTCCCGCCCACACAATTCCCCGTAAATGGATGGATACGCGAACCCAATCATGACTGACAAAACCCCGGCCAAGAAAGCCACCCAGACTTACCCCTGCCCACAGTGCAAAAGCCTCACTCGCTGGGACAACAATCCCTGGCGGCCGTTTTGTAGTGAACGCTGCAAGCTAATTGATCTCGGGGACTGGGCGACAGAGCGCCACGCTATTCCGGGTGATGATGATGCCCCCGGAGACTTTGAAGAATTTTAGTAAGCGTTCAACACCACGCACGGATGAAGTAAAACTCTGCGTTGTTGGCATCCGGGTTGCAGAATGTCGGGTTACGCCGCTTCGCGGCTCTCTGTGCCCTAGGGTAAACACGACCTACGCGGCTGTCAAAAGCGCCCTAACACGTCTGCAGAACACTAATCACGGCCAGAAGGCGCGGATACCCGCCACGCCCACCGCGCCGTGATCACGGGCGTTGACCAGATCGCCCGGTGCCACACCTCCCAGCGCATAACAGGCAAGCGGCGCTCCCTTCATTAGCAACTCCACTTGCGGCCAGCCCAATGCAGGCTTACCCGGGTGCGTGGGCGTAGGCAGGACAGGTGAAATCAACGCCATATCCAGGCCCAGATTGTCTGCTTTATCCCGGGCCGCCTGATCATGCACTGCGGCACTGATAATTCCGTCGAATGCGGGCCGCTCATTTAACTGGGCCAGTGCCCTGCCCGGAAAATGCAGGGCAAAAACGCCCAGCGCTTTTGCCGTCGCCACACTCTGCATATTCTCAGCACGCAACCAGACTTTTACACCACGTTGCTGACATTGCGCCACGATCTCGGCCACCTCGGCATGGTCACTCCACTGCCGCAAATACAATCCCTGCCGCTCCGCATCCAGCCGATCGATCCCGGACAATAACTCACGAAAAGAAATGGCTTCCGGCGCAATCACTAACTGCTCAGGCAAACGGATGGCATTCACCACCGGCTGATTAGCCGCCGGGAAGCGCAAACCCGACAGTTCATCCGGAAGAAACCACTGCACCCGCTGCCCTTCCCGGCCTTCCGGCTCACCCTGCCAGACGCAGACATCACGAAAGTGCAGGGTCACGTGCAGATCATCGTACTGGTGGGCAATCGTCATAAAAGGGCTGGACGTCGCCCCTGCCATGCCAAGCTCCTCTTCCAGCTCGCGAGCCAACGCTTCGCTCAGCGCCTCACCTTGCTCCACCTTGCCACCGGGAAACTCCCAGCGCCCGCCCTGATGCTTGTGATCAGCGCGCTTGCTCAGACAAATACGACCGTCGCCACCACGAATGATGGCAGCGACGACGGTAATGGCGGGGGTTGAGCTTGTTGGCATGGGACTCTTTCCGAATATCTGCGGGTGACTGAGTGCAAGCAAAGCTATTGGCTTGTCGGATTACGCCTTTCAGGCTAATTCGACCTACATTCCGGCGTGTTCCCTGATGCGTGGTGGCTTGATGCGCCTCTAGGTCCGATACTCCGCATTGATCTTTACGTAGTCATAGCTGAAATCACAGGTCCATACGGTGCACTGGGCATCCCCGGATGCCAGATCCGCGCGAATGGCAATTTCCGGTTTTGCCATCACCGCCGCGCCTTGTGCTTCCTCGTAGCTGTCCGCCACGCCGCCCTGTTCTACCAGCGGCAAATCGCCCAGCCAAACGCTCACCTTGTCCACATCCAGCGCCGCAATCGGCGCCCGGCCAATGGCAGCCAAAATACGGCCCCAATTAGGATCCGAGGCAAACAGCGCCGTTTTCACCAGGGGGGAATGGGCAATGGTTTCAGCCACCGCTCGTGCGTCGCTTTCGCTGGCGGCTCCGGTTACGGTAATTTCCACAAACTTGGTCGCGCCTTCACCGTCACGCACCAGTGCCTGAGCCAGCTCAGTGAAGACCTCTTCCAGCGCCTGATATAGCAACTGACTGTGATCATTCAGCGCGGTAATCTCATCCATTTCGGCCTGAGCCGTGCTGATCAGCATGCAGGCATCATTGGTGGAGGTATCCCCGTCCACCGTCACCCGGTTGAAGGATTTATCCGCCAGGGCTTTCACCCACTCATCCAGCAGTGGCTTGGCAATCGGGGCGTCGGTGGCGATAAAGCCAAGCATGGTGGCCATGTTCGGCTTGATCATGCCGGAGCCCTTGGACATCCCTGTGATCGTCACTGGCACACCATCCACTTCCACCCGCCGACTGGTGAGCTTGGGGTAGGTATCGGTGGTCATGATGCCTTCCGACGCCCGCCCCCAATGATGGACATCCAGTGCATCCAGCGCCTTGGGCAAGCCGGAGGCAAAGGCATCCAGCGGAAACTGTTCTCCGATAACCCCGGTGGAATACGGCAGGATTTCATCCGCATCACAACCTGCTGCTTTCGCCAGCAACTCACAGCTGGCCAGGCAGTTTTCCAGGCCTTTTTTGCCGGTGCCTGCATTGGCGTAGCCCGTGTTGATCATCAGGTATCGTGGCGTAGTGGCAGCCAGGCGAGACTTGGCTACCTGTACTGGCGCAGCACAGAAACGATTAAGGGTGAACACACCACTGACACGACTCCCCTGTGCCAGCTCCAGCACTACCAGATCCTTGCGATTGGCTTTTTTGATGCCCGCTTCGACGGCGGCAAGCCGCACGCCAGGAACCGGCAACCACTCAGACTGTGTCATCACACTTTTCCTGCTATCCATGTATTGAAAGCTTGCTATGAAACAAGCGCCCTACCAAGCGTGGAGCTTTGCAGAGCTGCTCCCAGGTTGTTTGTCGGATTACGCCTTTCAGGCTAATTCGACCTACGAATTGAAACAATAAGCCCAAACAAAGAAAGCACCGGTATGACCGGTGCTTTTGGTTTTCCTTGCCGCTTGAAGCTTGTTGCTTGAGGCGGCTTTTATTCAATCTTACCGTGACACTGCTTGTACTTCTTGCCGGAACCACAAGGGCAAGGTTCGTTACGGCCGACTTTGCGGCCGTCCCGGACCACTGTCTTCGGCTGTTCACCCTGCTGGCGCGGCTGGGCATCGCCGTCGGTGCCCGGCTCGGCCACCGCCTGCATTTTCATTTTTTCCGCCTGCAGACGCGCCTCTTCCTCGCGCTGCTGCTCCAGACGTTCCACTTCGTCATCACGACGCACCTGGAAGCTGTGCAGCACACGAATCAGTTCATGCTGGATCTGGTTAAGCAAGCCCTGGAACAACTCGAAAGCTTCTTTCTTGTATTCCTGCTTGGGGTTTTTCTGGGCGTAGCCGCGCAGGTGGATGCCCTGGCGCAGGTGATCCATGCTCGCCAGGTGCTCTTTCCAGTGGCGATCCAGAATTTGCAGCATCAGGTGCTTCTCGATCTTGCGCAAATCCTCGGTACCGATCTCGCCTTCCTTACGCTGGTAATCCTCGTCCATGCGCTCGACCAGCTTTTCGGTCAGTCCCTCGATATGCAGCTGATTGTCTTCGTTGAGCCATTGGCCAATCGGTGCATGGCACTGGAACTCCGCATCCAGGGTTTTCTCCAGGCCCGGGATATCCCACTGATCTTCCACAGAGCCCGGCGCCATGTAATCGTGGACCACTTCTGTCACCACATCGCGACGAATCCCTTTCACGGAATTTACCAGATCATCGGCTTCCAGAATCTGGTCACGCTGGCCGTAGATGACCTGACGCTGGTCGTTGGCAACGTCATCGTATTCCAGCAGGTTCTTGCGGATATCAAAGTTGCGCCCTTCCACCTTGCGCTGGGCATTTTCGATGGCGCGAGTTACCCAGCGGTGCTCAATGGCTTCGCCGTTTTCCAGGCCCAGAGAGCGCATCAGGTTGCGGATCTTGTCTGATGCGAAGATGCGCATCAGGTCATCTTCCATGGACAGGAAGAAACGGGTGTAGCCCGGATCACCCTGACGACCCGCACGACCGCGCAGCTGATTATCGATACGGCGGGACTCATGGCGCTCGGTACCGATAATGTGCAAACCGCCGGCTTCCATAACGGTATCGTGGTTTGCCTGCCACTCGGCCCGGATTTTCTCCGCTTCTGCCTCGGACGGGGTGTCCATATGCTTGATTTGCTCTTCGGGATTACCGCCGAGCACGATATCCGTCCCCCGACCCGCCATGTTGGTGGCAATGGTGACCGCTCTCGGCCGCCCTGCCTGGGCAATAATCTGGGCTTCGCGCTGGTGGAACTTGGCGTTCAGTACCTCGTGAGCAATCTTGTCCTGCTTCAAACGCTTGGACAGATACTCCGACGCTTCAATGGTAGCCGTACCCACCAGCACCGGCGCGCCCTTGGCCACCGCCTCGGTCACTTCCTTGACGATAGCGTCGAATTTTTCCTGCAGGCTCAGGTATACCAGATCATTGGCGTCAATCCGCACCATGGGTTTGTTGGTGGGAACCACCACCACATCCATGCCATAAATCTGGCGGAATTCCAGTGCCTCGGTGTCCGCAGTACCGGTCATGCCGGACAGCTTGTTATAAAGACGGAAATAATTCTGGAAGGTGGTGGACGCCAGGGTCTGGTTTTCCTGCTGGATATTCAGCCCTTCTTTCGCCTCGATGGCCTGATGAATACCTTCGGACCAGCGACGCCCCGGCATGGTACGGCCGGTGTGTTCATCCACGATCACGATCTGGTCGTTCTGAACAATGTAATCCCGATCGATATGGAACAGGGCATGGGCTTTCAGCGCCGCATGCACATGGTGGAGCAGCGCCAGGTTATGGGCCGCGTACAGGCTTTCGCCCTGCTCCAGCAACTGGTTGCTGACCAACAGCCCTTCAATTTTCTGATGGCCGGATTCAGTCAGCTCTACTTGCCGTTGTTTTTCATCAACGAAGTAATCGCCTTCGCTCTCTTCCGTTTCTTTCTCCAGTTGCGGCATCAGCTGATTCACCGCCTGGTAAAGCTCGGAGGAGTCCGCCGCCGGGCCGGAAATAATCAGCGGGGTTCTCGCTTCATCGATCAGGATGGAATCCACCTCATCGACGATGGCGTAGTTCAGCCCGCGCTGCACACGGTCTTCCAGCCGGAAAGCCATGTTGTCACGCAGGTAATCGAAACCGTATTCGTTGTTGGTCCCGTAGGTAATATCCGACGCATACGCAGCGCGTTTCTGTTCGGTGGGCTGCTGGGAAAGGATGATCCCCACTGACAGGCCCAGGAATTCGTACAGCGGGCGCATCCAGTTGGCGTCACGTTCGGCCAGGTAATCATTCACCGTGACCACATGCACCCCTTCACCGGAGAGCGCGTTCAGGTAGGCCGGCAGGGTTGCCGTCAGGGTTTTACCTTCACCGGTACGCATCTCGGAAATGCGACCTTCGTGCAAGGATATCCCGCCCATCATCTGCACGTCGAAATGGCGCATCCCCATCACCCGGGTAGAGGCTTCGCGGACTACCGCAAAGGCTTCGGGCAGCAATTCATCCAGGGTTTTGCCATCTTTAAAGGCCTGCCGGAAAGCGGTTGTCTTGTGCTGCAGGTCGCCATCGGTAAGCTGCCCCATCGCATCTGCGTGGCTATTAATGGCGTCGACCAGCTTTGCCATTCGCTTGATTTCACGATCATTCTTGGTGCCGATGATTTTTTTTACGATGGTACCCAGCATAAAACTTCCGGTTCAGTATAAAGTCAGGACAAACAGCCCCATGGCGGCAAGGTAATTCCCCGCAAGGCCAGACATTCTAAACACAATAGGATCAAGAGATAAGGTGGTATTGCCCGTTATCAAGGGTGCTGAAAGAAAAACGACCCCTTGCGGGGCCGTTTAAGGTCATTCAGTTACCGTCGCGCACGGTAAATGTACGGTTGCGGATTGATCTGGGCGCCATTTTTGAGCACTTCATAGTGCACATGCGGCCCTGTTGAACGCCCGGAGCTGCCCACTTTTCCCACAACATCACCAGTGCGAACAATTTCCCCCGGTTCAACCAATAGCTCCTTGGCGTGCCCGTAGCGGGTGGACAGACCGTTACCGTGATTGATCTCCACCATTTTTCCGTAACCGGAACGTTCACCGGAATAGGTCACAACGCCAGCGCCCGTAGCAACGATTGGCGTGCCTTCCTTACCCGCGAAATCCACCCCTTTGTGCCAGGCAACACGGCCGGAAAACGGGTCAGAACGGCGCCCGAAGCGGCTGGACATCCACCCCTTGGTCAGTGGGCGGCCAGACAGATAGGTCTGGTCCTCCAGCTGCTTATCTGCCAACAAGTCTTCCAAAATGTCCAGCTGACGTTCGCGACGCTCCAGCGTCGCGGTCATCTGATCCAGTGCGCCCATAAAGGACGGCAATTCGTAGCCCACGCCCTCTTCAGAGGCTTCCGGGCCACCGACCCCGGGAACACTACTGAAATCAAACTCGTCACCGCCGATATCGGCCACTTCCACCAACCGCTCGCCCAGCGCATCCAGACGAACAAGCCGAGCCTGAGCCTGCGCCAACTTAAGTGTCAGGGCCCGAAACTGCTCCTGACTCTGTTGATCAAGCTCGGAAAGAACCAGCTGTTGCTGTTCCAGCTGGCCAGCGAACCGTTCTGTCATTACTGGGGTAAATTCAGGCTGACCGCCCACACGATAGGCCAGAAGATAGGCACTAACGCCAATAATTGCAGGAAACACCACCAACGCCGTGGCCAATAACCAGGGCCAATGACGAGGAACGGGCAGTGTGCGCGAATGGCCGCGCTTGCTGTTAAGGACTATGATGTTCATAAGATTTCGTAACGCACCGGCTTAAAGTCATTTAAATCAAAGTGTTACGCTATTGCTTTATAATTTTTTTACAATCTGCAGGCTAGTCTAAGTAAAACTCATGAGCAAGACAACGTCGCCCAAAGCCCTTCTCGCTCTGCTAAGCGGTCACCCCGCTCTGTCAGCCTTGGCGAAAGAAGCCCGGAAGACCCCTGCACAGGAACAGAATGATCCTTTGCAATGCCTGCCACCTGCCCTTCGTGAGCGCGTCACCTTGGTGGAAGACCAGCATCGCTGGCTGGCCATCACGGAAACCAGCGCCACCGCGCAGCTTTTACGCTTTCACTTGCCGAAACTGCAACAGGCCATGCCCGGTCAGCAGATCAAGATCGTGGTGGGCGGCAAGCGCCAACCCATGCAAAGCAATCGCCATGCCAGTAAACCGGCAGGTCCCCATTTGGCCCTGGAAAGCGCCCGGCACATTGAAGCGGTGGCCGAGGCCATAGACGATGACGCGTTAAAGGCATCTTTGCAGCGGCTGGCAAGTCGCGGTGAACCTGATTGAATTGAAAATTTAAAGTGCAAAACTGAAACGCGCCCGTTGATGGCGCCACCCTTGATTCTGCCTTTCAGCTTTAGACTTTAAACTTTAAAAGCCTCCACCCTTGAAACGAAAAACCACCTGACTGCGGGAGACAGCCAGGTGGCCAACAGGGCTTCGACGTACAGCCGAATCGCTTCGGCCAAGGTCAGCAGCACTTCAGGGTCATCCTGACCCGACGCGGCCAACCCACGTTCTGTACTACTTTGCCGCCACTTATTCTGCTGCCAGAACAGGGCGCATATAGGACACAGGCGCATCGGTGGCGTCTTCAAACGTCACCACTTCGTAGGAGTCCTCCTGGCGGAGAATTTCCCGCAACAGCGCATTGTTGAGTGCATGGCCGGATTTGTGGCCGATGAACTCGCCAATCAGGCTGTGACCCAGCAGATACAGGTCGCCAATGGCGTCCAGCATCTTGTGTTTGACGAACTCGTCGTCATAACGCAGGCCGTCTTCGTTGAGGATACGGTACTCGTCCACCACGATGGCGTTATCCACACTGCCACCCAAGGCCAGATTCTGGCTGCGCAGAAACTCGATATCGCGCATAAAACCAAAAGTCCGGGCACGGGCCACTTCTTTCACGAACGAGGTCGTGGAGAAATCGATACTGGCCAGCTGATTACGATCTTCAAACACCGGGTGATCGAATTCGATGGAAAAAGTCACCTTAAAGCCGTCAAAAGGCACGAACGTCGCCGTTTTGTCGCCTTCACGCACCGTCACTTCTTTCTTGATGCGGATAAACTTCTTGGCGGATTCCTGTTCCTTGATACCGGCAGATTGCAGCAGGAAGACGAACGGACCGGCACTGCCATCCATGATCGGCATTTCCGGGGCTGACAACTCCACAAAGGCGTTATCAATCCCCAGGCCCGCCATGGCGGACAGGAAGTGCTCCACCGTACCCACTTTCACGCCATCCTGTACCAACGTGGAAGAGAGCGTGGTTTCGCCCACCGCGTCCGCGGCAGCCTTGATCTCCACCACCGGGTCCAGGTCCACACGCCGGAACACGATACCGGTGTTCACCGGTGCCGGGCGCACGGTCATGTAAACCTTTTCGCCGGTGTGAAGGCCTACGCCAGTGGCGCGGATCACGTTTTTTAGCGTTCGTTGTCTGATCATCAGTCTGTCACACAGCTGCGGGTACCCTAAGGATACCGCTTTCCTCAACACAAAATTAGGGCGCGATTATACTGAAACACCCCGATTTTGCACCAATCTCACCTGACCGTTAGTCGGCCTGGCGGCGCAGGAAGGTCGGAATATCAATGAAATCCAGATCTTCCGCGGTGCTTACCGCCTGCTGGCCACGGCCACCGGCGGCCTGCTGGGCGGCGCGTTTGCGCTCCACTGCCGGGCGATCCAGGTCGCTGTAGTCCACCCGTCCGTCTGCCGCGACAGGAGTCTGACGGCCACGCACCACTTTTAGTTCCTGTGCCTCCGCGCCCAAGCCCGTTGCCACCACGGTAACACTGATGCTGTCGCCCATATCCGGGTCGATGGCGGTACCGATGATGACATTGGCGTCATCTCCAGCCAGTTCGCTGACGATGTCACCCACTTCGGAGAACTCATCCAGAGCGATGGACTCGTTGGCGGTGATGTTGATCAGGATACCCCGCGCGCCGCGCAAATCCACGTCTTCCAGCAGCGGGCTGGAGATAGCAGCCTGTGCGGCTTCCGCTGCACGGCCATCGCCGCTGGCGGTGCCGGTACCCATCATGGCGGTGCCCATTTCGCTCATCACGGTGCGCACGTCAGCGAAATCCACGTTGATCATGCCGGGCCGAACGATCAGATCGGCAATCCCTTTCACTGCGCCCTGCAGTACCTCGTTGGCCGCCTTGAAGGCGTCCAGCAGGCTGGTGGAGCCACCCAGTACCGCTTGCAGCTTCTCGTTGGGAATGGTGATCAGTGAATGAACGTGCTCTTTCAGATCATCAATCCCCTGCTGGGCAGAGCGCATGCGCTTCTTGCCTTCGAAGGGGAACGGCTTGGTAACCACGGCCACGGTGAGAATACCCAGTTCCTTGGCGATTTCGGCCACCACTGGAGCGGCACCGGTACCGGTACCACCGCCCATGCCGGCGGTTACGAAGACCATATCGGCGCCGTCCAGCAGCTCGGCGATACGATCGCGATCTTCCTGTGCAGACTGACGACCAATTTCCGGATTCGCGCCAGCACCCAGACCCTTGGTCACCTGGCTACCCAGCTGAATCACGGTTTTGGATGAGGCATTACGCAGGGCCTGGGCATCGGTGTTGGCGCAGATAAAATCTACCCCTTCCACACCGGAACGCACCATGTGATCCACGGCGTTACCGCCGCCACCACCGACACCTACTACTTTAATTACCGCACCATGCGGCACGCTGTCTTCCAATTTGAATTGCATGGTTGATCTCCCGTTGTTGCTTCCCTGTTTACTACTCATTACGTCGAAGTGTTCCGGTCATCTTGCCGCGGCCCGGAACAACCGCTTGCTCGGTTTACGCTGCACGCGTGTTGCCTGATGCGTGCAGCGTGTTGCATCTCTTGTCAAAAATTCCCTTTGAACCAGCTTTTGATACGTTCCAGCCAGTCCACATCACCGCCGCCGGCCTGGGCCTTGGCGCTGGTGCCTTCCTTCTCCATGCGCTGGCCATATAGCAGCAGGCCCACAGAGGTGGAATAAATCGGGTTCTTCACCACGTCGATCAGCCCGGAAATGCCCTGCGGCGCACCCAGGCGCACCGGCATATGAAAGATTTCCTCGGCCAGATCGATTGCCCCTTCAATCTTCGAAGAACCACCGGTGAGCACGATGCCCCCGGGAATCAGGTCCTCGAACCCGGAACGGCGAATTTCTGCCTGCACCAGGGTGAACAGCTCGTCGTAACGAGGCTCCACCACCTCCGCCAGGTTCTGGCGGCTGAGAGTGCGCGGCGGACGATCGCCCACGCTGGGCACCTTGATGGTTTCGTCTGCCCCAGCCAGCTGAGTCAGCGCACAGGCGTACTTGATCTTGATTTCATCCGCATGCTGTTTGGGCGTGCGCAGGGCCATGGCGATATCGTTGGTCACCTGATCCCCGGCAATGGGAATGTTGGCCGTGTGGCGAATGGCGCCTTCGGTAAAGATGGCGATATCCGTGGTGCCACCGCCGATATCCACGATGCAAACACCCAGTTCCCGCTCGTCTTCGGTGAGTACGGCGTGAGCACTCGCTAACTGCTCAAGAATGACGTCGTCGACTTCCAGGTTGCAGCGGCGCACGCATTTCTCGATGTTCTGGACCGCATTCACCGCGCAAGTCACCAAGTGCACCTTGGCTTCCAGGCGCACACCACTCATGCCGATGGGCTCACGCACCCCTTCCTGGTTGTCCACCACGTATTCCTGCGGCAGCACATGCAGGGTTTTCTGGTCCGCCGGAATCGCCACCGCCTGCGCCGCATCGATCACCCGATCGATATCGGCCTGGGCCACTTCCCGGTCGCGAATGGCGACGATGCCGTGGGAATTGAGGCTACGCACATGGGAGCCGGCAATGCCTGCGTACACCGTGTGAATATGGCAACCGGCCATCAGCTCCGCTTCTTCCACGGCGCGCTGAATAGAGCGCACGGTGGCTTCGATATCCACCACCACACCCTTTTTCATGCCCCGCGACGGTTGCGAGCCCAGGCCGACGATTTCCAAGGTGCCATCGGCTGCTGTCTGGCCGACGATGGCAACCACCTTCGAGGTGCCAATATCGAGTCCGACAATCATGTTTTCTGTTGCTGTCGCCATGTCACCTTTTCTCCTAACTTTGCTGCTCGCGCCAGGTCACTGCCATGCCGTCTGCATAACGCAGATCGACCCGGGCTACCTGGCGGCTATCCGTGCTCAGCACGCCACGATAAAGCCGCACAAAACGGCGTAATTTGGTGGTGTAATGCTCACGGTCAACCACCAGTTCCATGTCATTATTTAGTGTCAGGCGCGCGGTCAGGCGCGCGTTGACTTCCATGCTGCGAATGGTCAGATCCACATCCGCCAGCGTTTTGCCCATGCTGTGGTAGAAGCCCATGACTTCTTCCAGCCGCTGCTCCGGGCCACTCAGGTGGGGCAGATCGGTCAGGTCGTACTGCTTGAGCGCCTTGAAAGGCTGCCCGCTGTCCGACACCAATACCGCCTCGTTCCACACTGCCACCGGGTGACGCTCTTCCACTGTCAGCACCACGGTATCGGGCCACTGACGGCGGACGGAAACCTCTTCCACCCAGCTCAACCCCTGCGACTGCTGGTAGATATCCTCCAGCGGCACAGAGAAGTAATTTTCTTCACGCACCAGCGCCGCCAATGCGGTCTGAATCTGCTGCTGGCGACGCACATCGGTCACGCCATCCACGCCTACCTTGCGGATGGGGTAGCCATCCAGCGCGGCGGGCAGGTAAATCACCGCCAGCAGGATGACCAGCGCCACCGAGCTCACCAGCATCCACGGCACCGCCGCTGCCATCCGCTCGCGCAGGGGAACACCGGCCTTTTTTACCGGCTTGCGACGGGCGCCGCGCGGCGCGGGGGCGTTTCTAGCCACGACCCCGTTCCAGTGCGTCCAGCAGAATTTCGCCCACCAGCACGTCAAAATCGCGGCCGGTGGCTTTCGCTGCCATGGGCACCAGCGAATGATCCGTCATGCCCGGCACCGTATTCACTTCCAGCAGCTGCCACTGGCCCTGCGCATCGCGCATCACATCGACCCGGCCCCAGCCACGGCAACCGGCCACCCGAAAGGCGGTCAGCGCCAACTGCCGCAGTGCCTGCTCGTCGTTGTCATCCAGCCCAGCCGGGCACAGGTACTCGGTGCTGTCGGATTGGTACTTGGCTTCAAAGTCGTAAAACGCATGGGGCGTTTGCAGGCGAATGGCCGGCAAGGCTTCGTCCCCCAGCACTGCCACGGTGTATTCCGGGCCGTTGACCCAGGCCTCCACCAGCACGTCCTGATCGAATTTTTCTGCGGCCACCAGGGCCTCGGCCAGCTCTTCAGCGTTATCCGCCTTGGCCATACCGATGGAGGAGCCTTCATGGGCCGGTTTCACAATCACCGGGAAGCCCAGGTCTGTCTCATCACGACCGGACACATAAAACGCCGGCGTCGGCAAACCCGCTCCTTTCCACAATTGCTTGGTGCGCACCTTGTCCATGCCGATGGCAGACGCCATCACCCCGGACCCGGTGTAAGGAATCTCCAAATGCTCCAGCACGCCCTGAATCACGCCGTCTTCGCCGCCGCGACCGTGCAGGGCAATAAACGCCGCATCAAACCCTTTCAGGGTGTCCACGCTCTTGTCCGCCGGGTCGACCAGCTCGGCGATCAGGCCCAGATTGCGCAGGCCTTGATGCACCGCTGCGCCGCTTTTCAGCGACACTGGCCGTTCTGCAGATTTCCCCCCGGCCAGCACCGCCACACGGCCCACCCGGCTCAATCGTTGTTTCAATGCACGCTTATCCATGGCTGCCTCCCTGAGCGGCCAACTGCTTGGCGATGGCGCCGACGTTACCGGCACCCTGCGTGACGAGAAGATCACCGTCCTGAAGCTGGCTGGCCAACAGGCCCGGCAGCTTGTCCGGGTCATCCACAAACACTGGCTCGAGACCGCGCTTGCGCAAGCTGCGGCACAGCGCCCGGGCATCGGCACCTGGAATCGCGTCTTCGCCGGCGGCATACACTTCCAGCATCAGCAACACATCCACCCCGGAGAGCACTTCCACGAAGTCCTCGTAGAGGTCCTGGGTGCGGGTATAACGGTGCGGCTGAAACAACATGGCCAGGCGGCGGTTCGGCCAGCCGTCGCGAATGGCGGCAATGGTGGCGGCCACTTCACGGGGATGGTGACCGTAGTCGTCCACCAGGGTCGCGCTGCCGCCCTCGAAGTGGTATTCGCCCTGCACATCAAAGCGACGCCCCACCCCGGTAAAGTTATTCAGGCCACGGATAATGGCTTCATCGTCTGCGCCTTCATCCGCGGACACCGCGATGGCAGCCAAGGCGTTCAAGACGTTATGGCGACCCGGCATGTTCAGGGACACTTCCAGTGGCTCGCCTTCAGCACGCACTACCCGGAAATGGGTCACCATGCCGTCCTGACGCACGTTCTCGGCACGCAGATCTGCATCCTCGCTGAAGCCGTAGCGGATCACCTGACGGTTGACCCGGGGCAGCAACTTGCGCACCACCGGATCATCCACACACATCACCGCCACACCGTAGAACGGCAGGTTGTGGAGAAACTCGATAAAGGTGTTCTCCAGCTGGGCAAAGTCGCCACCGTAGGTGTGCATGTGGTCCGCATCGATATTGGTGACGATGGCACTCATGGGCTGCAGATGCAGGAAGCTGGCATCGGACTCATCCGCTTCCGCCACCAGATAACGGCTCTGCCCCAAACGTGCATTGGTGCCAGCGCTATTCAGGCGCCCGCCAATGACAAAAGTCGGATCCAGTCCGGCCTCGGCCATGATCGCTGCAGTCAGTGACGTGGTGGTGGTCTTGCCGTGGGTGCCGGCCACGGCGATGCCATGGCGGAAGCGCATCAGCTCCGCCAGCATCTGGGCACGCGGCACCACCGGAATACGACGCTCGTGGGCCGCCGCCACTTCCAGATTCTCGGTATTCACCGCGGTGGAGGTCACCACCACATCCGCGCCATCGATATTTTCAGCACGGTGGCCAATGTCTACCCGCACACCCAAGCTTCGCAGGCGCTCTACCACCGGCGATTCCTTGATGTCGCTGCCGCTGATGGCATAGCCCTGGTTGGCCAGCACTTCGGCAATGCCGCACATGCCCACACCGCCGATCCCCACAAAGTGGATCCCGCGAATGCGGCGCATTTCCGGCACCGTATGAATGTTGTCGTTATCGGCCATTGGCCACCTCCTCACACAGCGTGGCGGCGCGCTCTGCGCTGTCCGCCATCGCCTGCTCACGGGCCCGCTCGGCGATTTGCGCCAGCAGGCCACGCTCTGCAACTGGTTTCAGGGTGCCGGCAAGGCTTGCCGCACCCAGGTCCCGCTGGGGTAGCAGCAGCGCGGCTCCGCGCTCTGATAACCAACGGGCATTCAATGTCTGGTGGTCATCCACTGCACTGGGCAGGGGAACAAACATGGCAGCCACACCCGCCGCCGCCACTTCGGCCACGGTCAGCGCGCCGGCCCGGCAGATCACCAAATCTGCCCAGCCGTAGGCTTCTGCCATGTCATCAATAAATTCACTCACCTGAGCCTGCAGGCCCAGCGCCTGATAAATCGGTGCCGCCTCAGCGGTACGCCCGGCGCCGCACTGATGGCGCACCTGTATATCGCGGCCCAGTACAGCAAGCAGCAGTTCCGGCAAATCCTGGTTCAGCACCAGCGCACCCTGACTGCCCCCCAGGACCAGCACGCGCAGACCACCCTGATGCTGGGCGTAACGACGGGCCGGCTCTTCCAAAGAGGCAATATCCTGGCGTACCGGGTTACCCACCCAGCAGGCCTGCGGGGTCCCGAAAGCACCCTGAAACCCTTCCATGGTTACCGTTGCCAGACGGGACAACAGGCGATTCGTCAGGCCCGGTACCGCATTTTGTTCATGCACCACCACCGGCACCTTGCACAGCCGTGCTGCCAGGCCACCGGGGCCACTGGCAAAGCCACCAAAGCCCACTGCCAGCACCGGCTGACGGGCACGAATCAGCTGACGCGCCTGCAACACGGCGCGCAACAGATTGAAGGGGGCGGTCAGCTTGCGTTTGATCCCGCCACCGCGCAGACGGGACACGGACAGCTCGGCGATTTCGTAGCCGTACTGGCGCACCAGCTTGCCTTCCATGCCGTTTTCCGCGCCTAGCCAGAGAATGTCAAAACCGCGCGCACGCAGTTGATCGGCCACTGCCATTGCCGGGAACACATGGCCGCCTGTGCCGCCAGCCATAATCAGGACGGTGCGACTCATCGTGCAGCCCTCCCTCTGGCTTTCAGGTGATCGGCTTCTGCCCCGGCCCGCAAGATCAAGCCGATCATGGCGGCGGAGATCAACAACGAGGAACCGCCATAGCTGATAAACGGCAGCGTCAGGCCTTTAGTGGGCAGCAGACCCATATTCACACCCAGGTTGATAAACGCCTGGGAGCAGAAAACAAAGGCGCAGCCATAGACCACATAAGCGTGATACAACAAACCACGCTCTTCCAACCGATGGCCGACGCGGAATACACGCCAGCCCAGCAAAATAAAGCCGCTGATCAACGCCACATTACCTAGCAGGCCCAGTTCTTCGGACATCACCGCGTAAACAAAATCCGTATGCGCTTCCGGCAGATAAAACAGTTTCTGCACGCTGTTACCCAGCCCCACGCCCAACCAGTGGCCGCGCCCGAAGGCAATCAGGCTCTGGGTGAGCTGATAGCCGGAACCGAACTGGTCTGCCCAGGGATCGGTAAAGGTCATCAAGCGCGCCACTCGATAAGGTTCGGCAAAGGCCACCAGCCCGCCCAACGCCACCGCGATCAGACCAATCAGCAGGAAGCGCAGGGTCGGCACGCCGGACAGGAACAACATGCCCATGGCGGTAATGCCCAGCACCACCACCGCGCCGAAATCCGGCTCCAGCAACAGCAACAACATCAGCACACCCAGCAGCCCCAAGGGCAGCAAGAAGGCTTTCCATTCGGTTTCCAGCGCCGCCTTGCGTTGCGCCACGTAGCCGGCCATGTAGAGCACGAAGCACAATTTGACGATTTCCGAGGCCTGAATGGTCAGGCCCGGCAAGGCAATCCAGCGGGTGGAGCCATTCACGGTACGGCCCAGGCCCGGAATGAAGACCATCACCAGCACCACCAGCGCCACCGGCAACATCACAAAACGCAGGCGCTCCAGCAGGGCCAGTGGCACCGCGTAATACACAAAGGTGCCGACACCCAATCCCAGCGCCAGATAAATGCCATGGCGCATGGCGTAATAGAAGGGGTCACCCAGGCGCGTTTCCGCAATCTGCAAACTGGCGGAAGACACCATCACCAGACCGGCCAGCGAGAGCAAAATGGCCGTCCACAGCAACGGCTTGTCGATGCCAGTGTGGTCCACTTTCAGGATCATGCGCTCAGTCATGGCACACCTCCCGAGCACGGGCGGTAAAGTCGTCGCCGCGAGCAGAGAAACCGCTGTACAGATCAAATGATGCGCAAGCCGGCGACAGCAAGATCGCATCACCCGGCTGAGCCAGTGCGTGGGCGCGAGCAACGGCGGCAGCCATGTCGGCCACCAGCTCGCAGGGTGCGGCGGACATGCCCTGGGCCACGATATTTCGGTCTTCGCCCATCAACAGGGCGGCACGCAAATATTGGCGAGCCGGTTCGGCCAGAGGGGAAAAGTCCTGCCCCTTGCCTTGACCGCCAGCCACCAGAATCACTTTGCCTTCAATGCTTTCACCAATGCCGGTCAGCGCGGCCAGGGTAGCGCCCACATTGGTGGCTTTGGAATCATTGAACCAACGCACACCACCGGCTTCCGCCACCAACTGGCAACGATGCGGCAGGCCGGTAAACGCTTTCACCGTGGCCAGCGCCTTGTCGCGATTGAGCGACAGTGCATCGCTGATCGCCAACACCGACAAAATATTCATCGCATTGTGGTGACCGGTGAGGGCCAACTCGGACAGCGACAGCAACGGCTCGCCCCGGCACAGCAGCAGGCCTTTTTCGCTATCCAGACGGTAATCCGCTTCCGGGTGGGCACCAAAGCTGATCTGCCGCGCCACAGTGGCCGGCGGACGGGTGGCCAGGTCATCACGGTTCCAGACCGCCACCTGACAACCGTCGTAGACGCGCTGCTTGGCCGCCAGGTAATCGGCGAAGCTGGCGTAACGGTCCAGATGGTCCTGGGACACGTTGAGCACCGTGGCCACTTCTGCGCTCAGGCTATAAGTGGTTTCCAGCTGGAAGCTGGACAATTCGAGCACATACAACCGGGCCTGATCGTCCAGCAATTCCAGTGCGGCCACACCCAAGTTGCCGCCGATGCCCGGGTTCATCCCGCAGGCATCGGCTACCTGACCCAGCAAGGTCGTTACCGTGCTCTTGGCGTTGGACCCGGTGATCGCTACCAGCGGCTCACTGGCGGCACGGGCGAACAGCTCAATGTCGCCAATGACTTCTTTGCCATCCACTACCTGCTCGGCAATCGCCGGGGTGGACACCGCCACACCCGGGCTCACGATCAGGCGACGGGCTTTGTTCATCCAGCCTTTTTTGAAGCTACCGGTGTGCACTTTCAGGTCTGGAAATTCGGCACACAGGGCATCCAGACCGGCCGGTTCAGCACGGGTGTCAATGGCGCGCACGGGCATCCCCTGATCCGTTAGATAACGGATCACGGAGCGGCCTGTTACACCCAGACCAATGACCAGATCAAACCCGTCTTTCGCCATATCCTTGACTCAATCCCCTATCGAATTTTGAGGGTCGCCAGACCCACCAGCACGAGAATCACAGTGATAATCCAGAACCGCACAATGATCTTCGGCTCCGGCCATCCCTTCAGTTCAAAATGGTGATGAATGGGAGCCATGCGAAAAATCCGCCGGCCGGTGAGCTTGAACGAGCCCACCTGCAACATCACCGATACCGTCTCCATCACGAACACACCGCCCATGATGAAAAGCACAATTTCCTGGCGCACGATCACAGCCATGACACCCAGTACCGCGCCCAGAGACAGCGCACCCACATCGCCCATAAACACCTGGGCGGGATACGCGTTGAACCACAGAAACCCGAGACCGGCACCACACAAAGCAGCGGAAATAATCACCAGCTCACCGGCACCCGCCACGTAAGGAATCTGCAGGTAGGTCGCAAATTCCGCATGCCCCCCGGCGTAGGCGAAAATGCCCAAAGCGCCACCCACCAGCACGGTAGGCATGATGGCCAGGCCATCCAGTCCGTCGGTGAGGTTCACCGCGTTACTGGTGCCGTTAATCACAAAATAGGTCAGCACGATGTAGAACCAGCCCATGTTGATGGCCACGCTCTTGAAGAACGGCACGATCAACTGGGTCTCCACCGGGCTTTGTGCGGTGAAGAACAAAGCGCACCCGGCGCCCAGTGCGCCGACAGACAACCACAGGTATTTCCAGCGAGCAGGCAAACCGCGCGGGTTCTTTTCCACCACCTTGCGCCAGTCATCCACCCAGCCCACGGCACCAAAAATAAACAGCACACCCAGGGTGATCCAGACGAAACGGTTTTCCAGGTCGCCCCACAGCAGAGTGGAAATAACGATGGCCACCAGAATCAGCGCGCCGCCCATGGTCGGAGTGCCCGCCTTGCTCAGGTGGCTCTTCGGACCATCATCACGAATAGCCTGACCCACCTGCTTTTCCTGTAGCTTGCGGATCATGATCGGGCCGACCCAGAAGGCGATAAACAACGCCGTCAGCACACTCAAGATGCCGCGCAGGGTGATGTACTGCACCACCAGAAAACCGCTGTGGTATTGCGCCAGATATTCCGCCAGCCAAAGCAGCATCAGTGTGCCCCCCCTGTGTGTGTGCGTTCCTGTGTAAGCCGCTGCACCACCGCTTCCATACCGGCGCTACGGGATCCTTTCACCAACACCGTGCCGCCTTGCGCCAGCACCGGGGCACTCCAGCTCGCCGCCTGTTGATAGTCCTCTGCAATTTTTGCTGCTTCTCCATAACCCCGCGCCGCTGCCGCCGCACCTGTCATGACCACCAACTCGGAAAGTCCGGCCTGACGAGCGTATTCACCCAGCTCCTGCACCAGACTTTCGGCCTGTGGGCCCAGCTCACCCATGGCGCCCAGCACCAGCATTTGTGGCGCCGGCTGTGCGGCCAGCCAATCAATGGCCACACGCACCGAACCCGGGTTGGCGTTATAGGTATCGTCCACTACCGCGCCAGCGCCGGCGGGCTGAATATGCATCCGTCCGGGTACCGGTTTCAGTGCCGCCAGGCGCGGCAAGACCGGAGCCAGCGACACGCCCAATGCCCGCACCGCCGCACAGGCCATCAAGGCGTTACTCACCTGATGCGCACCGGGCAGCGGAACCGTAACGGCTTCGCCCAGCGGCTGAAGCACAAACTCTGCGCGATCGCGATGCAGGGTGATATTTTCGGCATACAGGTCGGCACCGGTTCGCGTGCTTTCATCCATGCTGACCCGCACCACCGTCAAACCAGCAGCACGGGCTTTTTCGGCGAAGAAATCCGCGAAGCTGTCATCGTTGTTGATGATCGCCTGACCACCCGGCGTGCAGCCGCCAAAGATTTCCGCCTTGGCATCGGCAATGCCCTGCATGGAACCAAAGCCTTCCAGATGCGCACCGGTCACGTTGGTCACCAGCACCACCTGCGGGCGCGCCAAAGCGCTGGTCCAGGCGATTTCGCCCGGGGCATTGGCGCCCAGCTCGATTACCGCGAAACGGTGCTCTGCGCGCAGGCGCAACAGCGTTAGCGGCACACCTACATCGTTATTAAAGTTGCCTGCCGTGGCCAGCGTGTCACTGCCCAGCATGGCCGCAGCCATTTCCTTCACGGTGGTCTTGCCGGCATTGCCGGTCACCGCCAGGCGGGGCATGTCGAACTGGGCGGCATATCCACCGGCAAGACGGCCCAGCCCTTCGCGGCTATCGGCTACGCGCACAGCGCTTTCGAAACAGTCCTGCTCACACTCCACCAGTGCCGCAATGGCGCCACCGGTTTTGGCGGATGCCAGAAAGTCATGGGCGTCAAAACGGTCACCACGCAATGCGGCAAACAGGCAACCGGGTTCAATGGCACGGGTATCGGTGGCCACGGCATTGACCTTCAGGTCTTCACCCTGCAAAACGCCGCCGGTCCACTGTGCGATCTGTGACAGCCACATCATTGCGCACCTCCCCGGGCGTTGAACGCCTTGCGGGCCAGGTCGCGGTCATCACTGGGGTAACGCACGCCATCCACTTCCTGATAATCCTCGTGACCCTTGCCGGCGAGCAGAATCACATCGCCGTCACTGGCCGCCTGCACGGTATCCATTACCGCTTGGGCACGTTCAACAATGGCCTTCACCGTCGCCGGGTCATTAAGACCTGCGCGCATGTCGTCAATAATTTGTTGCGGATCTTCGCTGCGCGGATTGTCGCTGGTGAACACCACCCGGTCGGCGCCGCGCTCTGCGACAGCGGCCATCTGCGGGCGCTTGCCGGTATCCCGGTCTCCGCCACACCCCACGATGCAGAACAACCGGCCGTGAAAATGGGCACGGCACGCCTGCAAGGCTTTTTCCAGCCCGTCCGGAGTGTGGGCATAATCAACGATCACGGTGGGACAGCCCGGTTGCTGTACCGGTTCCATGCGACCGGGCACCGGTGTTACCGCCGCCAGCGCACCGCCTAATGACGCGGTGCTGACGCCCTGACCGTGCAAGATGCCGGCAACTGCCATCACGTTGCTGAGGTTGAAGCGGCCAAACAACGGCAGCGTGACCACCAGGGGATCGCCACCCACGGCCAGTTCGGCGCGCATACCGTCGGCGGTAAAGGCGACTGCGGCACACCGCACGGTGGCGCCCGGCTGATCGCCGAACGTCACGCAACGCACACCATCGGCCAGACAACCGATCAGCGAGTATGCCGCCGGGTCGTCACAATTGATCACCGCCAGCTTGACGCCGTCACGGGTGAACAGCACGGATTTGGCCGCCAGATAGGCTTCCATGTCACCGTGGTAGTCCAGATGATCCCGGCTCAGGTTGCTGAACACGGCCACCGGCACCGGCGTGGAGCCAAGGCGATGCTGGTCCAGCGCGTGGGAAGACACTTCCATGGCCACCGTATCAGCGCCCGCATCACGCACCCGGGCCAGGCCGGCCTGCAAGGTAATCGGGTCCGGCGTGGTATGGCCGGTAATCTGCTCATCGCCTTTCAGGCCCAGTCCCAGGGTGCCGACCAAGGCACAGCGGTGACCCAATGCATTGAGAGCATCACGCAGGAACCAGGTGATGCTGGTCTTACCGTTGGTGCCGGTCACACCGACCACACTCATGGCCGCACCGGGCTCGCCATACCAGCGAGCCGCCAACGCACCCACGCGACGGCCAAGCTGTGGCAACGCCACACAAGGCACAGGCTGGTCCTGCTGAATCTCAAACGCATCTGCGTCCGCCAGCACCGCCACCGCACCGGCGGCAATTGCCTGGCTGACAAACTGGCGGCCATCGCTGGCCACGCCCGGCACGGCCAAAAAGGCATCACCCGGCGCCACCTTGCGGCTATCGAGCTGTAGCCCGGAAAGCACAACACCCGCCGCAGAAGCAGGCAGGGTGACGTCGGGTAGCAGTTGCTGGAGGGTCATCATGAGCGATCCTCCGCATCCGGGCCGCCGGCCAGCAGCCCGTCAGGCTTGTCCGGTGGCACATGCAGCGAGCGCAACACGCCACCCATGATGTTGGAAAACGCCGGTGCCGCAATCAAGCCGCCGTAATAGGCATCGCCGCCCGGATCATCAATGACCACCACCGTGACAATGCGCGGATCCGTTGCCGGGGCCAGCCCGGCAAACAAACCAATGTAGTTATCGTCGGCGTAGCCGCCGTTCAACACCTTGTGCACGGTGCCGGTCTTGCCGGCAACCTGATAGCCCGGCACCTGAGCGCGGCGTGCGGTACCCACACGGCTCACCACGGTTTCCAGCATTTGCACCAACTGCCGGGCCGTGCCCTTGCCGATTACCTGCTCGCCCTGCGGCACACCATCCACCTTTTTCAGGGTCAACGGCACTTTCACACCATCGTTGGCGATCACGGCATAGGCCTGGGCCAATTGCACCGCAGACACACTCAGACCGTAACCATAGGACAGTGCCGCCCGCTCCACATCGCGCCACTTGCTGCGCAGCGGCAGCAACCCGTTGCTCTCACCGGGGAAGGCAATATGCGTGGACTGACCAAAACCGAAGCGCTCCAGATACCCCGGCAGAGCCAGCGGATCCATGGCCAACGCCAGTTTGCTGGTGCCCACGTTGGAGCTCTTGGTGAGCACCGTGGTGATGTCGATGACACCGTAATCACGGTGATCGCGAATCGTTTTGCTGCCCACCCGCAAAGTACCCGGGTGGGTATTGATGGTGGTGGACGGCGTCACCATGCCCATTTCCAGGGCCGCCGCCACAGTAAACGGCTTCATGGTAGAGCCTGGCTCGAACAAGTCCGTCACCGCCCGGTTACGCAGCGCGCCAGTATCCAGATTGCCACGATTGTTGGGGTTATAAGCCGGCTGGTTAACCATGGCCAACACTTCCCCGGTGTGCACATCCAGCACCACAGCACTGCCGCCCTTGGCTTTGAATTTCTGCACCGCACCGAGCAATTCCCGGTAGGCCAGGTATTGCAGACGCAGGTCGATGCTCAGGGTGACGTCTTCACCGGGTGCAGCCGGCTCCAGCACCTCGATATCCTGAATCACCCGGCCCAGCAGATCGCGCACCACTTTCTTGCGACCGGAATGACCGGACAGATGATCCTCCATGGACAGCTCAATGCCTTCCTGGCCCTGATCATCAATGTTAGTAAAGCCCACCACATGGCTGGCCACTTCACCGGCCGGGTAATAGCGGCGGTATTCCGTCAGCGAATAAACGCCAGGCACATTCAGGCTCAACACTGCCTTGGCGGCTTCCGGGGCCAAGCCGCGTTCTAGATAAATAAACTCGCGGGATTCATGCCGGCGCACTTTGCGGGCAAACACTTTTTGATCGATCACTGGGTTGCCAGCCAGGCGTCCCCACTGATCTTGATGCTCCATGGCTTCGCGGGGGTTTACCCACAACGTCACCACCGGCGTGCTCACCGCCAAGGGCTTGCCGGCACGATCACGAATCACGCCTCGATGCGCCGCCAGCGGCTCCACCCGCAGATTACGGATATCACCCTGATGAGCCAGGTAGTCGTGCTGAATCACTTGCAGATCCACCGCCCGAACCAGCAACAGACAGGCACACACCGCCCAAAAGCCCAGCACAAAGCGCCAGCGCATCGGGTGATTCGGTTGCCGTGTCTTGCGGGCCTGTTTCTTCATGGCCGGATCAGCACTCTCTCATCGGTCTTGGGTAATTTCATGCCCAGCTTTTCCCTGGCCAGGCGCTCCACCCGGGCGTAGCTGCCCCAGGTGCTGTGCTCCAGCAACAACTGACTCCACTGGCTTTCCAATCGAGTCTGGCGTTGCTGTAAACGTTGACTTTCATCGGTGAAACGACGCGCCTGATGCACGCTGTAACTCACGGCCAGCGCCGACATGACCACCAGCACCACCAGGATGCGAATCATCCACGGGGCAGCCATCAGGCCACCTTCTCCGCGATACGCAGCACCGCACTGCGAGAACGCACATTCACTTTCAGCTCGGCCTTGCCGGCGTGCAGGGCCTTGCCCACCGGCTCCAGCCGCAGGGGCAGCTCATCACCCAACGGCAAACCACCACGCCCTTTCGGCGCCCGGCCGGAATGGTCACGAATAAACAGTTTCACGATCCGGTCTTCCAAAGAATGGAAGCTGATAATGGCGAGACGCCCGCCGATGGCGAGCGTCTCGAGGGACTGTTCAAGCACTTGTTCCAGCGCATCCAGTTCCCCGTTTATATGTATCCGTAGCGCCTGAAAACTGCGCGTAGCCGGGTGCTTTCCCTTCTCGTTACGCCCCAGCACCGACTCAATCAAATTGGCCAGCTGCAGGGTGCGGGTAATCGGCTGTTCTTTGCGGGTTTCGCAAATACGCTTGGCGATCCAGCGGGACTTGCGCTCTTCGCCATAGCGATACAGCACATTGGCGATGTCTTTTTCCGCCGCATGGGACAGCCACTCGGCCACGCTTTCGCCCTGGGTCGGATCCATGCGCATGTCCAATGGGCCATCACGCAGAAAGCTGAAACCGCGCGCCGCATCGTCCAGCTGAGGCGAAGACACCCCCAGATCCAGCAACAACCCGTCAATCGGCCGACCCGCCTGCTCCACCACTTGCGGCAAGCAATCAAAACGGTTGGCGACCATATGAAATCGGCTATCGCTGGCGGCGAGCTGCTGCCCGGCGGCGATGGCTTGTGGGTCACGATCAATACCGGTCAGACGACCGTTGTCGTCCAAGCGCGCGAGCAAGGCACGGCTATGGCCACCACGGCCAAACGTACCGTCCACATAAAAGCCTTCGCTCTGGCTGAACCACATATCCAGCACCTCTTCCAGCATGACCGGCTGGTGTGCGTACCGCGTGTCTTCGGTCGTCATCAGAACGACAGCTCCTGCACACTTTCCGGCAACGCCGCCGGATCCAGGGTGCCATCCACGTCGGACCAGCTTTCCTCTTTCCAGATTTCGAAGCGGTGCATCTGACCGATCAGCATGGCGCGCTTCTCCAGACTAATGGCCGCCCGCAATTCCGGCGGCACCAACAAACGACCGTTACTGTCCATCTCGATTTCCGCAGCCTGGCCCAAGAAGCGCCGCTTGAGCTGACGCACCTGCGGGTTGGAATCACGCTGCTCAGACAGCTTCCTGGCGGTATCCATGAATTCTGCACGCGGGTAAAGCGCCAGGCAGTCATCGAACGGGTGCAGCGTAAGCACAAGCTGGCCGCCGCACGTGTCGATTAACGACGCACGGTACCGGGTCGGCATGGTTAGCCGCCCTTTGGCATCCAGATTGAGTGCTGCGCTCCCAGTAAACACTGGCCGTCCTCTTGCTCTTGGTTATGCGGTTCCTTCCCGGAGCTTTTCGCCCCACTTCGTGACACCTGTCACGACGGAATTCCCACTTTTTCCCACTTTTCACCACATTGAGACACTCTAGGGCCACTGCAAAGCCCAAGTCAAGCGTGACAGCACAGGGAAACGTAAAAGAATTTCCAAACAAATCAGCCTGTTAGCGGCCTATTTGAGCAGAAAAGAGGAAGCGGGGAAGCGATAAACGGAAGGAGTTCCGTGATGAATCAGAGCGCTGGGACGCGCAGGTGAGAAAGCACTTTAAGTGTTAGACAGATTAGTTATTACTAACCTTTTTTATATACCTCTATTCACGAAATGCTTTACCAATCCACCTTGGGAAGCCGGTAATGACCACTATCCAGCAAGTCCACGCCGCACTCCAGCGTCGCCAACCAGTCAAGAAAGCGGCCCACATTCTCGCCCTCAAAGTACCCGCCATGCTGAGGCACGATCATGCGCGGCGACAGCTTGCGCACCATCGCCACCCACAACCGGCATGCCCGATTACTGGCCATGTACCGCCGGTGAAATCCCTGCATGCTGTGGCAATGGTCTGCAAAGTTATCCACCCGCCCTTCTTCCCCGCCAAGGCTGGCGCCCACGTCGCCGGAAAAAAGGATACCGCTGAGAGGATCATAGAAACTGAAGTTGCCCACGGAATGCAGAAAATGCGCCGGCAATACCCACAGCTCGGTTCCCGCAAACGGCAGCACCTTCCCTTCGTCGGCAATACCCAGAATGCGCGCCTGCAGCTGCTCGCCCATCTTGCCAGTGACATAGGACGACGCCAGGTGCGGTAAAAAGCGAGACCACAGGCGGCTGACCACCACCTGGCAGCGAGTGTGCATCAGCCAGCGCGGCAGCGACGCAATAATGTCCGGATCCTGGTGGGACGCCAGAATATACTCCAACCCGTCCAGATTAACGCGACGGCTGAGCGCAATGGTTAACGGGGTATAAGTGAGGTCGCCACCGGGATCGATCAGCGCCGCCCGGTCGTTATGGCGGATGCAGAACTGGTTGGCCTGCACGCCCTCACCCACTACCAGGTCAGCAAAGCGCAGCACTTCATGGCCATTTTCACTGAAGAGGGTATCCACCTGTGCCATGCCGAGCTCCGAACTGCGTGAGCGGGCAAGCCTAGCAGCACACCATTATTGAGCCATGATCCAGATCAACAAGGCGGATGATCGCGAGAAACAAGCAACGAGACACAAACACCGTTTCGGTCTTCGCTTCTCGTCACTCGCAACGCGTATTGGAATAAGGTGGACCGGTCGATAAGCCGGGTTCTGTCGTGGACAGTCATTCATCTCGGGTTTGCGTCGCCACAAACCTCTAGCAACCTACCCGGATCCAGCGCGGGCCACGCCAACGGATCCCTATTTGGTCTTGCTCCGGGTGGGGTTTACCCTGCCACCGCTGTTGCCAGCGGCGCGGTGCGCTCTTACCGCACCTTTTCACCCTTACCGATTCCGACACAAGGACGGAACAGGCGGTATCTTCTCTGTGGCACTAGCCGTAACCACACCGTTCCCAGTGTGACCCCCAGGCGTTACCTGGCACCCTGCCCTGTGGAGCCCGGACTTTCCTCCAACGGCAACCCTTAAAAGAACTGCCGCCAGCGACTGCCTAACCGGTCCGGGCGGGATTCTAATCGTATGGGCGCCGGTAAGCCAGAGATACAGGGAAGTTGAGCGTTCAACTCATCTTTTCCAGCAGCGCATACAGGTCCTGCCGCTTCAACCCGGTATGGGCCGCCATAATTTTTGCCACCCGCGACACTGGCAATTCCGCCAGTAGCGTTTTCGCCAGCGCCTCGTCCCTGTCTGTCCACGACGAGGACTGCGCCACTGGCGACAGCACCAGCACCAGTTCACCGCGTCGCTGATTGCTGTCCGACGCCACCCAGTCACAGATTTCACTCACCGGACCACGCCGAATCGTTTCAAATTGCTTGGTCAGCTCACGGCACAGGGTAATTTCACGATCTTTTTCAACCAGCCCTGTCAGGGCCTCCAGGAAGGACAGCACCCGGTGAGGCGCCTCATAAATAATACTGGTGACTGACAGGGCCGCCAGGCGCTCAATGGCTTGCTGACGCGGCGCGCCCTTGGCAGGCACAAACCCTTCAAACAGAAAACGATCAGAAGGCTGACCAGCAGCGGCCAGCGCGGCCAACAACGCGGACGCACCGGGAATGGGTACCACATTTACCTGGGCCTCCTGACAGGCGCGAACCAGCCTGTAACCGGGATCACTGATCAACGGCGTCCCCGCATCACTGATCAATGCCCCCTGCTCACCACTGTGCAAACGTGCCACTAACTCATCACTGCGCTGGCTTTCATTATGATCATGGCAACTGATCATGCGGCTGCGAATACCCAACTGATCAAGCATCCGCTGACTGTGCCGGGTATCCTCCGCCGCAATCCAGTCCACTGCTGCCAGTACGTCAATTGCCCGACGGGTAATGTCATCCAAATGACCGATCGGAGTACTGACAATAAACAAAGTCCCGCTCATATTCGTGCACTACTCAAGTGTTAAGACGCCCGGAAAGCGCCTACAATAGCCGCTTCATTCTGGTAATACGAACCTCGCCATGGAATTTAAAAAGGCTTATCTGGCAGCATTTCTCGCTGCCGCTGTTGTGGCCGGCTGCTCCACCACTCCTTCATCAAAGACCAAGGTCTATGAAACGCCCGCCGTTGCCACGCCCCGCGCACCGACAGAGGCACCCGCTGTGCTTTCTGCCGCCCGCAACCAACTTACCGGCATGGATGCCGACGAACGCATTACCTCTACGCTGTCCTGGGCCTCCACCTATCTGGGCGAAAAACGGGCTGCCGATGCAAACCAATTGCTCGCCGACCTGAATCCCGGACAACTCAGCAGTGAGCAGCGTTTCACCTGGTTGCTACTCAGTGGCCGCGCCCAACTCGGCCAACAGCAAGCAGACAAGACACTGACGCTGCTGCAGCAATACCAGGACGAAATACTGCAATATCCCGCCGAGCATCAGGCCCAACTGGATCTATTGCGCGCCGACGCCCTGGCCATGCAAGGCAAGCTGCTGGACAGCCTGCAGCAGCGCGTCGCCGCTCACCCGCTACTCAGCGATGACGATCAGGGCTACAACCACAACATGATCTGGCAACTGCTGATGCAGCTGCCCAACACCGATCTGGCCGACGCCATTGACGGTAGCAGTGGCGACCTGCGTGGCTGGCTGACCCTGGCTCAACTGTACCGCGACCCCATTGCCGACCTGGATGCCCAGGTGACCCGCCTGAATCAATGGAGCGCCCAGTGGCGCACCCACCCGGCCATCGACGATGTGCCACAAATGCTGGAAGCGCTTGAAGAAGCCGCCAGCCAGCGTCCCAGCCAGGTTGCCATACTGCTGCCAACCTCCGGCACACTGCAAACTGCCGGCAAGGCCCTGCAGGAAGGCATTATGACCGCCTTTTACCAACAGCAGAAAAACGGCCAGCCGCCGACCTTGCGTTTCTATGACTCCGGTGGCGACGATGTCCTCGCCGTGTACCAGCAGGCCGTGGCCGATGGCGCCGATTTCATTCTTGGCCCCCTGGCCAAGGACAAGGCAGCCACCATTGCCGCCCAGGGCACACTGCCGGTGACCACCTTGGCACTGAACTACATCGACACCGACAACCGCGCCGACAACTTTTTTCAGTTCGGCCTGGCACCGGAAGATGAAGCTCGCCAGATCGCTAATCATGGCGCCCGCAGTGGCGCCTTGCAGGCTGGCATTCTCTACCCGGAAGGGGAATGGGGCGACCGCGTTGCCCAGGCCTTCGTCGATCGCTGGCAGGAACTGGGCGGCTCAGTCACCATCACCCGCACCTACCAGGAAGGGCCCAGCATCGGAGAAACCGTCGAGGAAATGCTGCTGGTGGCACAAAGCCAGAAGCGCGGCAATGCGGTCAGCCGTTTCACCAGCCTGAAGATGGATAACCAGCCTCGCCGTCGCCAGGACATGGATTTCCTGTTCCTGCTCGCCGATCCCAATCAGGGGCGCCAGGTGAAACCAGCCCTGAACTTCCACTACGCCAAAGACTTGCCGGTCTACTCCACCGCCCTGATCTACAGTGGCGAAGACAATCCGCGCCGGGACCAGGACCTGAATGGCATTCGCTTTGTGGATATGCCCTGGATTCTATCCGACGATAACCAGGCCCTGCACGACGCGGCCAACGAGCAATGGCCAGACGGCCACGGCCGCTACGAGCGCCTGTTTGCCATGGGCATCGATGCCTACCGGCTGCAAGGCCGCCTGTATCTGCTCAACGCCCTGCCCTCCAGCGAGCTGCCCGGCGTTACTGGCCGCTTGCACATGGAGAACCAACGCATTGTTCGCGAACTGAACTGGGCAGTTTTTGTGGGTGGCAAGGCTCAAACGCTGCCACAAGTGACCGAGACAGGCCAAAACAGCCTTCCCCGTGCCGCTACTTCGCAGTAAGAAAAGCAAGAATGACACCGGCCGTGACGCGGAAAAGCTGGCCGCGAAATGGCTGATCGACCAGGGGCTGACCGTGGTGGAACGCAACTTCCACTGCCGTCAGGGGGAAATTGACCTGATCCTGCTGGATCACGACACCCTGGTCTTCACCGAAGTCCGCTGGCGCAAACACCAGAGTCATGGTGGCGCGCTCGCCTCGGTGGATCACCACAAACAACGGCGATTAATCAACGCGGCCCAGCACTTTCTGGCCCGCCACCCGGAACATCATCACCGGCCCTGCCGCTTCGATGTACTGGGCATGGAACCGGACAGCCAGCAGACTGTCCTTTATCAATGGATACAAAACGCCTTTTATAGCGAATAAGCTACACAGCAGAATGTGAAAGATTGAGCGACCCGGAACTCAGCGAACAGGACATTGAAGGGACAATTATGAGCGTGGACCGTATCCGGCAACTGTTTGCCGAAAGCATCGAAACCAAAGCAAAGGCCGGCGAAGTACTGCCTACCGTGATTGAAGCCGCAGGCCAGGCCATGGTCGAATGCCTGCTCAACGGCGGCAAGATTCTCACCTGCGGCAACGGCGGCTCCGCTGGCGACGCCCAGCACTTCTCTTCCGAGCTGCTCAACCGTTTTGAAATGGAGCGCCCAGCGCTGCCTGCTATCGCGCTGACCACGGACTCGTCTACGCTGACCTCCATCGCCAACGATTACAGCTACAACGAGATCTTCTCCAAGCAGGTCCGCGCCCTGGGTGGCAGTGGCGATATTCTCTTGGCAATTTCCACCAGCGGAAACTCCGCTAACGTGATTCAGGCCATCCAGGCCGCCCACGACCGGGAAATGCGCGTAGTCGCCATGACCGGCAAGGAAGGCGGTGAAATGGTCAATCTGTACGGCCCCAATGATATCGAAATTCGGGTGCCCGCCACCTCCACAGCCCGCATCCAGGAAGTGCACCTCCTGGTCATCCATTCGCTGTGCGATTACATCGACCAGCAGTTGTTCGGAGGCCAGTAATGGTCGCACGCTTTACCCGCTTACCAGCCCTTGCGGCTCTTGCACTGCTGCTCTCCCTGACTACAGGGTGTGCATCACTGTCCAAGGGCATGTCCGACCAGCCCACTGATCAGGACCACGGCTCACGCACCTTTGGGGCGTTTGTGGAAGATGGCAACATCGAACGCAAAGTCGCCGTCAATCTGTCACGCACCAGCGCCGAGCTGGACGAGTCCCGCATCGTGGTGGTCAGCTACAATGGCAACGTTTTACTTGCGGGCCAGGTAGCCAGCGAAGATCTGAGCACCCAGGCGGAAAATATCGCCAGCCAGGTACGTCATGTGCGCAATGTGCACAATGAGCTGCAGGTGGTGGGCTCTGGCTCATTCCTGGCACGCACCAATGACACCTGGCTCACCAGCAAGGTAAAAAGCCGCCTACTGGTCAACGGCGACGCGCCAGGCTGGCGCACCAAGGTGGTCACGGAAAACGGCGTGGTCTACCTGATGGGACTGCTCACTCATGCCGAAGCCGACGCAGCGGTCGCCCAGGTACAGAAGGTGTACGGGGTACAGAAGATCGTGAAGATCATTGAATATATAGATTAGGCGCTCCGCGCCGGCAACACGCTTCACGCGTCACGCCCCACGGAAAACAAAAAGCCCGCTCAATGAGCGGGCTTTTGCGTGTTGCATGCAGCGTGAGGCGTGCTGCGTCTCACTTTCTCACTTCACCACTTTCAGGTGACTGACTTTTCCGCCCTTACCTTCCTCTTTCTTCTCAGGCTCCGGCGTGGTCGTCGGTGGCTCCGGCGGATCGACGGGATCAAACGCCATACCCTGCCCATTCTCACGGGCAAAGATCGCCACTACCGCGTTCACCGGCACCCGAATGGTCATGGGCATGCCACCAAAGCGGGCAGAAAAGGCTATTTCATCGTTATCCGCCACAAACTGGGTGACTGCGCGCGGCGCAATGTTCAGCACGATCTGGCCGTCCTGCACAAAGTCCTGCGGTACTTCCACACCCGGGAAACTGGCATTCACTGCCAGGTGGGTGGTCAGGCCGTTATCGCAGATCCACTCGTGGATCGCCCGTATCAGATACGGGCGATTGGAGGTCATTTCGGACATAATTACAGCGGGTTACGCAGTTCGCGCTCAGCGTCGGTCAAGCTGGCCTGGAACGCATCACGGTCAAACAGACGCTCGGCGTAATCCAGCAGCGGCTTCACCTGCTTGGCAGGCAGCTCAATCCCCAGAGCGGGCAACCGCCACAGAATCGGCGCCACCACACAATCCACCAAGGTGAACTCTTCGCTCATGAAGTATGGAAGCTCGCTGAAGATCGGTGCGGTGGCGATGATCGCCTCGCGCAGCTCCTTGCGGCGCTTGTTCAGGCTGGCCTCTTTTTCTTCACCGGCCAGGATCGCGTCCACATGACCACACCAGTCACGCTCCACCCGATGAATCAACAAGCGGCTCTGGGCACGTGCCACCGGGTAAACCGGCAACAACGGCGGATGCGGGAAACGCTCGTCCAGATACTCCATGATCACCGTGGACTGAAACAAGGTCAGCTCACGGTCAACCAACGTGGGCACTTCGTTATACGGGTTCAGCGAAGCCAGATCTTCCGGCTTATTACTGCTGTCCACATCAACGATATCGACCGTGACCCCTTTTTCTGCCAGCACAATACGCACGCGATGGCTGTAATGATCTTCCGGGGAAGAAAAGAAAGTCATTGAAGAACGCTTGGTCACCACACCCATTGTCGAGTCATCTCCGCACTAGTGATCTATAACAGAAACAGGGTAACCGCTTACGCGGATACCCTGTTCAACGCTGGAATCCTACACTGAAGGATCAGTGTACGTCTTTCCAGTATTCCTTTTTGAGCAGGTAAGCCGGGATCAACAGGATGCCCAGGAAGACCAGCACATAAACCCCCAGACGTTCACGCTGCGGGCGCATCGGCTCCGCGGTGTAGGTCAGGAAGTTAGTGAGATCGCCCATGGCCTGCTTGAACTCGTCTTCGCCCAGCTCTTCTTCCAGGCCCGCCATCACGTGGGGCATGCCCACGCTCGGGAACACATGGTTGTTGTAACCGAACGGACGGGACTCATCTTCGTAGAAGTTAATCAGGTAAGAATACACCCAGTCGGAAGAACGGTACCGGGTCACCATGGTGAGATCCGGCGGTGCATTACCAAACCACTTCTTCGCGTCGCCCTTATCCATGGCGTTATGCATCTGGTCACCAAACTTGTCACTGACGAAGTTCAGATTCTCCATCACCAGCTCTTCTGGCATTTCCAGATCTTCCGCCATGCGGCTGTAGCGCTGGTACTGCAGGGTATGACAACCCAAGCAGTAGTTAACGAACAGCTTGGCACCATTCTGCAAGCCAACCTTGTCTTGCAAGTTTACCGGCGCTTTAACCACGTACTCGTTGTGGCCACCGCCAGCCGCGAACGCGACCAACGGCAGGCAGCTGAAAAGAATAACCGCTAGTTTCTTCATCAGTGTCCCCCCGTTACCCGTTCCGGAACCGGCTTGGATTTCTCGAATTTATGCACGAACGGCATGATCAGCAGGAAGTAGCTGAAATAATAGATCGTGCCGAACTGCGCCATCATCGTCTTGCCTGGTGTTGCCGGCTGGGTACCGAAATAGCCCAGCATCAGGAAGTCCAGCACGAAGAGCGTCATGAAGACCTTGCTCCAGATGCCACGATAGCGGATGGACTTCACCGGGTGACGATCCAGCCACGGGATCACGAACAGGATCACGATCGCGCCGCCCATGGCCACCAGACCCCATGCCTTGGAAGACATGATGAAGTCGATGGTTGTGGCACGCAGCATGGCGTAATACGGACCGTAATACCAAACCGGTGCAATATGATCCGGGGTTTTCAGCGGGTTAGCCGGTTCAAAGTTCGGCTTCTCCAGCAGGTAACCACCACCATCCGGGAAGAAGAAGATCACCACGGCAAAGATCATCAGGAACACGATCACGCCCGGCAGGTCCTTCACGGTGTAGTAAGGGTGGAACGGGATGCCGTCTACCGGTACACCGTTTTCATCCTTGTTCTGCTTGATTTCCACGCCATCTGGGTTGTTGGAGCCCACTTCGTGCAACGCCAGAATGTGCAGCACGACCAGAGCAAGCAACACAATAGGAATAGCCACAACGTGCAGCGCAAAGAACTTGTTCACCGTGGCAGTGGACAGCAGGTAATCGCCCCGCACCCAGGTCGTCAGGCCTTCACCGATTTCCTTGGCGTCTGCCGCGCTAATGAACGGCAGCAAATCAAACGGGATCGCACCCGCCAGGGAGATAATTACCTGGGCACCCCAGTAGGACATGTTGCCCCAAGGCAGTACGTAACCGAGGAAACCTTCAGCCATCAGCGCCAAGTAGATCAGCATACCGAAGATCCACACCAGCTCGCGCGGCGGCTTGTAAGAGCCGTACATGAGGCCACGGAACATGTGGAGGTACACCACGGCAAAGAACGCGGACGCGCCCACTGCGTGCATGTAACGGATCAGCCAACCCCACTCCACATCACGCATGATGTATTCAACGGAGGCAAAACCTTCGTTTGGAGAGAAGAACATGGTCAGCCAGATGCCGGTGAGCAGCTGGTTTACCAGTACCACGATGGAGAGCACACCAAAGTAGTACCAGAAGTTGAAGTTCTTCGGCGCATAGTATTCGGACATGTGACGCTTGTAGGCGTCTACCACGGGCAGACGGGCATCTACCCAATCGACAACGCGATTCACCATTCCCATCATGCCTTGGTCTCCCCTTCCTCAGAGCCGACGATAACGACAGCTTCGCTCAGGTAAGAATGCGGCGGAACCACCAGGTTGGTGGGTGCCGGAACGCTCTTGTACACCCGACCAGCCAGATCGAACTTGGAACCATGGCAAGGGCAGAAGAAGCCACCATGCTCAAGCTCTACCGTCGGCTGCTCTTCAAACAGCGGCGAGCAGCCCAGGTGGGTACAGGTACCGACCAGAACCAGGTATTCCTTCTTAATGGAACGCCATTCGTTCTTGGCGTATTCCGGCTGCTGATCCGCGTCGGACGCAGGGTCACGCAGCTTCTCATCCAGCTTTGGCAAGGTATTCAGCATATCTTCCGTGCGACGCACCACCCAGATAGGCTGGCCCCGCCATTCTTCTACTACGCGCTGCCCTGCTTCCAGACGACCAATATCCACTTTTACCGGCGCACCGGCATTTTTGGCTTTGGCACTGGGTTGCCAGGACTTAACGAAAGGTACAGCCACGCCAACGGCTCCTGCGGCACCAATCGCCGAAGTCAAGCCGATCAGGAAAGTGCGGCGGCTGCTATTAACGCCGTCGTTGCTCATTGAGATGTTCTCCCCTTAGATCCCACGCTCGGGGTTAGTCCGAGACTCGAGGTTTATCCTCGCGTTACGGGCGGAGTAAGGCGGCGCAAATGGTAAAGAAAAAGCCCACACCTGACAACCGGTTATTATCCCGCCAGAATCGCTAAACACCTGATTTGAACACAAAAAAGCCCAGCAATGCTGGGCTTTTTTGTGTAACTGTAGTGCTTGAAACTTAACGCTTGGAGAACTGCGGACGACGACGTGCCTTGCGCAGACCCACTTTCTTACGTTCAACTTCACGAGCATCACGGGTCACGTAACCGGCACGACGCAGCTGGCCACGCAGCTCACCGTCATACTCCATCAGTGCACGGGTAATACCGTGACGGATGGCGCCAGCCTGACCGTTGTTGCCGCCACCGCTAACGGTAACCAGCACATCAAACTTATCAGTCGCTTCTACCAGCTCCAGCGGCTGACGAACAACCATCTGATTGGTTTTACGACCGAAATACGCATCCAGCGGGCGACCATTAACGCTGATCTTGCCACTGCCCGGACGCAGAAAAACGCGAGCGGAAGAGGTCTTGCGGCGACCGGTTCCGTAGTTGGTTTCTACAGTTGCCATCGACAAACCCCTTAAATTTCCAGCTGCTGCGGCAACTGAGCGGTATGCGGATGCTCAGTGCCTGCGTAAACTTTCAGTTTGCGGAACATGGCGCGACCCAGTGGGTTACGCGGCAGCATGCCCTTGACCGCCTTCTCGATGATCATCTCAGGCTTTTCTGCCTGCAGAGTCGCAAAGTTGGCTTGTTTCAAACCACCCGGGTACCCGGTGTGGCTGTAATAGATCTTGTCTGTCGTCTTTTTGCCGGTAACGGTTACTTTGTCGGCATTAATCACGACAATGTAATCACCGGTGTCGACATGTGGCGTAAACTCCGGCTTGTGCTTACCGCGCAGACGGGTGGCGACTTCAGTAGCCAACCGACCCAACGTTTTGCCGGTAGCGTCTACCACATACCAGTCGCGCTTTACGCTTTCCGGTTTTGCGCTGTAGGTCTTCATGGGATTCTGCCCTAAATTCAATATGTTACGGGTAGTAAACACCCGCCGGCGACGGTTACGCCGGGCAAGAGAGCGCGAATTCTACCCAAGCCCCCAAAAGAACACAAGCCATTCAGGGGCATTTGTTGTCATGACACCAAATGGTCGCCTGCCAGGCCAGTCTCGCCTTTGTTCCCGCCCCAATAAAACGGGGCATTGTGCAGCGCCCGGCGCCATGTTGAGATTGAGCGCAATTCTACACCCTTGCACGACCCCCTTTAAAGGAGCAGACAATGCAGTACCGTCGTCTCGGACGTACCGACCTCGAGGTAAGCGCCCTGTGCCTGGGCACCATGACCTGGGGAAGCCAGAATACCGCCGAAGAAGGCCATGCCCAGATGGACATGGCCCTGGAGCATGGGATCAATTTTTTTGATACCGCCGAAATGTACGCCGTGCCCGCCAGCCCGGAGACCTCTTTTCGCACCGAAACCATTATCGGTGAATGGTTCGCCCGGACCGGGAATCGCGACAAGGTGGTGCTCGCCACCAAGGCTGCCGGCCCCGGCGAGTACGTGAAGCATATCCGTGGCGGCCCGCGCTTCAACGCTGACAGCCTGCAAAGCGCCGTGGAAGGTAGCCTCAAGCGTCTGCAAACCGAGGTGATCGACGTCTACCAACTGCACTGGCCAGAGCGCACCACCAACTTCTTCGGCCGCCTGGGGTATAAACATCGGGACGGCGAGGACGGTATCGCCATCAGCGAAACCGTTGCCGGACTGAAGGCACTGGTGGATGCAGGAAAAATTCGCCACTGGGGCCTGTCCAACGAAACCCCTTGGGGCACCATGCGCTTTATTCATGAAGCGGAGAAAATCGGCCTGGCGCCACCCGTCAGCATCCAGAACCCCTATTCACTGCTCAATCGCAGCTTCGAGGTCGGCCTGGCAGAAGTGGCCCACCGCGAACAGGTGGGCCTGCTGGCCTATTCGCCACTGGCATTCGGCATGCTCAGCGGCAAATACCGCAACGACCAATGGCCAGAAGGTGCACGCCTGACCCTGTTCAAACAGTTCGCCCGCTATACCAACCCCCAGGCCATCGCTGCCACCGAGGCTTATTGCGCACTGGCCAATGAGCGAGGCGTCAGCCCGACCCAACTGGCCTTGCAGTTCGTCACCACACGTCCCTTCGTCACCAGCAACATCATTGGCGCCACCAACTTGGCACAACTGGAAGAAAACCTGAAAAGTGTCGATGTGGCCTGGGACAAAGAGCTGGAGAAAGCGCTGGAGGCCATCCACACCCGCTTCCCGTACCCGGCGCCCTGAGAACGCCTGACGCAACACGCCCGATGCATGACGCAAAAAGAGCAGGCTCCCCACTGTAGGAGCCTGCGGCCGCCTTCATGGCATGCCTGCAGCCAGGCTTCCACAGAACCCAAAGCGCAGCCGAGCCCACAACCCATCCCGCCAAACCTTGACGACAACGCTCGTACCGTGCCAATGTTAACACCGTTAACTTGGAGCAACGGATCAGAATGGCACGCACCGCATATCACCACGGCGATCTCCACCAGCAGGCCCACGATCAGGCCCTGGCCGTACTGCGCCTTGAAGGCGACGGTGCCATCAGCCTGCGCGCCATTGCCAAGCAGATTGGCGTCA